>OLPV01000250.1_pt1 | contig 50518 bp, 20 predicted proteins | sample 1671961 | NCBI WGS metagenome assembly OLPV01 (sample SAMEA3136630, study PRJEB25190) | human gut metagenome | biome: human gut; feature: human-associated habitat; material: faeces | place: Austria | collected 2013 | reverse complement strand
ATTATTTCTTTTATTCAGCTTTTGTTCCACATTCTGGACAGAATTTTGCTCCATCTTTAAGCTCTTTTCCACAATTTGCACAAAATTTCTTTTTGTTTTCTGGTTTCTTTGTTCCACATTCTGGACAGAATTTTCCAGCTGTCATTGTATGACAATTTGGACATTCCCATTCGCTAGAATTTGTTTTTGCATCCTCTACAACAGTATTTTGTGATTGAACTGGTTGAGCAGTACTTGATTGTTGAACTGGTTGTTGTGGAACTTGATTTGTTGTATCTTGCCATACACCTTGAGCAACATTTCCCATTGCTCCTCCAGTAGCCATATTCATCATTCCGATTCCCATAAATCCGTTCATACTACCTGCACTATTTGATGCTGCTGATTTTACAGCTTCACCATAATCACTTGTAAGTTTTCCTTTTCTCATGCTAGCATTAGCTGCAATTTCGTAATCATTAATTTTCTTAGCTGATGCATCATCTGGAGTTACAGAAACAATAACAAATGATTTTATCGCAATTCCTCTTTCACGAATTGGTTCGTCAAATACTTTTTCATCCATTAATTCTTTCATTTCGTCTGTTTGACTAGGTAATTGGTCTGCACCAATTCTTTCATTTACTGGTTTATTTCCACCAAGTGAACCTAATTCATTTAATACATTTTGTAAAACACCTACAACTTCATCTCTCATTTGACCTTCAACTAAGTCTCTTTTATAGAATACATCTGCTGTTCCAGCAATTTCGTTCATAAATAATGCTGGATTTGTTATTTTAAATGTATATGTACCATAACATCTAATATTTAAACTTAGTGGAAGCTCTCTACCATTCATTTCATTCATCATTGAACGAGACCAATCTTGGAATGGTACTGGTGTTTTTGTTCCAAATTTATTTTCTATGATTTCTTTAGTATTAAAGAAGAATACAGCTTGTTGTTTTGCTGTTTTTCCATTATAAGTAAATCTTTGCCACATTTCTTTAAATACAGCACCAAATTGTCCTGCAAAGAAAGATGGACTTGAAGATTCATCAAATGTATAAAAACCTTCCTCTGCTGTTGCATCGATAACTTTACCATTATCATAAATAATAGCACATTGACCAGGTCCTACTATAATTGTACTCTTATTTGTAATTACTCCTGATGATGTTGTTTTTTTCATCATTAAAATATCGTTTCCCATATCTTCACATCTTATTGCTTCTTTCCATTGATCGTGAAATGTACTTCCTATAGCTCCTGCTGCAGCTTTAATTAATCCCATAATAATACCTCCTATTAATAATCTTCTTTGTAAGAAGACATCTTCCATATTTTTAAATTAATTTTTTCAACATGATTTCCACAATATTCACAAAATTTAGATTCCAATCCTCTTAGTGGTGCTCCACAGTTCGGACATAATACTGAAAATGTTACTTGATTTTTTGTAAATTTTCTTTCATCATACACATATACAAACTCTGAAGTATATCTTGTTTGTTTTTTTATATTTTCATATGACTTTTTATCAGTTCTATTTGTTTTATAATAGTAACCTAATGTTGTGGATATTTTTATTGTGGCTTTTCCATTGTTTTTATTGTATGCCATTATTGCATGTCTATTGAACTCTATATTATCAAATTTTTCTATTACATTATTTGATTTCATATCTTCAATTTGTTGATCTATTTTTTCTCTTAAGTATATAAATTCTTCATCATTATTTATTGCAGTTACATCTCGTGATTCAATTGCGTTAAATATTTTTCTTAAGTTTGATTCGCACATCGAAAATATTAAATCCTTATTAAACTCCGGAAAATCCCTCATTATTTCCGGCTCTAATAATTTTGTCATACCTTTAACATTTTTTTCACGTACATATTCTTCTTTCTGTAAATTCGATATATTTGAAACAACGCTTTTTAATTCGTTCATATTTTGCGTGCCAATTGTTGCTTTCAGTTTAAAATATAATATTGCTATTACAACAAAAATTGCTAAGATAATTCCTAAAAAGACTCCTAGCACTGTAAGAAAAATATCCATAGTAGCTCCTTTACATGCAAATTTACACTATAATATTACATTTAAACTTCTTTTTTGTCAATACATTCACATAATATATATTTTTCCAATCCCTAATTACATATCAAATATTATATATTTTTTAATATTCTGATGAAATTTATATTGTAATATATAGCTCATTATTATACAATTAAAATATCTTTAAATTATATAATAAAATATTAAGTTATAGAAAGGAAACTTACTATGTCTGTAAATAGTGAAAAATGCCATGCTTGTGGCGCTAATTTAACATTTAATCCACAAAAACAAAAATGGATATGCAATTATTGTGGAGAATCATATACTTTAACCGATTTAGAAGATTATAAAAAAAATGAATCAACGTCAACTTCAGCAAATCGATCAAAATATAACGAATATCACTGTAAAAACTGTGGCGCACAAATTGTAATGGATGAAAATACTTCTGTAACAGAATGTGTTTATTGTGGAAGTTCTGCAATTATAACAGAAAGATTAGAAGGTGCTTTTGCTCCAAAACAGATTATTCCATTTAAGAAAACAAAAGAAGATGCACTAAAAGCATTTTCTGATTATAAAAAAGGAAAATGGTTTATGCCAAAAGAATTTCTTCAACAAAAAAACATTCAAAAAATATCTGGAATCTATATTCCGTTTTATTTGTATGATATTGATGTTAATGCTAAAATACATGTAGATGCAACTAAAGTAAAATCCTGGAGTGATCGTAGTTATAGCTATACTCAAACAGATTACTTCGATATAGTTAGAGAAGGTAACATGTCTTTTAATCAAATACCTACAGATGCTTCTACCAAATTTCCAGATGATATTATGGACTCCATAGAGCCTTATGATTATACAGACTTAACTGATTTTAATTCATCTTATATTGCCGGATTTTTATCTGAAAAATATAATCAAACCTTAGAAGAGCTTTCTCAAAGAGCCGAGAAAAGAGCTGAAAAAACTGCCATTGATACTCTTTTTAAGGATGTCACTGGTTACTCTTCAAAAATAATAACAGATTCTATTGAAAAATCACAAAGAAAAACTTCTTCAAAATATGTTCTTTTACCAGTATGGATGCTAAATATAAATTTTAACAACAAAATATATACTTTAGCCATGAATGGTCAAACAGGTAAATTTATTGGTAATCTTCCAATTTCATGGAAAAGCGTTTTTAAATTTTGGAGTATTGTATTTCTCGCTAGTTCACTTATTTCCATTATATTTGGATTATTAATGACTCATAATATATTTTAAGAAAGGAATGATTTCAATATGAAAAAAGTCTTAATTACATTATATTTATTTAGTATAATATTATTCTTAACATTAAGTACTCATACAATTTATGCAAACTCAACTAATCCACTTAATGGTAATTCCTCTATAAACGCATTTCAAAATAGTATAAATATCAACTCAACATTCACGGTAACAACTCAAGATACTTCTTCTGACTCAGATGACACTAGTTCTTTAGGATTTCTAAATTTAATTTTACGCTCTGTCTTATTAGGCTTTATTATTGCAACATCTTTTTGTATATTTGTATGGATTAAACATAAACCTGTTCGTTTAGCAAAAAATGCAAACAAATATTTAGATACAAGCACTATCAATATAACCAATAGTTATGATCACTATATTAGTTCTTATACAGAGAAAAAAGCTATATATAAAAACAATTAAAAAAGTAAATTTCATTTAAGAAATTTACTTTTTTTATTACTCTAAAGCTTTTTTACAACTTTCTTTATATTTATAAAATGATATCAATCCAATTATAGAAAAAACTATAATTCCAACAAATTTTGCTGTATCATTTTCTCCTGTTTGAGGCATTTTAGAATCAACCGTTGAAGCAGTTTTTGTTTTATCAACTGTTTCAATTTCTTCAAATTCATCCGGATTTATTGAATCTTTATCAACAATTGCTGTATTTTTATTATTACTATTATTATTTGAATTTTGAGTTGGCTCTTGTGTTTTTGTTGTAGTACTTGTGTTATTTTTTGTATTTTCAACATTTGTTGATGGTACTTCTGGTTCAGGCGCCGGTGTAGCAGGTGTTGTTTCATTTTCTGTTTTTGGTGTTTCAGTACTTGGTGTTGATACTTCTGGTATTTCTTCAATATTTTCTATAGTATTATCTGGTACTGATTCAATTTCATTTACAGTTGTAGTTCCATTACCTTCTCCATTTTTTGCACTGTCTCCTGTTATAGAGTTTTCTGAAACTGCTGTTGTATTTTGTTGATTATTTTCTTGTTCTGTTTTTGAATTTTCATCTTTTTTAGTTTCTGTTTTTTCTGTTTCTTGTGTCGTATCCTTCTTAGAATCAATATAATCACATATACTGCAATTTCCTATTGATACATACACTACTATATATCTTTTTGAAACATTTTCGATTGTAGTAGTATAATTATCATTTTCCAATTTATTTAAATTTAATGTTTGACCATTTTCTTTTGTTTGATATTCCAAATCATCATACTCCAATACATTGTCAACTTCAATATATTTACATACTACTCCAGTATATATTTTTGAGTTTACATCTATATTAGCAGTTACTGTTGATTTTTCATAATGTAATTTTAACTTTATACTTTCTTCATCATTTGCACTCGTTGTTAATGGTAACAATAAGCTCAATATTAGCATACATACAATAGATAATGAGCAAATTGTAATCATTTTATATCTATTCATAAAATCCTCCCTTTCAATTTGCCATCCCATTAATATGTTTTCCATTATATCACAAAAATGTTGATTTTTCAATATTTTTGTTAAAATAAAACTATTTTTCCATATTTTTTCAAAAAAATGAAGATATTAAATATAGATAATACCTTCATTTTATATTTTATTTTTTCTTTGTAGTTTTCTTTTTACTTGTTGTTTTTTTTGCTACCTTTTTCTTAACATTTTTCTTTTTTTCTGCATCTGGTTTGTCTTCCTTTGGCTCCCACTTTTCTCCTACTTTTGGTATATTCCAAGATATGTATTGGCAAGATTCTGGATTGTTTTCACATACATAAAATTTTCTTCCTCGTCTTGATTTTTTTACTTGAACAGTACCTCCACAAACTGGACAAGGAACATCAATTGTTTCTATTATTGGCTTTGCATTTCTACACTCTGGAAATCCTGGACACGCCAAAAATTTACCATATCTACCATATTTTATTACCATCATACGTCCACATTTTTCGCAAGGAACATCTGAAACTTCTTCTACTAATTGAACATGCTCTAGCTCTTTTTCCACTCTTTCCACATTTTTCTCAAACGGACCATAAAACTCTGATATTACTTCTTTCCAATTCTCTTTTCCCTCTGCAATTTCATCAAATTCTTCTTCTATTTTTGCAGTAAAGGCTACATTTATAACATCACTAAAATTTTCTACTAATAATTTATTTACGATTTTTCCAAGATCTGTTGGAACTAATTGTTTTTGCTCTTTTTCAATATATCTACGATCTAAAATTGTTGAAATTGTTGGAGCATATGTACTAGGTCTACCTATTCCTTTCTCTTCCAAAACCTTTACTATACTTGCTTCTGTGTAACGTGGTGGTGGCTCTGTAAAACTTTGTTTTATATCCATTTTTTCATTTTTTAATTTTTGATTTGGCTCTAATGATGGTAATAGTAACTCATCATCTTCACCATTATCCTGATCTTTTGTTTCAACATATAACTTCATAAATCCTTTAAATTTAATGCTTTGTCCATTTGCCTTAAAATTATATTCCCCAGCATTTATAGTAACAGAAATTGTATCATATTCTGCTGAAGACATTTGGCTTGCAATAAATCTATTATATATTAAGTTATATAATTTATATTGATCATTTGTTAATGATGATTTTACTCTTTCTGGCGTTAAATCAACATATGTTGGTCTTATTGCCTCATGCGCATCTTGTGCACCTTGTTTTGTTTTAAAATATCTATTTTCATAATATGCAGTTCCATATGTCTCTTCAATATATATTTTTGAAGCAGCTCTTGCTTCTTCTGAAATTCTTGTTGAATCAGTTCTCATATATGTAATTAAACCTACCACACCTTTTTCAGGAACTTTTACACCTTCGTATAATCCTTGTGCAACAGACATTGTTTTCTTTAATGTAAATCCTAATTTTCTTGAAGCCTCTTGACCCATTGTACTTGTAGTAAATGGTGGTGCAGGATTTCTCTTTTTCTGTCCTTTTTTTATATCTTTCACTATAAAATCTGATTTTTGCAAATCACTTAAAATTTCATCAACTTGCTCTTTATTTTTTAGCTCTATTTTTTTATCATTTTTTTCAGTAAGTTTTGCTTCAAAAGATCTTTTTGCATCATCTACTAGTAAATTTGCATAAATATTCCAATATTCTTCTGGAATAAAAGCTTCTATTTCATCTTCTCTATCTACAATTAATTTTACTACAACAGACTGAACTCTACCTGCAGATAGCCCTTTTTTTACTTTTTTCCATAACACTGGACTTATTTTATAACCAACTATTCTGTCTAGAACTCTTCTTGCCTGTTGAGCATCAAATAAATTTTTATCAATCTGTCTTGGTTTTTTTATAGACTCTTGAACTGCTTTTTTTGTTATTTCATTGAAAGTTACTCTACACAAACTTTCTGGTGATATATTAAGTAAATATGCTAAATGCCACGCTATTGCCTCTCCTTCACGATCAGGGTCAGTTGCGAGATACACAGTTTTTGCAGCATTTGCTTCTTTTTTCAAGCTCTTAATTAATGCGGCTTTTCCACGAATATTTATATATTGTGGTTCAAAATTATGATCAACATCTACGCCTAGTTTTGATTTTGGTAAATCACGTATATGTCCCATAGAAGCCATAACTTTAGTACTTCCGCCTATAAATTTAGTTATTGTGCTTGCTTTTGCAGGTGATTCCACAATTATTAATCTATTTGCCATAACATTCTCCTTCTTCTTATTTGTTTTAGTATATATTAAATTTTTTATTTGTCAAATTTTTATTCATGTTATTTTATTCTAGACTAGTTTAAAAGATTTTTCAATAGGTATATTGAATTTTTTATCGACATAAAATTCAAAAACAATTACAATTCGCTTTATAATTGCCTTTTTAATATAACTCATACAAAAGTATATTTTTACAAATAAAAATACAAATATATAATCGAAAAAAAATTCTCACACATATCTTTTTTATTATATAAGACATATATTATCCATTTATAAGGTAAAAAAAAAAGAGCCTATGCTCTTTTATTGTTAAAAAACTGTGCACAATTTTTTAACTCATTACGCATTAGCTGCATTTAATTTTTTTGATAAGTTTGATTTTTTTCTAGCTGCTGTGTTTTTTGTTAATACACCTTTTGTACAAGCTTGATCTATTTTTTTAGTTGCTTCTGAGAATAATACTTTTGTCTCTTCTGCATTATTGTTTTCTAAAGATTGTTCAAATTTTTTAACAGCTGATTTATATCCTGATTTAATCATGTTGTTTCTTGCAGTTTTCTTTTCGATAACTGAAACACGTTTGATTGCTGATTTGATATTTGGCATTTATGTTGCACCTCCTCTTGCTATTTTGTTTTAACAAAAGTTATTCTACCATAAATATGTTGAATTTGCAAGTAGTTAACAATAAATATTTATAAGTTCTAAAATTTTTATTAGATACTGTTAAAAAGTAATGCAATTTTAATTATACTTTTCAATTTATTATACACAAAATAAAAGGAAGAAATAGTCATTCAACTATTTCTCCCTTTTCGAACCAATACAAACATTCAATAAAAATTAAATATCAAACAGCATGTTTGCAAAGTCATTTAAATATTCCTTCAGCTTCAAATTATTGAAATGTCGCTTCTCAATAATCATCCTATCTTTTATAAGAATTTGACCCATAGACTCCTCAACTAAAAAACTATAGCAATCACTTTTTGTAGAAAAATCTCCATCTCTCTTCGAAAAAGTAATTACCCTGCCATAGCCAGTAGTTTCTTGCTGAAATCTCGGCATCTTTTCTATCGGGATTTGCTTAAGAATATTAATAACTTGCACAGGTTCTAAGGTCATTCTGAGTATAGATGTCAAAAGATCTACCATTTCGATTTCGATTTTAGATTTTGACATTCCCGCATAATCCTTGCCCCGGCTCGTTATTTGGAATTGCATAGCGCCAGTACGTCTTAGCGCTATTTGACCACCTGATGGGGTTTTAGCCCTCATTTCAAAAACCTCCTTACGGTTTGATACACATTATTGTAACAGCTTTATGTATAATAGTCAAGTAGTTTATATCTGTTTTCATTGTTTTAATCAAATATTTTGTCTAATAAAATTCTTAGATATTATTCAAATAAATTATAAAATAACACTAAAAAATAGATAGAAATTTTAATTTCTATCTATTTTTATCAATTAATCATTGAAAATTGCTTCAAATTCATCTCCGTCAATTTTTTCTTTTTCTAATAATACTCCAGCAACAGCATGAAGTTTATCTATATTTCTTCTTAATATTTCTTCTGCTGTTTTATATGCTGTATCTATTATAGATTTTACTTCTTCATCAATTACACTTGCAGTCTCTTCTGAATACTCTTTTGATTGAGCTAAATCTCTTCCTAAGAATACTTCTTCTTGGCCTACCCCTAATGTCATAGGTCCAATTCTATCACTCATACCATATTGTGTAACCATTGCTCTTGCAATTTTTGTTGCTCTTTCAATATCATTGCTTGCGCCTGTTGAAATATCATCTAATATTAATTTTTCAGCAACTCGTCCACCCAATAATGAAATAATATTTTCTTGCATTTCACCTTTAGACATAAATGATTTATCTTCATTTGGTCTATACATTGTATATCCTCCAGCCATTCCTCTTGGAACAATTGATATTTGATGAACTGCATCTTGTGTAGGTAAAAATCTACTTACAACTGCATGACCAGCTTCATGATATGCAACTAATTTATTTTCTTTTTCACTTCTTACTCTGCTCTTCTTTTCAGGTCCCATTGTTACTTTAACCATTGCATCTTCAACGTTTTTCATTGTAATTTCTGTTTCATTATTTCTTGCTGCTAATAAAGCTGCTTCATTTAACACATTTTCAAGATCAGCACCTGAAAATCCTGATGTATTTTTTGCAATAATTCTTAAATCAACATCTGCTGCTAATCTCTTCTTTCTTGCATGAACTTCTAATATTTGCTCTCTTGCTTTTACATCTGGTTGAGAAACTACTATTTGTCTGTCAAATCTACCTGGTCTTAATAAAGCTTTGTCTAATACATCTGGTCTGTTTGTAGCAGCCATAACTATTACACCTTCATTTAAAGCAAAACCATCCATTTCAACTAATAATTGATTTAATGTTTGCTCTCTTTCATCATGACCTCCACCAAGGCCAGCACCTCTTTGTCTACCAACTGCATCAATTTCATCTATAAATATTATACAAGGAGCATTCTTTTTAGCTTGTTCAAATAAATCTCTAACACGTGATGCACCAACACCAACAAACATTTCTACGAAATCTGAACCACTTATGATAAAAAATGGAACTCCTGCTTCTCCTGCAACAGCCTTAGCAAGTAAAGTTTTACCAGTTCCAGGGTGACCTACTAATAAAACACCTTTTGGAATTCTAGCACCCATATCTGTGAATTTTTTAGGATTTTTTAAGAAATCTACGATTTCTTGTAATTCTTGTTTTTCTTCATCAACACCTGCAACATCGTTAAATGTTATTTTGTTTTTATCATCTTGATTTACAACTCTTGCTCTACTTTTTCCAAAAGACATTGTTTTATTACCAGATTGTCTTCCTCCCATAGATATAAACCAAAATATTAAAAATATTATTAATAATCCAAGTGGTGCTATTACTGAAAAAATTGTAACCCATACAGATTGAGATTCTTGTTCAACTGTTATTTTGCCTTCTTTCATAGGCTCTTGAACATTATCCATAAAACTTTTTAAATCTGGTATATTTACTTTTTTTTGTGATGTTCCATCATTAAATTCTACCATTGCAGAATATCCATCTGCATTAATATCAATAGTTGAAACCTGTCCTGCATCAATTTTTGAAACAAGCTCTGAATACGTAAATTTTCTGTCCGAATTATCATATATTGCTGTAACTCCGACAATTAAAATTACTCCTATAATTAGCCATATAGCTAATGTTTTTATGCCATTTTTCAAATCATTTCCTCCTTTTATGTTAGTATATTTCATTAGTTAAAACGAATTTCTCCTAATTATAATAACATACAAATTATATTTTTACTCAAATATATTATATAACATAGTTTCATTTACAATTCAAGCATTTACACAAAAGTTTCACAATTATAAAATTATGTAATTTTACTAATTTATACATTTTTATAAAATAAATAAAGACCTAAGAAACATAATATTTCTAAGGTCTTTATTTTGAACGAAAAATGGAATTAATTTTTACTCACAAATTTCATTTTTCTTCACAAATGTGGAAGTAACGGCAATCACAAAGATACGCGATATGTAGCCTCTTTCTCCTACACACATTGTGATTGAAACTGCAGGAGTAGAACGATCAATTTCGACTAATCCATTTTCTTCTGCATATTGCTGAATGTCTCTGTTAATCGCCTCCATTCCATTTGAACTGTCAGCTCTGGAAAAAGTTTTAAATATTTTCTCCATATTTTCATTCCCTCCGAATGAACAATCCATTTGGCGGATTCACAAAAAAGTAGGATTGTATTTGTTCCTCTCTTGTGAATATAAAATTTACGTAATTGATATTATATTATGTTTTCTTCTATTTGTCAAATTTTACATAAAAACACTCTTATTTTACACTTTTTACACTGAAAAAATATTATACTTTAGATATAGTAATCACACCCTTTTTTATAAAAAATTTTAAATTTCTATTAGGTGTCAAATATTTATTTCCTATATTTCTTTCACATAATTTTATAACATCTTCAATATGAACTTTTTCTATTCCTTTTGTAGTATAAAAAAGCTTAGCTACACTTTTTAATATTATTTTTGCTTTTATAAAACTATCTAAGTTATTGAATTTTTTTAAATCTAACTTAATCTCACTTTCATTGTACGAAATTAAAGTATTTTTAAACTCTTTATCAACAACATTATCCACAAAATTGCTTTCTTGTGTTGCTAAATCCGATAATCTGCTAATTGATTCAATAATATTAGGATTAAATTCCTTTTCAATATATGGAATAAGCAAATTTCTAACTTTGTTTCTAGTATACACATTTTCCTTATTAGACTCATCAAACTTAGGATTAAGATTTTCATCAACACAATACTGTTCAATACTTTTTCTATCAATTTCAATCAAAGGCCTAATAAACTTACCATCTCTAACAGGTTCAATTCCTTTAAGACCTGAAACCCCAGACCCTCTCATAATATTCATTAGCACAGTTTCAACATTATCATTTTTATTATGAGCAATAGCAATTTTATTTGCACCAACCTTATCAAAAATCTCATCAAAAAAATCATATCTAACATTTCTGCCAGCTTCCTCACAACTAATCTTAAGTTTTTCCGAAAGCCCCACAACATCAATCCTTTTAACAAAACAATCAACACCATTATCCTCACAAAAGCCCTTAACAAACTCCGTTTCCGAATCAGCCACAGCCCTAATCATATGATTAACATGAGCCACAACCAATTTAATATTAAACTTCTCCCTAAGCTTAATAAGAGCTCTAAGCAAGCTCATAGAATCCGGCCCCCCAGAAACTGCCACAACAATACAATCACCAGAGCAAATCATATTAAATTTTCTAATAGTTCTCAAAACTCTCTCATCAAACTCACTCAAAAAATCAAACCCCCTCATTTTTGCAAAAAGCTCACCCCAACCATCAGAGTAGTGAGGATAGGATTATATTATAAAAAATCCAATCCGCGCAGTTTGGAAACTGTAGAGCACTAAAAATCTTGTACACCCCCTAGCGAGGGTAAACAGTAACTCACACCATTCAAGAAAAGGCGCACCAGTAAGGATTGGATTTTTTATAATATAATCCTATCCTTACGGTCCCAACCCAAGCTTCAAAGCCCAACTTGCAAAAACCTAATAATCCTTCGCCAAATTAGCAAATTTAGTATAACTTCCAAGCCAAGCAAGCTCAACAGTTCCAGTAGAACCTGCTCTGTGTTTAGCAATAATAACTTCCGCAATATTTTTCTTTTCACTATCTTCATTATAGTAATCATCTCTATATAAGAACATAACAATATCGGCATCCTGCTCTATCGCTCCAGATTCACGAAGGTCAGAAAGCATAGGTCTATGATCTGGACGTTGCTCAGGCGCACGAGATAACTGTGATAATGCAATTACAGGAACATTTATTTCTTTCGCTAATATTTTTAAAGATCTACTAATTTCAGAAATTTCCTGCTCACGGCTACCACCTTTTTTGTTACTACCTTGAACAAGCTGTAGGTAATCTATTACAACTAGACCAATATTTTTTTCTAATTTTAATTTCCTACACTTTGCACGAATTTCCATTACAGATATACCAGGTGTGTCATCTATGTATATACCGGTTTGAGAAAGCTCTCCAGATGCTGTTGCAAGTTTAATCCAATCATCATCTGCAATTCTACCTGTTCTAATACTATTTCCATCAACCATAGCAACACTACCCAAAATTCTGTTAGCCATTTGCTCCTTTGACATTTCGAGACTGAATATAGCAACACCAACATTTGCCTGTATTGCTGCATTTGTAGCAATATTTAATGCAAATGCAGATTTTCCCATAGCAGGTCTTGCAGCAACTAGTATTAGATCTGAATTATGAAGACCAGCTGTTTTATTATCTAAATCTATAAATCCAGTTGGAACACCAGTTACATGTTGCTTTCTATTATACAAATCCTCAAGCTCAGTAAAAGAATCTACTAAAATATCTTTAATAGATGAGTACCCTGTTTGATTTCTTTTTTGCATAACATTAAAAATTTTCTTTTCAGCACTATCCATTATATCTTCAACATCTTGAGTTGGGTCATAACCTAAAGAAATTAAATCATTTGCTGTTTTTATAAGAGTTCTTAATGTTGATTTTTCTTCTACTATTTTAATATATCTTTCAACATTTGAAGTAGTAGGAACTTTATCTGGTAATTCTGCTAAATATTCCAATCCTCCTACTGCCTCAAATTTTCCCATTGCACTTAATTCAGATTTTAATGTTATAATATCAATTGGCTCTGCTCTATTATATAAATTAAGAATCGCTTTATAAATTATTTTATTATCTTCTCTATAAAAATCATCTTCTGTTAGAGTTTCAACTGCAGATATTACAGCATCTTTATCTGTTAGCATACATCCTAAAACTGCCTGCTCTGCCTCCAAATCATGTGGTGGTACTTTATTAAACTCCATTTTTTACTATTCCTCCTAGACAGATTTTGAGTAAAAAAATATTGCTCATACGTACTTTAGAATTCCATATAGCAATATTTTTTCTCATGTATTTTGGCTTATTCTGAAATAACTTTTACCTTTAATTTTCCAGTAACACCTTCAAATAATTTCATACTTATATCAAAACTACCTAAATTTTTTATGTTTTCATTAAGTATAATTTTCTTTTTATCAATATCTATTTTGTATTGTTTTTTAAGCTCTTCTGATATTTCTTTTGATGTTACTCCACCAAATATTTTTCCGTTTTCTCCTGCTTTTACTTTAATTGTTAATGTTATATCATCTAATTTTTTAGCTATTTTTTCGGCATTTTCTTTATTAACATCTTTTTTATATTGTTCAGACTGTTTTTTAGCCTTTAATTTACTCATATTTTCGTTATTAGCTTCTACAGCTAATTTTTTTGGAAATAAGAAATTACGTGCATAACCATCACTTGCATTTATTATTTCATCTTTTTTTCCAACGCCCTTTATATTATCTAATAAAATTACCTTCATAATTAACACCTCTACTTTTGAATTGGATTATATCATTTATGTGTATGATTTTCAATAGCATTCTACCAAATATTAACTTTGATTTTTTTCGCTGTTTATGTTAATCTTTTATTAGTAAGATTACATTTATGGAGGATTGTTATGAAATTAATTACTGAGCTAATGAAAATAGAGCCCCAAATAAAAAAAATAACAAAGTTTATGCTCATTTTTTGTTTATTACTAGCATTGCTTTCAGCTTTTATTTTATCAATGTATCACTTTACATACATTATTTTCCAGTATGATTTAGGAATAACTTTATTACGTATAAGTATAATTTTTTCTGTTTCTGCAATAATTTGTGCACTTGCATTTAACCGTATAAAAAAAGATTTGTAATAACAACAAAAGACTAGGCTAACCACCTAGTCTTTTTGTTGCGTTATATACATTTACATCAAAGTTAATAGCCCTTAGGCTAAATATAGAATCTCTACTTACAATGATATGTCAATACAAAAATTTTATTCGTACTTTCTTTATTTATTAAGCTCTTCTAAGAACATTTTATTAAGCATTTGTGGATTTGCTTTTCCCTTTGTTGCTTTCATTGCTTGTCCTACTAAGAATCCTAATGCTTTATCTTTTCCAGCTTTATAGTCTGCTATTGATTGTGGATTTGCTTCTAAAACTTGTGTTACAACTTCTTTTATAGCACCTTCATCAGAAATTTGAATCCATCCATTTTTCTTTATTATTTCTTCTGGATCTTGTGGATTTTCAAATAATTCTGTTACAACCTTTTTAGCTATCGCTGAACTTATTGTTCCTTTTTCAATTAGTAAAATAGTTTTTCCAAGCTCTTCAGCTGTAAATGGAATTTGGTCTGGTTCCATTTCTTTTTCATTTAATATTCTTGAAATATCTGATAAAATCCAGTTTGCTGACAATTTTGGATTTCCACAAACTTCTTTTGCACCTTCAAATAAATTAGATAAATATTTTGAAGCTGTTATTAAGTTTGCATCTTTTTCAGATAATCCATATTCAGACATATATCTAGATTTTCTACTTTCTGGTAATTCTGGTAAATTATCTTTTATATTTTGAATATATTCTTCAGATAAACGAATTGCTACTAAATCTGGATCTGGGAAATATCTATAATCTTGGGCATCTTCTTTACTTCTCATTGGAAATGTTCTTCCAGATACATCATCCCATCTTAAAGTTGTTTGCTCAATTACTCCACCTTCTTCTAGTACATCAATTTGTCTATTTGCTTCATAATCAATAGCTCTTACTATTGATCTAAATGAGTTCATATTTTTCATTTCTGTACGAGTTCCAAATTCTGTTGCACCTTTTTTTCTTACAGAAACATTAACATCTGCACGAAGTGAACCTTCTTGCATTTTACAGTCAGATACTTCAATATATTCAAAAATTGATTTAAGTTTTCTTAAATATCTTTCAGCCTCTCCTGCTGAACGAATATCTGGTTCAGATACAGACTCGATTAATGGTACACCAGCTCTGTTTAAATCAACTAAACTACCTCCACCAAACTCATTATGATTTAATTTTCCTGCATCTTCTTCAATATGAATACGAGTTAAACGTATTTTTTTAGGATTACCTTCATCATCTTCAATTTCTACATATCCGTGTTCACAAAGAGGTTTATCAAATTGTGATATTTGATATGCTTTTGGAAGATCTGGATAAAAGTAATTTTTTCTATCATTTTTACTATTTCTTGAAATTTCGCAATTTGTAGCTAAACCTGCTTTAACTGCATATTCAACAACTTTTTCGTTCAATACAGGTAATGTACCAGGCATTGCCATACAAATTGGACAACAATGTGTATTTGGCTCTCCACCAAATTCTGTAGGACAACTACAAAAGATCTTTGTCTTAGTAGAAAGCTCTGCATGAACTTCAAGTCCTATTACTATTTCATAATCACTTCTTGACATATAATTAGCTCCTTTCACGCAAAGTGGGAAAAGGGGACGGTTCTCTTTTTCCCTTTTTCTTTTATCTATTTTTTAAATTCTGGTTTGTAATTTTTTCTGAAGTTTGTTGCTTGTTCATAGGTGTATGCTGCATTTAGTATTGTTTCTTCTGTGAATTTGTTTCCTATTAGTTGCATTCCTACTGGCATTCCTTTGCTGTCTACTCCACATGGAATTGATATTCCTGGAAGTCCTGCTATGTTTACAGATACTGTACAGATATCTGCTAAATACATTTCTAATGGATTGCTTGATTTTGAACCTAATTCGAATGCTACTGTTGGTGATGTTGGAGTTAATATAACATCATATTTTTTGAAAGCTTTTTCAAATTCGTTTGTTACTAATGTACGAACTTGTTGAGCTTTTTTGTAATAAGCATCATAATAACCTGAACTTAATACATATGTTCCTAAAATAATTCTTCTTTTAACTTCTGGACCAAATCCTTCGCTTCTTGAATTTACATATATATCTTTTAATTTTTCAAAGTTTTCTGTTCTGTATCCATATCTGATACCATCAAATCTACCTAGGTTAGAGCTTGCTTCTGCACAGGCAATTATGTAGTATGTTGCTAGCGAATATTCTGCAACATCTAATGAAAATTCCTCTACTTCTGCTCCTAGCTCTTTATATTTTTCTATTGCTTCTTGTAATTTTGCTTTAACTTCTTCATTTATACCTTCACCAAAGAATTCTTTTGGAACACCAATTTTTAGACCTTTAACATCATTTTTTAATGCTTTAGTATAATCTACTTTTGGTCTTTCTATTGATGTTGTATCTTTTGAATCATGTCCTGCTATTAAATTTAAAAGCATTGCACTATCATAAACATCTTTTGTGATTGGTCCTATTTGGTCTAATGATGAAGCAAATGCTACTAAACCATATCTTGAAACTAAACCATATGTAGGTTTTAATCCTACAACACCACAAAAAGCTGATGGTTGGCGGATTGATCCACCTGTGTCGCTACCAAGAGCCCAAGGTACCATACCTGCTGCAACAGCAGCTGCAGAACCACCTGATGAACCACCTGGTACTGTATTTAAATTCCATGGATTTTTTGTTTTCTTAAATGCTGATGTTTCTGTTGAACCACCCATTGCGAATTCATCCATATTTAATTTTCCTAGGTTTATTAAACCTTCATTATTTAATTTTTCGATAACTGTTGCATCATATGGTGAAACAAAGTTTTCTAGCATTTTTGAGCTACAAGTTGTTTTTATACCCTTTGTGCATAAGTTATCTTTTATTCCAATAGGAATTCCGGCAAAATTTGATTCAATTTCCCCATTGTTTACTTTTTTTTCTATTTCTTTAGATTGCTCTATTGCTTCATCTGTTAAAGTTGTTACAAAAGCTTGTACATCTGGCTCTTTTTCTGCAATTCTATCTGCATATGCTTTTGTTATTTCTGTTATTGTTAGCTCTTTAGAAGCTAATTTTTCTTGAAGTTCATGTACTGTAAGTTCTGTAATATTCATTAAATTTCCTCCCTTCGCATAATTCATCTGCATTAATAAATTTGATGATTTTCGAACCTTATGAAATGTCATTTTTAATTATTGTATAACTTTTGGTATTTTAAACATTCCTCTTTCTTGTGCAGGAGCATTTTGAAGCAATGCATCTCTATCACCGAATTCTACAATTTCATCTTTTCTGAATACATTATATTTATCATTTGCACCTATTGTTTCTCCTAAACCATCTGTTGGTGCATTATTTACTTTTTCTGCGAAATTTAATATATCTTGTAAATGTAATAAATATGTATCAACCTCTTCATCTTTTAATTTAAGATGTGCTAAATTTGCTATGTGCAAAAGTTGTTCATGACTAACTTGCATGGTATCATCTCCTTTTACGAATTTGTTCAACATTATATAGCTTTTTTTCGAAAAAAACAAGACCTAAATTAGAAACTTATCGGTGTGTTAATGAGGGGTTGTCAAAAATTAGGTCTTGAATTATTATTTTGTTATGGTAAAATAATATCAAATTTATAAATTTTTAGGAGGGTTAATTATGAACTTTAATAAATGTAAAAGATGTGGCTGTTTTTTTGTTGCAAATGGTGATACTTGTCCTGTTTGTACTACAAAGGATAATAATGATATTTCAACTTTAAATAATTATTTTTCTGAAAATGAAAATACTGTCTCAATTAATGATTTATCTAGTATTACTGGTATTTCTACAAAAAATTTAACTAGATATGTAAATGATAATAATTTTAATTTCAAAAAGCAAATTAAATTATAAAAAAAGCCTGTAAAATTACAGGCTTTTTTCTATTTATTCTATTTAGAATTTTATATATTTATTTGGATCTAGGCTATGACCTGAACCGCTTGCGCTTCTTAGTTCAAAGTGTAAGTGATGTCCTGTTGATGTTCCGTGATTTGGATCAGATTCTGCTCCTCCTTCTAGTCCTATAGTTTGACCTTGAGATACTTTTTCCCCAACTTTTACATTTATTTGTGATAAGTGTGCATAGAAACTATATACTGTTTCCCCATTTACAATATGTTTAATTTCAATGCAATTTCCATATCCATTTTGTGTTCCAGCATAAGTTATCTCACCGTCTGCTACAGCTAGAAGTGGGGTATGCCATGTTCCTACTATATCTAAACCACTATGTAATTTTTCAACTCCCGAAATTGGATGAATTCTATATCCATATGCTGAAGAAATTCTATAGTCGCAATTCATTGGTAATATAAATCCATTTTCATTAGCGTTTTGGCTTTCGACTGCTATTTCTTCATTTAGGCTATTTGTCGCAATTTCATTATTAGTTGTAACTACATCTGGATCAATCCATTGGATAACTGTTGCTTTAGTATGATAATTTTTCTTTAATATAGCTCTATCTAACGAATTGACTATTTTATCCCCATTTAAGTCAAAACATTCTTTTTCAGCCTTATTGTCATCTGTAATTGAACAATAATTATCATTTATAGCTACCAAGTCATCTAACTCAATTTCACCACTTCCGTCTACATCTCCACCTAGTAATTCAATGTCATCAAGTACTGCTCCTAAACCATCTTTTATATCTATTCCTGTGATTCTATAACTTAAGTATCCTGGTTTATTAAATACAATATCGTATTTTCCTGGCTCTAAAATAACTTCATAAGTTCCATCTGCATTTGTTTGTACACTGCTTATTACTTCTCTTGGATCTTTTATATCTCCCTCAATACGTGTATCATCTGTTTGATATACAGTAATTGTAGCATAATGCTCACCTACTATATTTGCATCAAAAACCTTACCTGTTATTGTAGTCTTTTTAATTAATGTTAATGAATATTCCTTAACAGTTCCATCTGGTGCAGTTACTTTAATTGTTCTAACAGTTGTTAGTGGTGTAGCAATTGTAGCTGTTACAGTATTTACATTTTCTGTTCCGCTATCAATTGATACTTTAGCTTTTTCATCTGCGGTTGTTACTTTAACATCTACAGAATTTACATTTTTAACAATATGTTCAAATGTACTTAAATCAACTTTTTCATCATTTACTAAAATTTCTTTTATTTCAGTATTATTAGATAATCTATGTAATTTTATATTATATGTTTTCTTTTCAGTTCCATTTTGTGCAGTTATAATTACTGGTATTACCACATCATCCACACCTTTTGAAATTTCTAGTATTGCTGTAGATTCTGATAATTCTTCATCTTCATCAGCAATTTTTACACTTGCCTTTTCATTTGTTGCTTTCACATATATTTTTACTTTATTATCTAACCTTTTAATATCTACTTCATATGGATCTGATATAACAATATCATTAACTTTTATTATTTCGGCTGAAGCATCAGCAGATTTTTTAATAATATTAATATAATATTTTTCAGTTTTTCCAGTTTCAGATTTTACCATCATTTCCACTTTTGTTATTTCATTTGTTGTATCTATATCTGTAATTACATTGCCTATATTAGAAATTTTATTAACAACTACTGTTGCATAATTACTATTTGCCATTACAGATAATGTTACTTCATCATTTTTTGCATCAATATAAGCTGTATATGTTTTTGTTGTTTCATCATAATTTTTACATTCGATTCCATCAACTAAAACTGTATTTATTGTATTATCATCTGAAACTTTTTTAATTGTTAATGTTTCTTGCATTATTTCTCCATTTTGTGAAGTGACTTTAATTGAAACATTTGTATATTTTTCTTTGCTTAATTCAACAGTCTTTTCAGATTGCTTAATTTCTTGTGCATTTTCTTCAATTTGAATACTTGCATATTCGTTATTTGCTACTACTTTTACAATTGCTTCTATATTGCTCTCTTCTACTTCTGCTATATAATTTCCATCTCCATCTTTTTCAACTAAAGTATCATTTACAAAAATTTCTTTAATTGTATTATCTTTAGAAATTTTAATTAATTTTATGTAATAAGTTTGAGATGCTCCATTTTCTGCAATTACATTAATTTCTACGGTTGTTTCTTCTACACCGGCTGAGGAAGTTATACTCAATAAACCAATTGCTGAATTATCCCCATTTTCAATTGTAGCATATTCACTTATTGTCTTCACATCTATAGCTGATTCTGTACTATCAGCTGGAATAAATGTTGTATAAGTTTTTGTTTCTTCATTATATGTATTAGTGATATTATCTGAATTAACCTTAACATATTCTATTTCATTATTGCTTGATAATTTATTTATTGTAACAGGATATATTGTTTTACTTCCATCTTGTGCAGTTACTGTTATATTCAATGTTGTTGTCTTTCCACTAGATAGATTTACAGTTCTTTCAGTTTGTTTTAATTCTGCCTCTTCAGTACCCATTGCAACTGTTGCATACTCATTACTTGATATTGCTTTTAAATTAACTTCTGTTACATTTTCAGCAACATTTATAATATATGTTCCATCATCTTGTTCATCAATTTCTGTTTTATCTTTATACAACGAATCTAATGTACTATCATTAGAAATTTTTTGTAATACTATTGTATATGTTCTTACACTTCCATCTTCTGCTACAACGTCAACATTTACATTTGTAATATCATTTTCGGTTTCAGCTGTATATGATATTGTAGATTTTGATTCAAGTGAATCAATTCTTAATGTAGCATATTCACTTAATGCCTTAATATCAATTGTTGCTGATGTACTGTTATTTGGAATAAATGCTTTATATGTATATGATTTTTCATCATATTCTGTTAGCCCTGTGCTGTTTACTTTTACATATTCCAAATCTTTTATATCAGAAACCATATTAATTGTTAAAACATAATCTTTTACAATAGTTGTATCTTCTGCTGTTATTTTAATTGGAACAGTTATTACTTTTGCAGTTGTAGTATCTACACTAACAGTAGCATCACCTTTTGTTGTTGCTGTTTCATTATTAATTGCAATCGTAGTATTTTCATTAGTTGTTTTTACTCTAACATCAGATGACTTAATGCTTTCAAGTACTTCTGCAGTATATGTGCCATCATCATTTGGCTCTATCTCTTTATTATTTACATATAATTTAATAATTGTTGCATCCTGAGATAACTTTTTAATTACTAAATCTCTATTTTCAACTGTACCATCTTCTGCAATTACAGTAATTGTAAATATGTTTTCATCACTTATTGTTGTAACTTCTGCAGTTGCAGTATGTTTATTCAAATCTCCAGTATCAATTTTTACAGTTGCTTGTTCATTTTCTGTTTCTACATATATATTAGATACATCAACAGAATTATCAATTATCATTGTATATTTCTTATTAACTTCATCATAAGTTGATGTTACATCTGAATTATTAACAGTTAATTTACTAATATTTGTATTGTTTGATATTTGCTCTATTTCTAATGTATATGTCTTAGTATCAACATTATTTTGTGCTGTAATAATTATTGGTATTGATACAACCTTATTTCCATTAGGTAATGTACGTACAAAAGTATTTTCTTTTATAGATTTTTCACTTGTATCAATTTGAACATAAGCATACTGATTTGTTGCTATTGCTTTTATAGTTACTTCTGTTACACCTGGAGTTGCAGTCACATAATAAGTATCTTCATCTGTTAGTATTGCAGACTTGCCATCTACTGTTATAAATTGAATTCCTGTATCTGAAGATTCTTTTATAATATCAACAGAATACATTTTTATACTTCCATCTTCAGCTGTTACTTTAATATTTACAACAGCTTCTTGACTTGTCATTGATATATTTTTTGTTACAGTATGAATTACTTCATCGTCATCATCTAATTGAACTTTTGCACCTTCATGTGTTGTTTCTACATATAATGGAACACTCGTTAAGCTTGCTTTAACAAATGCCGTATATCTTCCATTAACAGCAACTACTTCTTCTCCATTTACTGTTACTTTATTTAACGTATTATCATTAGAAACTTTTTCAATATTTACAGTATATTGTTTTTCTGTACCATCTTGTGCCATTACAGTTACTATTACTTGTTTTGATTGTACTGAGCTTAAATCAATATTTAATTTATCTTCTCCAATAGAATACTCATTATTTTCTATTTTTACTTTAGCATATGCACTTACTGTTTTTACATCTAATTCATAATTTGTATCTTTTATAGGAACTTTAACAGTATATACATCTTCATCATTAGTACCAATTTGACCATCAACTTTTACATATTCAAGTTCTGTATTATTTGACTTTTTAATAATTCTTAATATATGTTCAACTTGATCTTCTTCTACTGGTGAACTTATATTAATCTTTAATACTGTTTCTTCATCAGGAGTATTTACATTAAATGTTACACTTCCAACACCACTTACTATGTCTCCTACTTTTATGTTTGCTTTGTTTGAAGATGCATTTATTATTACATCAGCTTGAGTACAATTTGGATCTATCCAAGCAATATATTCTCCATCCGTATTTTCAGCTTCATTATCATTAACAACAATTTTATCTATTGTTAATAAGTATTTCTTAATTATTTCTAGTGAATATTCCTTTTCATTTCCATTTTCTGCTTGTACAGTTATTTTAACAATATTAGTATCATCTGGAATTGTTAATTTTCTTGTTGTCTTATTTATTTCATATTCATTATCTCCTATTTTGACTTTTGCTACATCTTTAGAAGTTACAGCTGTCAAATCTATTTCATTCAAATCATTTGGTACAATCATCTGATAATTTGTTTCTGAAGTTTGAACAATCTTATCATCATCAATACCATTAGCTGATATAGATAATAATGAATTATCACTTGAATATCTTTGTAATATTACATGATGTACCTTTGTTGTTCCATCTTCGGCTGTTACTACTATTTGAACATCTTTTTCTTCATCTAAGACATTTACAATTTCAGTATTTTCTCTAACTTTATCTTCATTTCCGTCAATTGAAACTAAAGCTTTCTCATTTGAAGTAATTACATGAATTTCACCACTGCTGTTATTTCCAATTTTAGCAATATACTTACCATCTTCTACACTTATTAGAGCTCCATTTACATATACTTCCAATAAATCTGTATTATTAGATAATTTTTCTATATTTAGTTTATATGTTTTTTCTGTGCCATCTTCGGCTGTTACAATAATATTAAATACAGTTATATCACCTGTTAAAGATTCTTGTTTTATAACTTTATTATCTGTACCATTTTCATTAATTCCAACTTTAGATAATATATCATTTGCCATAGCTTCAATATTTACAGAATCTTTAGCACTAATTACTTTTACATGATATTCGCCATCGTCAGATTTTTCAACAATGTTTCCATCAACTTTAATGTATGATAACTCAGCATCATCAGACATTTGGCCAACTTCTAATATATAATCTTCATTTGTAACTCCATCTTGTGCTGTAATATTTACATTTACTGTTGTTATATTATTTGCTTCATCTTTATTTACTGTATTTGTTGAAGAACCGATACCTGATGCAAAGTTTCCAATTTTAACTTCAGCTAAATTATCATCTGCGATTGCTGATACAGCGAAATCTTTTGCAGATTTTGCAACCTTCGCCTGATATCTATTTGTATATGGAACTTGTATAGCTTCAATTCCATTTACTGTAATTTTACTTAATTTAGTATTATCTGGTAATCCATAAATAATTAAGTTATATGTTTTTTCTGTTCCATCTTCTGCTTTAACATTAATTTTAACAGTTATATCTTTAGAATCCATTGCCACATTTTTAGTAATTTCATTTACTTCATATGCAATATTATTAATTGCTATTTGAGTAAATTCATTTGTAGTTTTTGCATTAATACTTACTTCTGAAACTTTAGAATTTAAAGTAACTTCATATGTATTTTCCTTTGTTGTACTCAATGTTGCACTTAATCCATTAACTTTTACAAATTCTAATGTTGTATCACTTGAAGCTTTTTCTAGCACTAATGTATATTTTCCAATACTTCCATCTTGAGCTTTAACTTTAATTGGTACAGAATATGTATCTGATTCAAAATTAATATTTAATGAATCTTTTTCAATAATATATTCATGTGTATCAATTGCAACTTCTGCCAATTTGTAATTAGCAATTGCTGTAATAACCATATCTTTATATTTTTCATTTACTTTCGCAGTATAAATATTTGTACCTTCAACTCTAGTAGCTTTTACAGACATATCGTCATTAGCAACTATAATTTCTTTCAATGTATTATCTGTTGATGGTTTTCTTATTATTAAAGTATAATTTTGTACATTTTCTACATTATTGCTATCTGTAACAGTAATATTAAATTGATTTACAAGCTCTGGAAGGTCAACTTTAACTTGACTTCTACCAATTTCAGCTGTATTTGTTGCAATTTGAACTTTACTTGTTTCAACAGATGCAATCGCTAAAACTTCAGCTTCAACAGCATTTGCTGTAACAGTAACTTCATATGTATTATTTTCAGACATTTCAATTTCTTTACCATTTACATACAATAAACCAAGTGATGAGCCGTCTTTAGTTTTATGTATGTTTAATGTATATTCTTTTTCTTGTCCATCATATGAAACAACTATTTTAACAGTTGTTATATCTCCTGTCAATTTTATTCTTCTTGTACTTTCTTTAATTTCTTCACCCATTTTATTGATATTTATTCCTGCAAGTTCATATAATGCAGACGCATTAACTTCAACTTCAGTTTTATCTTTATCAACAACAATACTATATTCTAATAAATTATTTTTACTTGCCTCTACTCCATCCACTTTTACAGACTCTAAATCTGTTACTGCAGATTTTTTATAAATTGTAAGTACATAAGTAATTTCTTTTCCACTTTCAGAAATTACCTTTATTGGAACTGTTTTTACTAAATTATCCTTTATTAAAATATCTTTAGTAGCTTCATGAATTACTTCAGCATCACCATCAATTCCAACTTTTGAAACAGCGCTTGTTGTTATTGCATCAACATTTGCAATTTCACAATCTTCTAATATTACAGAATATTCATTTGAATTTACTGAAGTTGCCTCTATGCCATTTACATATAAATGCTCTAAATCTACATTTACAGATTGTTTTATAACAGTTAATGTATAGTCAAATTGTGTTCCATTTGCAGTTTCAACTTTTATTGGAATTTCTGTTTTTGCATCAACTAATTTTACTGTATCAATAAGAGTACCCTTTTCATACCAAATATTACCACCGTTTATACTTATTTTATCATTTTCATCTTTAGTTGTTATTAATAAATTACCTTCATTTTCATCTGTAGCTATTGTTACTTCATATTTCTTTGCACCTACAATTGATGCAGTAATTCCGTTTACAGATATCTTATTTATTCTTTGTGCATCTAAAGGCTCTACTACTACAACTACATCTTTAGATATATTTGAATCTTTGCTTGTTACAGTTATAGTTGTTTCTCCTTCAGCTACAGCTTTTATTTTTGCATTTTCTTCAATTGTAACTATATTAGTATCATTAGACTTCCATTCAAAATCATTAACATCTTTTAAATCTTGTTTTAACACATTAAATCTTTCAGAATTTATTATAAATTCTTGTATGTCATTAACACTCATTAAAACATTGTCTGGATTGATGTCGAATTCTTGCTTTCCAACTAATGTATATTCATTTGAATTAATATTTGTTTCATTTCCAAGTGTACCATATGTATTTAGTCCTGAAGCATATACTAATCCATCTGCAGTAATTACATATGTATTATTTACACCTGCACCAACAGAAATTACATTTTTATCAATATTTACAAGTGTTGGAGAAGTCACAGCTGTATTATTTTTAGTTCCTAATTCCCCATTAGCATTTTCTCCCCATACATATGCTTTTCCTTCATTTGTTAATATCATATAATTTCCAGCTTTTGCAGATATATCTACTGCATCTTTTCCAGCATATATTGTAGAAATATTATTGTTATTTATTTTTACAACATTTCCATCTTTATTTATACCAACTAACTCATCTCCACAAGCTACTTTTACGATATCAACGAAATCTTTAATTACAGCAAAATTTTCATAATTTACGCCAACAATATTTGTAGTATTTCCAGAAATATATACCCTACCTTTATTATCAATCAAAGCTGTATAATCTTTTCCTGCTGATATATCAACAATTTTAGTTCCTGGTATATTTAATTTAATTGGTTCATCTGTTGTTTTTATATTGTCTAATCCTAATTGTCCATTACTGTTTGATCCCCAAACATATACTTCTCCATATTTATTTAATGCAACTGCATGATTATATCCAGCTGATATTTTTGAAACATCGCTTATTGAACTTATTAATGTTGGTGTTGTATATGATGATTTATTACCCAAACCAAGTTGTCCATAACTATTATCACCAAAACTCCATACAGTTCCATCACTTCTTAATGCTAAAGTATATTGATTTCCAACAGAAATATCTTTATATGATTTTAAAATATTTATTTCTTTTGGAATATTAGAAGATTCTAATGATGAATTTCCTAATTCTCCATTTGAATTATATCCATAAGACCATATACTTCCATCAGCTTTTAATGTTATTGCATAATTATTACCACCAAAAGTTTTAGGAGCATTTTTGTTATCTTTTTCACCTACTCTTACAGTACAAATTTGAACATCATTTGTATTGTTTTCAGTAACTTTAATCCAAGTTACTCCTATATTTTTACCAGTAACTATGCCATTATCATCAACTCCTGCAATATCATTATTTAAAGATTCATATTTATAATCAGAATTAGAAACATTATCTTTAAATACATTAAATTCAAATTGTGAATTTAGCTCTATTTGTTTAGAATTCTCTATATTAACAAATATATCATTTTCTTTTAATGAAAAACTTTGTTTCCCTACTTGAACAGGATATACACTATTTGATGATGTTCTCATTGTACTTAATCCGTGATAGTAATCACCACAAGCCCATACAGAACCATCATTTTTTATAAACATAGAATATGTATTTCCAGCAGTTACATAATTTACATCATTTATTGTATTTAGTAATTTAAATTCTTTGTTATAATCCTTTGTTCCATTTCCTAATTGACCTAAACTATTTAATCCTGTAGCATATACATTTCCGCCTTTTGTTAAAATCATAGAATGAGATTTTCCTGCTGAAATATCCATAATACCACTTATATTTAATATTTGTGTTGGTGTATTTATTGTCTCTACAGTGTTTATTCCTAATTGTCCATAAACATTGTATCCCCATGAGTACAATTTTCTTGAAGTTGTTAACGCTAAATTATGGTATTCTCCAGCAGATATAAATGCAACATTTTCTAGTGATTCAACTTTTTCAAATATATTACGTTTATATTCTGTTCCAGTTAAACTACCAAAACTATTATTACCTGTTGTATATACAAATCCATCAGTTGTAACCAATATTGCATGCGATTTTCCTGCTTTTACATCTAATACATTTTTAATATTTTCTACACTTGTAGGTAATTTTCTGTTTTCATAATTTCCAATTCCAAGCTCACCATTTGTATTTAATCCCCAAACAACTAAGTTATTTGACTCTGTAATAGCAAAGCTAGAATTATATCCTGCTGAAATTTTTACTATTTTCTCTGCAAGATCAACTTTTATAGGTTCAGAACTGTTAGAAACCACATTGTTTCCTAATTGATAATAATTATTATTTCCCCATGCCCAAACAATTCCATTTTCATCTAATGCCAATACATGACTTTCTCCTGCTGATATTTCAACTATTTTAGCATTTGTACCAAATTTAACTTGAGCTAAATTATCATTATCAACTTTTGTTCCTGTACCCAGCTCTCCATTTGCATTTAATCCATATGACCATACAGTACCATCAGCTTTTAATATAACTTGTGTTGAATTTACTGTAATTGTCATTGGTTTTACTACTGCACCAGATTTTATAACACTTACTTGTATTATAGCTTTATTATCAGTACCATCTTGACTTACTGTTACTGAAGTAGTTCCTTCTGATAAACCTGTTACTTCACCAGTTTGAGAATCTACTTTTATTATTTGTTTATCATTTGACAAATATGTTAATCCATCTGAAGTTACTTCATTTTTCAAATTAAATGATTTAACATTAGCACTCAATGTTGCTTTTTCTGATTTTCTTAAAGTTAAATGATTTGTATTTACAACAATATCTTCTGCACCAACTAATACTGGAGTTATAGAATTTGTATTAACACAATTTCCTAAAGTTCCATTCAAACCATTACCCCATGCATATACTTTACCATTTGAATTAACATATATTGCATGATTCTTTCCTGCTGACACTAATATTCCATTTGAAATATTAGTATTCTTTTTAGGTAATACCTGATCATTTGATTGATCTGTACCTAATTTATTTTGATCATTTGATCCCCAAGTATATACTTCTCCATTATCTAATACTGCCATTGTGAAATTATTTCCAGCTTTTATTTGTCTTATATTAGTTAAAGTTTCTGTTCCTGTACTATTTTTTATAATAGTAGGTACTAAGCAATTTACTTTAGTTCCATTTCCACATTGACCATTTGTATTTGTACCTAATGCATATGCAGTTTTATCTTTAGTTAAGAAAACTGCATGATTTTCTCCTGATGATATATCAATTACATTTTCTAATCCAGAAACTACTGCTTTTGTTTCCAAATTAATTGCCTTATTATCCACAGTTATTCCATAATTTCCAGAAATTTTTGTAACATTTTCTATATCACTAATTTTTACTGCAACTTTTCCATATCCTTCGCCACATGCATATACATTTCCATCATAATCTAATAAATATGTTGCATTTTTATATGCTGTAATTTCTGCAATGTTGCTAATTTCTTTTCCATATTCATCAACTACACTTACTAATGTAGATGAATTTGAAGTACTACTATTTCCTAATTGTCCTTGTGAATTTAATCCACTTGTTAATACCTTATTATCTTTTGTTAAAATTACTATATGAGAATCTCCTGTAGCAATTTGTCTTACTTTAGAGCTTAATTCAATTTGTTTTGGTTCATTTCTATTTTCAGTATCACCTAATGCTAATTGACCACAACTATTTGCTCCCCAGCTCCAAACACTACCATCTGATTTTAATGCAATATTAAAATCATTAGCAGATTTCACATCTATTACAGAATCTGAATTTTTATCTAATACTTCTACATAAATATTAGCTGTTTTTCCAGAAGTATTATGTGATACAACAATTGTTGTAAAACCACTATTGTTAGCAATAATTTCACCATTATTTATACTTGCAATGTCTGGATTAATTGATTTAAATGTAAATCCATTTGAATCAATTACATCTTTTCTTAAATTAAATGTATTATTTAAAGTTACATTTACATCTGATTTATCTCCAACATTCATTGTTATGTAATCATTTTCTTTAACAATTTTTACACTTCCAATTAATGTAGGAACTTGTTTTTCAACACGATCTGATTGTCCAAGTTGACCAACAGTATTTAATCCCCATGAATATACAAAACCATCATCTTTAACATATGTTGCAAAATTTTGACCTGCTGAAATTCTTTCAACATTTTCGCTTTCAACTTTTGTTGGTACAGAAATATAATTATCATTTACACCTAATCCTAAACTATAATTACTATTTCTACCAAAGCTATATACTTCTCCAGCTCTTGTTAATACATATGAATTATATTGACCAGCTTTAATCGATTCAGCTAATGGTATATTGTTTACAACACTTGGTGTGTTGTTCTTTTCTGTATTACCACTACCTAATTGACCATATGAATTATTACCCCAAGAATACACCTTTCCTGATGCATCTAAAGCTAAATTATGACTGTCACCAGAAGCTATTTCTACAATATTTTGTAGTCCAGCTATTTTTTTGTTTAAATCTGTAATATTCCATACTGTTCCATATTCAGAAAGTATTAATTTTCCAGAAATATCTATAACCTTGCAATAGAAATTTAATTTAGTAGGTACTAATGAATATCCTTCTCCCCATACATATAGCTCTCCATCTTTATTAATTGCAAAACTTGTATTTTCATATGCAGAAATTTTTACTATATTTTCTAGACCTTCAACCTTGCCAATGTTTCCATTATTAACATTATTTCCATTTCCAAGTTGTCCACTTTCATTTGCACCAAAGCTATACACATTACCATTTTGATCAATTGCTAATGTATGATTTTTTCCAACAGCAATTTTTGTAAATTTAATTCCTAAATCATTTTTTATTTCAATTGGTTCAATATGATTTTCATTTGATATATCCCCAATACCTAATTGTCCATAAGTATTATCACCAAATGTAAATAATGAACCATTTGTTTTTAATGAAACTGTGTGTTTATTTCCAGCTTTAGTATCCATTGCAGAAACTTCATCTTTATCTAAAACATTAACTTCAACTCTTCTTGCAAAATTTCCTGCAACTACATCAATATAAGTTTTTCCTAAAGATTTCGCCATAACATTTCCATTTTTATCAACTGATGCTATTTTTTCATCTTGTGATGAATAGCTAATTTCTTTTGAGTTTTTATAATCATATAGGTTAAATCCAAATTCATATTTTGAATTTATTTTTTGTGTTTGTCCAATATTATTAAATGTAAAATCTAATGTATCTACACTTAAAAGATCATTACTAATATTTTCTGGGATATTTATTGTAACTGTTGAAGAATTTCCTAGTTGTCCATATTCATTATATCCAGTTGCCCATACTTCTCCATTTTCTTTAGCAAACACACTATAATTCTTTCCTTTTTGAGCAATAAATACGCTATTTAATTCCGTATCTACAGATTCTTTTACATATACAGGAACTGATGTGCTTGTATTAGTTCCATCACCAAGTTCGCCATATCCATTATTACCCCAAGCAAGAACTTTACCATCATCTGTTATTGCTAATCCACCATAATATCCACAAGATATAGAAGCAATATTTTTCATTCTATTTCCATCTATCCCAGATATTTGTTTTGGAATTGATCCACCGACATCTGTCAATGCACCAAGTGTTGCATAACCAAATCCCCAAACAGTTCCATCATCTTTTAATGCTAATGCCTGCTCTGTTGTAGATGCAGAAATATCTATAATTCCAGATAAATTTGTAACTTGTACTGGTTGTAATCTTGTAGTGTTAGTACCATCACCTAATTGACCATTTGAATTATATCCCCATGCATATAAATTTCCTTCATCAGAAATTGCATATACAGACTTATTTCCACCTTCTACTTTTGTAATATTCGAAATTAATGTTACCTTTACAGGCAATTTTTTATTTGATTTATCGCCTGTACATAATTGGCCATAATCATTTAATCCCCATGTAAATACATTTCCATCATTATCCAATGCAATTGACATACTATTAGCAGTAGAAATTTCTTTAATATTTTCAATAAATCCATCTCCTGACTCATTTTTTACTTGAACAGGAACTGTTGAATTTGTATAATTTCCAATACCTAATTGACCTTTATCATTAGCTCCCCAAGACCATAAAGTTCCATCTTGTTTTAATGCCAATACATGGTTATTGCTTACTGCAATTTTAACAATATTATCTATATCAACTTTTGTTGGAGTTAATCTATTTTCATTATCTCCTAATCCTAATTGACCTTTATTATTTAAACCAAAGCTCCATACAGTACCATCTGATTTTAATGCAATAGTTGAATACTCTGTTGTTACAACTTGAGGGAATGCAATATCATTTTCCTCTAAAACATAAACATCAACATAAATTGTTTTATTAGTATTTACTTCTGTTATTCCAATTTTAGTTTTTCCTCGTTTAACGCCTGTTATATTTCCAAGTCTATCAACTTTTGCAATATTTTCATTTTTACTTTCATATGAATATTGACCATTTGACATGCTATCATATAGTAAATTAAATCCTACACTTAGCTCTGGTTTTAATTCATAAGTTCCACCTATTTTATGTATTGTAATTTCGTTTTCTGGAACTTTTATTTTTATATTACTTATACATACCCATTCTTTTCTATTTGATGTTGTACCATCACCTATTTGTCCATAATTATTTTTTCCAGCTTCCCATACTGTTCCATCATCTTTTACAATTACAGAATGTGTATCACCTGCTGAAACTTCCAAAACATCTTCAAATAGATCTGCTGTTTTACTATATTTTACTTGAACAGGATTTAACTTATTAGATGTATCCTCATCTCCAAATTGATAATTATTATCAGAGCCCCAAGCAAATACTTTTCCATCATTTGTTTTAGCAATTACATGCTTAGATCCACATGATACATACTCAATATTTTCTAATTTAGATCCATCATTCATAACAACTTGTGTTGGTATATTTTTATTAATTGTTGTGCCATCACCTAATTGACCACTACCATTTATACCAAAACTATAAACTTCACCACTTGTTGTTACAAGTACACTATAGTCTAGACCAGTAGAAATTTGTACTATATCTTTTACTGTTGATAAATTAGTTGGATATAAACTATTTACCTTAGTTCCAATACCTAATTGTCCAGATGTATTTAATCCCCAAGCCCATACATTACCATCTATATCTAGTGCCAAGCTTGAATGTCTTCCTGCTGATATTTCTTTAATTCCACTTAATCTTCTTACCTTTACTGGGATACTTCTTCTTGTTGTTGTACCATCACCTAATTGACCATATCCATTATAGCCCCAAGCATATACCGTACCATCACTATTTAAAGCAATACTATGGTTTGCACCAGCATCAATTCTAATAATATTTTCCAAATTTTCTACTTGGACAGGTGTTGTTACATTTGTTGTTGTATTATTTCCAATTTGACCATAGTTATTTAAACCTGTAGCCCATACTGTTCCATCCTCTTTTAAGAATAATACATGATTGTTTCCACATGCTATATCAACAACATTATCAATATCTATTTTAGTAGGTTCAAGTTTTCTTGCAGTATCACCAACACCAAGATTTCCATATGCGTTATATCCCCATGACCAAACTGTTCCATCAGCTTTTAATGCTACAGTAAAGTCTATTCCGCTTTTAACCTTTGGATTTGCAATATTACCTTTTCTTACTATTTTAACTACTACAGTTGCTGTATCACCTGTTTCAACATTTGTTACTTCAATACGAGCATTACCATATCTAACTGCTGTTATTAATCCTTTTTCATCTACTTTTGCAATATTTTCATTTAATGACTTATATGTATAATTTTCATTTTCTAATGTTTTATATAAAATATTAAATCCTAAATCCATTGAAGCATTTATTTGTTTTTGCTCTCCAATAGAATTTAATATTACAATTGGATCTTCTACCTTCAAACTTGTATGACTTATTCCAACTAGAGTTTTAGAAGTATCTAATGTACCATCACCTAATTGGCCATATCCATTATAACCAGCTGTATAAACTCTTCCTAGCTTATCTGCTATAGCCATTGTATTATTAGTATTTCCAGTTAGAAGTGAATTTTCAAATTCGCCATTACCATACTCACCTAAAACTTTTGTATATAATTTGTTATTTACATTTGTATTATTTCCTGCATTTCCATATTCGTTATAACCAGAAGTCCATGTACTTCCATCTTTTCTTATAATAGAAGTTACATATTGTCTAGCATTAATATCTGTTGCATCTTCAATTATACTTCCAGTAGAATCTTTTGCTACAACTGGTATTAATCTTCTAGTTGTATCTCCTTGTGCTAATTGACCATATCCATTATAACCAACTGAATATATTTTACCATTTTCACTTAGCATCAAAGTATAATTAACACCTGCAGATACTTTAATAATATTTGAAATATTATTTTTACCACCTTCATCCAATACTTTTACTGGAATAGTAGTATTAGTTCTATTATTTATTCCTAATTGACCATTAGTATTTAATCCTGTAGCCCATACTGTTCCATCAGAATCTAATAATACTAAATGATTTCCTCCTGCACTTATATCCATTATATTATTTACTTTTCTTACTCTTGAAGGTATTGTAGATTTTGTTGTTGTATTATTTCCAAGTTGTCCATATCCATTATAACCCCAAGCATATACTGTACCATTATTTTTCAATGCTGCCATATAATAGTTATTTGCAGAAATTGCAACTATATCACTTAAATAATCTAATCCACTTTCAGATTTAACTTGAACAAATGCATTTGTTCCTGTTGAGTTATTTTGACCTAATTGTCCATAGTTGTTTTGACCTGTTACCCATACTGTTCCGTCTTTCTTTAGAACAGCTGTAAAGTTACCACCAGCAGCCACATCTATAACATCAGTCATATTTGTAGCAGTAGGCTCTAACATATTAGATGTATTTCCAAGTCCCAATTGTCCATAATCATTTAGACCCCATGTCCATACAGTTCCATCAGATTTTAAAGCAACATAATGATTTAATCCTCCAGATACTTTTGGCCATGTTATTCCATCCCTTGCGGGAACAACAATTTTAACTGTTGTAGTCAAACCTAATTGATCATTTGTAATTTTAACATATGTTGTTCCAGCTCCTGTTGAAATTATATTTCCATATTGGTCAACCTCAACAACATCTTTGTTAAATGACTTAAATGTATTTGCACCAGCATCTACTGTAGCTGTTAATAAATTAAATCCACTTTCTACTTTTACATCTATTTTTTTAGTTTCTCCAATTTTACTAAATGTAATGAATTTCTCATTTACATCAAGTTTTGGATTACTAATACATTCAACAGTGCTACTTGTTACATTAGAATCATTTCCTAATTCACCATTACCATTATATCCAACAGTCCATACTGTTCCATCATTTTTTACAAATGTTGTATGATATCCTTCTGATGCAATAAGCATCAAATTATCAAAATCTTCATTTGTCTTATCAGATACAACACGTTTTGGTATTTTTACTGAAGTTGTATTACCCAATCCAAGTTGACCATAAGAATTATCTCCCCATGAATATGCAAATCCATTGCTATCTATTGCATATGAAGAATAAAGTCCTGCATTTACATATACAATATTTTCTAAATATGCACTTCCATCTGAATTTAAAACTTGTTTTGGTAATGAACTATCTGTTTTATTGTTTATACCTAATTGACCATGTGAATTATCACCAAAACTCCAAACATTACCATTACCATCTAAAGCAAGAGCATACCATCCTCCCATAGATATTTGAATAATATTTGTTAACACACCATTACCGGCACTATTTTTTACTTGTTTTATTCTATATGATGCATTTGTATTTCCAATACCAAGTCCACCATTACAGTTATGACCTGTTGCCCATAATGTTCCATCTTGTTTTATTATTGCAGATTCACATTGACCAATTGCAATATCTTTTACTCCACTAACATTTCCAATTCCATTACTATTTAGCATATATACTGGAGTTGTTCTACTTGTTGATGTATTATCACCTAAAATTCCTTGACCATTCCATCCACAACCAACAACTTCAGTAGAATCAAGTAATGCAATCCATTGATGTCTTATAGCAGTAATTTTAGTAACATTTTGTAAATATCCAATTCCATTTACTCCCATTACCTGCATAGGCACTGTACTTTGTACAGTATTATTTTGACCTAATTGTCCATAATCATTATATCCCCATGCCCATAATGTTCCATCTGCTTTTAATGCCATCGAAAAATGATCACCGGCAGAAATATCTATTACATTATCAATATTAACTTTTGTAGGTACATACATACTTGTTGTTGTTCCAATACCTAATTGACCATATGCATTATAACCCCATGTCCATACTGTTCCATCAGATTTCAAAGCAATAGTATGGTTCTTTCCAGAAGCAATCTTTGGTGTTGCTATAGCACCATCTTCAAGAACATTTACATCAATTGTTACAACTTTTCCAGATAATTCATCAGTTCCTATAACTTTAGTAATACCTAGTTTTATTGCCTTAATATTACCATCTGCTGAAACTGTTGCAACATTTTCATTTAAAGACTTAAATGTAACTGATCTATTAAGTTCATCTTCAGCTTTAAATAAATTAAATGATTCCATTTTTACTGTAACTTTTTGCTCTTTACCAACTGTTAATTTTACAGTATTTGGATTAGCAATTATTTTTGAACCTATATATATAGGTAAAGCTGTACTTGATATTGTTGGATCACCTAATTGTTTTTGATCATTTAATCCCCAAACTTGTACATAACCATTATTATCAACAGCTAATCCATGATTTGCACCAGCACCTATATATAAAATATCATTTATTTCACTTTCACCAGTACTATTTCTTACTTTTACAGGAATTAATGCATTATTTGAACTACCATTACCAAGTTCACCAGATGTTGCAATTCCCCATGAATATACTTCTCCAGACTTAGATAAAGCATATGTCGTATTTGATCCAGATTTAATTGTTGTAATATTATTTAAAGGACCGTCCCCATTTTCGTTTAAAACTTGAACTGGTATTTGTTTTGAAACTTTTGTATTATCACCTAATTGTCCTGATGTTCCAAGACCAACTGATACTATTGTTCCATTGCTTTTTAATATGTTTGTTGAATAATTTGTTGCAGAAATGCTAATAGCATCATTTATATATGAATTTTCATCTGCAAGTACTTTAACAGGAATTAATTTTGAAACTTTTGTGTTATCTCCTAATTGTCCATATGTGTTATCTCCCCATGTATATACACTTCCATCTGATTTTAGTGCAACTACATGTCTCTTTCCACAACCTACACTAATAACACCTGCTAAATTAGCTTTTGCTTTTACAGGAGTATATTTTGAAGTTTTGCTACCATCACCAAGTTGTCCATAATCATTTTGTCCCCAACTCCATACTTCTCCTTGTTTATTTACTGCAATTGAATAATTTTCTCCTGCAGAAATATAAATAATATCTTGTAAATATCCATCACCATTTTCAGCTAGAACCTGGACAGGAGTATATTTTGAAATTTGTGTATTATCACCAAGTTGTCCATAATTGTTGTAACCCCATGACCAAACTGTTCCATCATTTTTTAATGCTAATACATGGTTTGTTCCACTTGCAATCATTTGTATATCTTGTAAATATCCAACTCCATCTTTTCCGAGTACTTGTGTTTGTAAATCTGTTGAAACTGTTGAATTATTTCCAAGTTGACCAAATTTATTATATCCCCAAGTCCATACTGTTCCATCGCCTTTTAATGCTACAGAGTGTTTACTTCCACCATCAACCATTGGTTCATATTTCATATCTTCTTGTGCTTTTATAACTTTTACATAAACTGCAGCTTCAATGTTTCTTGTAGTATCTGTTATTTTAATTAATGTATTTCCAATTCCTACAGCATTAACTTTTCCATCTGCTGAAACTGTTGCAACAGATTTATCCAATGATTCATATTTTAATTTTCCTGGTTCAATATCTTTTATATATACATTAAATGAATCTTCAATTTGTGCATTTATTTGTTTTTCATCATTTATATTCATTGTAAATATTATATCTTCTGGTTTTAAAGCAATTTCACCAATTTGAACAATATTCATTCTTTGGTAAACAGTATCATCACCAATTTGACCATATGTATTTAATCCAACTGTCCAAACATTTCCCTCTTCATCTATATAACCAGCATTCTTTAATGATCTAGATCCACTTGGTAAAATATCTAATCCATTAGCCTCTGCTGTATTTTCTTCATTATTTACAGGAATTAATACTGTTGAATTTGTTGTTGTATTATTACCTAATTGTCCATAATTATTTTGACCTGTTATTAAAACATGTTCTGCATTATTACTATCCAATGCCTTAACAATTACTCTATGTCCAGTTGCACCTATATCTACAACTTTATTTAATGATTCAACTTTAGCATTTTCTAAATCTATTTGTACTGGATATGAAATGCTTGTAGTATTTCCTATTCCTAATTGTCCAACATTGTTTTGTCCCCATACCCAAGCTTCATTGTTATCATTCAATGCTATAACACTATTTGTTCCAGTAGCAATTTTTATTACATCTTTTAATACTCCATTTCTAGCATTATTAATTACTGGATTTGGTGTATATCTACCAGCAGAAGATCCAGATCCTGTATTTGTAGCATTTTGTCCTAATGTTCCATAATAGTTATATCCAGTAGACCAAACAGTTCCATCTCCTATTTGAATTATAGTTCCATTTGAATTTGTTTCTACATTTACTGCATTAAATACAGTATCCATTTTTGTTGGTAATGATTTATTTGTATTATTTAATATACCTAATTCTCCATATGCATTTCTACCAAAATTATAGACATATCCATCATTTGTAAGTACTGACGAAAATTTATAACCTGCACTAACATCTACAATATTTTTTATAGTATTATCCCCATCACTATTTAAAACTTTTGTAGCATATACACATCTTGAAGTAGATCCATTACCTAATTGTCCATAATCATTATACCCCCATGCATATACTTCTCCATTACTATTTACAGCAATTGCATGGTCTTCTCCAGCAGAAATTTTTACAATATTTGATAAATATTCTTTTGAATTTATTTTTACTCTAATAGGTTTACTTCTATTTACAGTCGTACCATCACCTAATTGACCATTAGTATTTATACCTGTTGCCCAAACAGAGCCATCAGCCTTTAATATTACTGTAAAATTATTACCTTGCGAAATTTGTGGTTTTGTTATAGCTTTTTCGTTATTTTGTATTACATTAACAATTGATTGAGTTTTATATCCATTAACAGTATCTTTAATTGTTATTGTACATTCTCCAAGTCCAACTGCTGTAATAGTTCCATCATTTGAAACTTTTGCAACAGAATTATCAGATGATGACCAATCTAAGTTTTCAATTTTTATATGTCCAGCTAAAGCATTTAATCTTTTAGAAACTGACACATTTAATTTTGTACTTTCACCTTGTTTTACATATACAGCTCTTTTATCTGCTGTTATAAAATCTGGGTTAAGTTCGGTTACAGTTGCTTGAGTAGTTGTACGATTAGATAATAGTCTAACACCATTATCAGCATCTCTTCTTCCCCAGCCTAAAACTGTACCATCTTCTTTTATGCAGAAACTTACATTTCCTGATGTATTTTTATCTAAAGTAACAACTTTATCTGTAAATTCCTCACCGTATTGAGTTTTTAATTTTTGAGGATATGAACTATTTGATGTAGTATTATTACCTATATTTCCATATGCATTATATCCCCATCCATAAACTTCACCATTACCTAAAATAGCAAATGACGTTTCATAATCTGTTCCTATTTCAGTTACATTAGTTAAAGCCTCTGTCGAATTTAATTTTATTTGTACTGGTGATTCCTTACAATATGCACTGCTACTACCTGATGTTGAAGCAGTACCAATTCCAAGTTCACCATATTGGTTCAATCCCCAAGCCCAAGCTGTTCCATCAGCCTTTATTGCTAGTACATTATTTCTTCCACCAGCAATTTTAACAACATCAGAAATACTTGACTTAGTTGGTAAAACATTTGATGTAGCTTTTGTACCATTACCAACTTGACCTTGATAATTATAACCCCATCCAAATACATTACCTGTATTTGTAAGTGCTATACAAGATCTTAATGTCGTAGAAATATCACAAATATCAATTAACTTACCTCTTCCACTTGAATCTTTTACTTGAATAGCCACATTTGAATTTGTTGTTGAATTATTTCCAAGTGCTCCGTATCCGTTATATCCCCATGACCATACTGTTCCATCATTTTTTAATGCTATTGCATATGCAGAACCACAAGCCACTTTTGTAATACCAGTTAATTCATTTCCATTTTCATCAATTACATATACTGGTATATTTCTACTAACAGTTTGACCATTACCAAGTTGACCAGATGAACCTAATCCCCATGCTACAACTCTACCATCATCTTTTACAGCTGTAACAAAGTTTTCTCCACTAGAAATACTACAAACATTTGATAATTTATCAACTCCATTAACATCTAATACACTTTGCTCTTCAGAATGTGACACATTATCACCATTTCCTAATTGTCCATATTTGTTACTTCCCCATGTAACAACACTTCCATCAGATTTCAATAATGTTACTGCACTATTACCACCAGATATTTCAGATTTTACTTTATCATCAGAATCTCTTACAACTTTTACTAAAGCCATTGTTTTCCATTCATTTACTTTATCTTCAACAACAATTCTAGATGTTCCTTGTTTTAATGCTGTAATATATCCCTCTGCACTTATTGAGGCAACACTTGGTGTTGTAGAAGTATATGTAATATTATCTGTATTATCGCTTTCATTTTCATAAACATTAAATCCAGATTTGATACTAGCATTTAATTGCTTTCCTTTACCTTCTTGTAATAAAATTTCATTTTCATCTAACACAAGTTTTGCATTTCCCATTCTTGTGTATAATTTTGCATTATTATAATATCCATTACCAATTTGACCATATTGACCTGATCCAGAAACATATACAGTTCCATCATTTTTTATAAGTGCTGTATTATATGTATTTTCAATTGAATGTGGTACATTAATAATTCCATTTATATAATTTTCACCATTATAATCATATAATTTATTAACTACTAATAAATCTGTATTATTATTTTGAGACAATTGATAATCACTATTTTCACCTGTAGCCAAAACTTCATTATCATCAGTTATTAAAAATGTAATTCTCTCAGAAGTTCCTATTTTTCTTATATTTCCTATTCCATTTAAACCATCCGTATTATCTAATACAAAACGAGGATAACTTATATTTGAAGATGCCTTATTTCCTAATTGGCCATTTCCACCATATCCCCAAGTTAATACTTGTTTATTCGTTGTAAGGGCCACACTATGCCATCCACCACAAGCAATTTCAGTAATATCTTTTAGTACTCCATCTTTATTTTCATTCATAACTTGTTTAGCAACTCTAATACCTTGATCAGAACTTCCAGAAGAAGTCATTGTTGAATTAATACCTAACTCACCATAATAATTTCTTCCAATTCCCCATACAGTTCCATCTCCTCTTAGCATTAATGCATGCCATCTACCAGCTGAAACTTGTACAACATTTTGCATTTCTTTTGTTTGTACTGGTAATAATCTATTTGTATTTGTGTAATCACCAAGTTGTCCATAAACATTATATCCACAACTATATACATTTCCATATTTGTCAACTAAAATACTATTTCCATTGCTTGCACTTATATCAACAATATCAGTTATTGGATCTGTTCCAAATGTATCCAACATCTCTTTTGCATATTTAGAATTTACAGTTGTTCCATTACCTAATTGTCCAAATTTATTTAATCCCCAAGAATAAACTTTTCCATCTTTAGTTAATGCTAAAACATGTGATGTTCCTGCAGATATTTTTACAACATTTTTCAATGTTGAATCTTGATTAATTTTTACCTCAGTTAATTCTGCACTTGTTGTATTACTACTTCCATTTCCACATTGACCGACATCATTTAAACCAGTTGACCATACTGTTCCATCAGATTTTAAAACTATTGTATAATTTAAACCTTGCTCAACTTGAGGTACTGTTATTGCGTTTTCTGTATTTCTTGTTACATATACAATACTAGAAGCAATGTAACCGTATTTGTTATCAACAGCTCTTATTGTTGTTTGACCTTCTGATTTAGCTGTAATATTTCCGTTATTATCAACTGTAGCAATTTTTTCATTACTACTTGTCCATGTTATTGTACCAGTAACTGGAGCTCTAGCATACATATTAAAGTTTTGAACAACATTTGTATTTAATTTTTTCTTATCCCCAACTTTTATATATGAAGCTCTATCATCAATTTCCATATATGATACATTCATTTCTTTAGCTGACTTTAAGGTTTCTGTCATTTTTCCAAACAATTGATATGATGTATTTTTTCCAATTCCTAATACACTACCATCTGCTCTTATCATATGTTCCGGAGAAAGATTTGTACTACTGTTTGTTCTTGCCATAGAGCTACTTAATTTTACAATATTATTTGTTAAAGCTTCACCATATTTAGATTTTACTTCAACATAATAAGATTTATTTGTTGTTGTATTATCACCAACTTCACCTTGTGCATTTCCACCACAAGCAAATACCTTATTATTACTATCTAAAATGAAATGTGTTCCACCAGAAGTACCTATATCGACAATATTTGTCACATATGTTGTTGAATCAAACTTACATTGTTTAGGAGCAAGTTCAACACTAGTTGTTCCAATGCCAAGTTGTCCATATGCATTCCATCCCCAAGACCATACTGTTCCGTCTTCTTTTAATGCTAAAATAGAGTATGCTCCAGAGCTAATTTTTGCGACATTGTCTATAATTGTTTTTCTTGGAATTCCATGAGTTGAACTATCAGTAGAAGCATTTACTCCAAGTTGTCCATCGCTATTTGATCCCCAAGACCATATTGTTCCATCTTCCTTCAATGCGTGTGATGAGTACATTGTTGTTGAAATATCTATTATACCAGATAAATATCCTTTTCCATATTCATCAAGAACTTTTTTAGCATATGCTGAAACATCAGAATTATTTGTTCCTAACTGACCATATCCATTGTATCCCCAAGAATATATTTCGCCATTTTTTGTTAATGCTAATGTGAAATCATTTCCTCTTGAAATTTTAACAACATCTTTAATTTTATTACCATCACTATCTAAAACATATACAGGAACTGTGGAATCTGTATTTGTACCATTTCCTAAATTATATGAGCCATTATTTCCCCATGACACAACAGATCCATCTTCTAATACAGCAGAAGCATTATCATATCCAACAGCAATGTCCTTAACCTTTGTTAATTTTCCTTTTCCATCTGGAGAAAGAACTTGCACTGGCTCTGACTGATTATTTGTATTTCCAGTTCCAAGAACACCAGAAGCTCCCAGACCCCAAGACCATACTGTCCCATCTTCTTTTAATGCTATTGTAAAATTTAATCCCGATGATATCTTACTATCTGTATATCCTAAACTATTACTTACAGTAACCTCTATAACTTCTGTTATATTATTATTAAAATCTGTGACTTTAACCCTTGTTTTACCTATACGCTTACCAGTCATAACACCAGTAGAAGTTACAGTCACAACATCATTATTTTCTGACTCATATTTAATATTGCTTCCAACTGTTTTTATAGTATTGAAAACATTAAAACCCTGATTAACTTTTAAATTAATATTTTCAGTTGTATTAACTTTCATATGTACATTTCTACTATCAGCTTCTAATTGATATTTTCCACTTATTACTGGCAAATATGTATTAAAATATGTACCATTTCCTAATTGTCCATTTGATCCTGTACCAGTTATAACAACAGTACCATCTTCAAGAATATATCCAGAATTTATTGAATTCGAAGGACCTGTACTTGCACTAATTACGCCTTCCAAATCACCTGTTCCATCAACATCTTTTACTCTTGTTAGTGTATTAATTGGTGATGTAACATTTCCTAAACCTAATTGACCAGATGTATTTAATCCTGCTGAATATACTTTTCCATCTTTTGTTGTTATAAAAGATGTAGCATTTCCAGCATATATATTTGCAATATTTTCTAAATCAACCAATTCTCCATTTTCATTTAATATTTTACAAGTATTAAGCTTACTACTATTAGCAGTTGAAGATTGTGATAATTGTCCAGAGCTTCCTAATCCTGCTGAATAAGCTTTTCCATCTTCTCTTAAAACTAAAGTATGAGTTCCACCAGCTATAACATCATATACATCTTTATATATCAATTTTTCTGTAGGACTTCCAATTTCTAATGGAGTAAATTTTGTTGTTGTATCTCCCATTATTAATTGTCCAGAAGTGTTTAGTCCAGTACCTAATGCTGTTCCATCCCCTCTAACTAGCATTGTATACTCAGCACCACAACTAACTTTTACAATATTATAAGCATCAGCAACTTTTATCGGTAATTTTTGAGCAGTTGTTGTATGATTTCCTAATTGATAATTAGCATTTTTTCCCCATGTATATAAATTACCAAATTTATCAACCGCAGAGCTATGAGCTGTTCCTGCTGATATATCTATTATGTTTGTTAAAAATCCTTGGCCATCTTCTGAAAGTACTTTAACAGCATATGTACTATTATCATTAGAATTTTGTCCTAATTGACCATAATTATTTAATCCCCATGTATATACATCACCATTAGAAGTCATTGCCAACATATGACTATCACCAGCAGAAATTTTAATTATATTTGTTAAATATGTATTTTCTGATGTTTTAACTTGAGTTAAATCTGCTGTATAATCTAATGTTCTATTTCCTAATTGACCTCTTGAATTAAGACCAGACATCCATACAGTTCCATCAGTTTTTAGTACTGCTGTATAATTATTTCCTTGAACAATCATTGGTGTTGCAATACTATTTTCACTATTATTTGTAACATTAATTGTTGCTTGTGCTCTATATCCATGTAAATCTTCTGTAACAATTATTGTTGTTGTACCTATCTTCTTTGCAATCACATTTCCAGCCTTATCTACAGTTGCAATATTCTCATTTGTACTCTTCCAAGTTAAATTTCCATATTCAGGAGCCTTAGCAAATAAATTAAAGTTTTCAACAGTTCTTACATTTAATTTTTTACTACTTCCCAATTTTATAGTCGAAATCTTATCTGTTACTTCTAAATAGCTTGTTCTAACATCTTCAATATATGATCTAGTTTCATATTTTCCACCATCTAAAAGTTGACCATTATTTGATTTACCACAAGATAAAATACTTCCATCTTCTCTAATCATATAATTTGTATATGCAGGTTCTGAATTAGAAAATAGTCCTATAATCTTTGGCTCTAATTCATTATAATATCTTCGTAAACATTTAGTAGGCAAATTTACATTCGAAGATGTGATAATTCCTAATTGACTATAATTATTTAGTCCCCATGCATATGCTGTTCCATCGCTTGTAACAGCAAAGCTAGATTCATATGCTGTACCTATGTCTACAACATCTGTTAAATAATCTGTAGAATTTAACTTAACCTGAACAGCAGTTGTTCTTACATAATTTGCATCACTTGATGATGTGCTTGATACACCAATTCCTAATTGACCATATCTATTTAATCCCCAAGCCCATACTGTTCCGTCATTTTTTAAAACAAGTGTTATATAACATCCTGTAGCGACTTTTTTTACATCAGTTACATTTTTTGCTTGTACTGGTAGTGATCTTTGAGTTCTTGCACCATCTCCCATTTGTGCTGATGCACCAGCTCCCCAAGACCATACTGTTCCATCATTTTTTACTACTGATACATATGCTGCACCAGCACTAACTTGAACAACATCTTTTAAATAATCATTTCCAGTTGAATCTAATACTTGTATTGCATATGCAGAAGATGTTTTAGTATTATTTCCTAATTGACCATAATCATTACTTCCCCATGTAAACACAGTTCCATCCGCTCTTACAGCTATTGCATGATTTCTTGATGCAGAAATACCTACTATTCCTGATAATTTATTGCCATTATAATCCATTACAAATACTGGTTTTCTTGAAATTTCTCCAATATTTCCTAATTGACCATCATTATTTAGTCCCCATGCAACAACATTTCCATTTTTCAAAAGTGCTATTGAAAAATAAGTTCCTGAAGCAATATCTACTACATCAGATAAATATTTGCTACCATTTACACCAGAAACTTGAATTGGATTTTCAGTTTCACTAGTTAAAACTCCTCCATCACCAAGTTGACCATATGTATTATCACCCCAAGACCATACTGTTCCATCATTTTTCAATGCAATTGTATGATTGACTCCTGCAGAAATTTTGTATATATTTGAATTTCTTTCTCCAACAATAATTTGAGCAACAGTTTCAATATTAGTTGTTATATCAGTTATTTTTACTCCTGTCTTTCCATCAGAAATTCCTTTAATTACACCATTATTATCTACTTCAACAATATCTGTATTTAAACTTTCAAATTTTAAATTTTCTTTACCTACAGTATAATTTTTATTTATCTTTAAATTAAATCCTATATTTGATTTAACATCTAAAGTTTTCGTTTCATTTTTATTTAATTGATATAGCTCTTCAATATATAAATTTTTAAAATCAATTTTTGTTATTACATTACTACTTGCATATGTTAAATTTGCATGTTGTCCACTAGTTCCAAGACCAGTTATACCAACAGTTCCGTCATCAAAAGCAAATCCATATGTTGTTCCTGTTGAACGACCAAGAGATACAACATCTTTTAATGCCTCTGTTTTGGTTTCATTTTTTACAACTGTAAATACTTTTGATGTAGTAGTTGATGCTATTGATAATTCACCTGTTTTATTTAAGCCTGTAGCATATACATTTCCAGCTCTGTCTTCAATATAAGTTGAAGTTGGTCCTGTACCAATATTTGAAATATTTTCCATAATGCCACTATTTGCTAATCCCTTTAAATCAATCGGTGCTGTTTGATTTTTTGTTGTATTATTTCCCAATTGATAATTGTTATTATATCCCCAAATATATGCCGTAGCATCCTCTTTCAAAGCAATTGTATGATGTCTTCCAGATGCAACTCTGACTATTCCTGTTAACACTCCATTTCTTTCACTATTTATAGATTGAACAAGCTCTGCTTTATTTGTAGTAGTTCCATCTGCCAATTGTCCAACATTATTATAACCAGTACCCCAAACAGTTCCATCACCTTTTAAAACTATAGTCGAATAACATCCACCTTGTGCCTGAATAACATTATAACTATCATGCATTTTTGTTGGTAATACTCTAGCAGTTGTAGAATTTATTCCTAAGCCATAATATCCATTATAACCCCATCCATATACAGTTTTATCTTTCATAACAGCTATTGAAAAATTATATCCAGCAGATATATCAACAACATCTTTTAAAAGGTCTTTTCCTGTGCTATCTAAAACCTGTATTGCATATGATGAGTTAACTTTTGTATTATTTCCCAATTGACCATTTGAATTCAATCCCCATGCCCAAACAGTTCCATCTTTCTTTAAAGCAATTACATGTTGTTCTCCAACTTCAATTTTTCTTATATCAGTTAAATATGTATCTCTATCAATCTTTACTTGTGTTGGTATGTTTATATCCATATTTGAAGCAATTCCAGTTACGCCATTTTCAGCAGCACCAGATGTCCAAACAGTTCCATCTTCTTTCAACATTGCAGTAAATGTTGTACCACTTAAAACTTGTGGAATAGCAGTTGCTCCTTCTGATATAACATTAATTATAGATTCTGCCTTATAACCACTTGTTTCATCTTCTGCAATAATTGTTACATAACCACTTGATTTTGCAGTCACTTTACCTGAATCATCAACTGTTGCTATATTTGAATCTGATGATTTATATTTTATATTTCCAATAGTCGCTTTAAAATCATTTATATAAAATCCATTAATTACTTCAACTGATAAATTTAATGTCTTCCCAATTTCCAAATACTCCTGATTATTACTTAAACTTAAATATGATTCACTAATTTTATCTGAATAATTGATTGCACTAACATGATCACTCAAAAATTCATATGCCCCTGCGTAACCATTAGCATAAATATTACCTTCTTCATCAAAAAACATATTTGTAGAAGTATTTTGTCCATCTTGTAATTTTAAAATTTTAGGTAATTGACTACTATTTTTTCCAACTACTTTTGAAGCAACTTTTTGATTTGTTACATTTCCATTTCCAATTTCACCTGATGTATTAAGACCCCATCCATAAAGCTCTCCATCAGAATTTAATGCAAAACTTGTTTCATAATTTGATGCAATATCAACTATGTTTGCAAGATTTAAAACTTGAACTGGTGTTGTTTTTTTATAAGCTGCATTTGATGTAGATGTCGAAGATGTATTTATACCTAAATTTCCATATCTATTTATACCCCAAGACCATACTGTTTTATCGTCTTTTAATGCTAATGTTTGTAAACCACCAGCATCAACTTTTGTAACATTAGTAATTCCAATTTTTACAGGAATATATGAAGTTACAGCACCACCATTTCCAAGTTGACCACTTGTTCCAAGTCCCCAAGTGTACACTTCTCCAGCATTTGTTAAAGCAACAGAAAAATCATGTCCTCCAGATACTTGTTTAATATTATCTAATTCACCAATCTCTGTTGATTCTGTTCCATCTTCAGATGTTACTACATTTTTCTGTTTTACTTTTTGTGCTACAACTCTTTTATAATCAGCATTACTTGCAGTTGTATTTCCAACATTCAATCCAAGTTGTCCATAATTATTTAATCCCCATGAATATACAGTTCCATCATTTGAAACAGCTAAACCATGGAATGAACCTGCTGAAATTTGTTTTATATTTTCTATATCTTTTCCATTTTCATCTTGAACATACACAGGAACACCAGATGAATCTGTTGTATTATTACCCAATTGGCCATATGTATTTTGACCCCATGCTAAAACTTTTCCATCATCTGTTAAAGCCATTGCAAAACTTTCACCTGCTGAAATTTGTTTTATATTGCTTAATTTTCCTTCGCCATTTACTCCTAAAACTTGATTAGGTTGTGAAATTTTTTCATTTGCAATATTTCCATTTCCAAGTTGCCCATATGAATTATTACCCCAACTCCATACTGTTCCATCTGGTTTCAATGCTAACTCAAATAAATTTCCAGATGCTATTTGAACATTATTAATATCGTATTCAGAAGTACTATTTACACTAAAATTAGATTCAGAAGAGCTCATTGAAACAGTGCTAGATTTTTCACTATCACTGTCATTTGATATAAAATTAGTTTCACTTGTTTGATCAACAGAACTTGTTTCTCCAACAAATATTTTTGAAACATCAAAATTTTCAATTTTCCCATTAAATTTTGCCATAGCAAAACAGCCTGAAATTATTGCAACAATAATCAGACTAAAAAGTAAAACTTTTTGCTTAACCTCTCTCTTAAATTTTTTGCTCATCTTCATCTAAAATCTTCTCCCTTGCTCAAATATTTAGTATAGCTAATTTATAATATATTTAATAAAAACTTATCAAATCTTAAAATATCAATATAAATATACATATCTACTACGGATATCTATATTAAAGACATATATTTCACTTTTATATCATTTCAATTACTTTTTCGTTACAATTCGACATTTTAATTTTCATTAGGGACATAATGGATAGAGCAAAAAAACGCACACTAAAAAACTATCCATTTCTGCATAGCTCTTTAGTGTGCATTTTCCGTAGATTTATTTAACTGGCACACTATTTATTCTTGAAATTTGACCTCCCTTAACTTTTATTTCAAGAGTATTTTGTTTTGATTTAATATAAAAATATTCATCTTCATCTCTTAAAATTTTCAAGCATGAAACATTATTTTCACTTAAATCATTTTCGCCTAGCTCTTTAAACTGTTTAATAGCAAGCTTTTTTGCATTATCCTCTGATATTTCAGAGCCCTCTTTTGTGTTTGATTGTATAACTTCAACACCATCTAACATTATTTTTTCTTTCTTTTCTGGCATAAACACTATTACAAGTGAAACTATAATAATAACAACGCAAGAAATTATAGCAATATTATACAAAGTCAAACTTTTTTTGAATTTTTTACTTAGCTTCATAATACTTCTCCTTCGCCATTTCCTTAGGCTTTCTGTTTTTTGGGTTCACTTAATAAACCTCAAAATGCGGATTTTTTTATCCATTTTTAGGCTTTTTTTTATTTTTAATATGTTTTATTTA
>OLPV01000249.1_pt1 | contig 50563 bp, 47 predicted proteins | sample 1671961 | NCBI WGS metagenome assembly OLPV01 (sample SAMEA3136630, study PRJEB25190) | human gut metagenome | biome: human gut; feature: human-associated habitat; material: faeces | place: Austria | collected 2013 | reverse complement strand
AGCGCCACCTTGCCAAGGTGGAGGTAGCGAGTTCGAGCCTCGTCATCCGCTCCAAAAAGGACGCTTAAAAATATTAAGCGTCCTTTTTTCCTAAATCCAATGACACAGAAATAAGGCGACATAGCCAAGTGGTAAGGCATGGGTCTGCAAAACCCTGATTCCCCAGTTCAAATCTGGGTGTCGCCTCCATGATTGTGCGACTATAAAGCACAAAAGACGAAAACCCTTGAGAAATCAAGGGTTTTCAGCTTTTTCAGAGACAATTTTAATAACTTATTTTTAGGGCACAAAATTTAATATATCGCTCGACCAGAAGGACTCGAACCGGGGATAAGATAAATTCCCGATTCCAAGTCCGTTATTTTATTCTTATCCAATCCTCTACCCCTCCACATGGATTCGAACTAAAGTTAAATATTTAAGACCGTAATTTCTTTATTACATATATAAAGAATTTGCGGTCTTTTTTTATGCCTATACACTTCTCCTATCAGGTGTCTGCAATGGTATTTCTTCCTTTCAACCTTGCAGACCGTACATAGCCGTGTTTAATCGGTGAATCTAAATAGGAGGTAATAACGTGAACTGCAAAGTAATTGCAATCGAAAACCAAAAAGGAGGCACGGGAAAATCAACTACGGCATTGAATCTCGGAGTTGGACTTCATAACGCCGGTAAGAAGGTTTTGCTTATCGACGCTGACCCGCAGGGTTCGCTGTCAATCAGTCTCGGTATTAAGCGACCCGACGAGCTGGACATTTCCCTTGCAACGGTTATGGGGAATGTTATAGACAACAAATCCTTTGAAGATGATTTTGGTATCATTCACTGTTCGGAAGGCATTGACCTTATGCCCTGTAATGTGGAGCTGTCCGGTATCGAAAGTTATCTGTTTACGGTGATGAGCCGAGAGTGCATTATGAGAACCTATGTAAATCAAATAAAAAAGAACTACGACTATATTCTCATTGATTGCACCCCTTCCCTTGGACTTCTGCCAATCAATGCTTTTGTAGCGGCAGACAGTATCATTGTACCGAGCCAGCCGAGAATCTTGTCAACCAAAGGTCTTGACCTGCTCTTGCGTACCTATTCGCAGGTTAAACGAGGTATAAATCCCGACCTGAAAATCGACGGTATTCTCTTTACAATGGTTGACGCACGAACTGTAAACGACAGATCGGTTATTGAGTCAATGCGCGAAACTTTTGGAATGAAAATCAATGTGTTTGATACCTTTATCCCGGCTTCCGTCCGAGTGACCGAAGCCAATATGGAGGGCAAAAGTATCTTTGCCTATGACAATAAGTGCAAGGTTGCAGACGCATACCGAAACTTAACGAAGGAGGTGCTGGACATTGCCGCGCGTGAAAAAGCTCGACTTAGGAATGACGGCTCTCGATGAGCTGTTTATGAATGACAAGGAGCGAGCCGAAAACAAGCTCCCAAAAATCTTTGATATTCCGCTTTCGGAAATTGATGATTTCCCCGACCATCCATACCGCGTCCTTGATGATGAGGATATGCAAAACCTAATGGAAAGTATCAGGGACCGAGGTGTAATCACACCGGCTATGGTGCGCAAAAAGGACGACGGCAGATATGAAATGATTTCGGGACACCGAAGAAAGCACGCATCCGAACGGCTCGGACTTGAAACCTTGCGTTGTGAGGTTGTGGAGGTCAGCCGTGATGAAGCCATTATCCTGATGGTTGACAGTAATGCCCAACGGTCGGAAATTTTGCCCTGCGACAAAGGACGAGCCTACAAAATGAAGTTGGACGCAATAAAAAGACAGGGACAGAGAACGGATTTAACTTCTACCCCACTGGGGGAGAAGTTGCAAGGAAAGGATGCGTTGTCTGTTACTCAAGTGAGTAATGAAGCCGGAGAAAGTCAAACCCAAATCCAACGATATATCCGTCTTACCTACCTTGTTCCCGAGCTTCAGGAGTTTGTGGATAAAGGTCAGATGAAAATGCGTCCTGCGGTAGAGCTTTCGTATCTTGATGAAGAAACTCAGCGAGATATTGTTGACCGTATTGACGAAACCGAAGCGTTTCCGTCACACGACCAGGCAATCCGTATCCGCAAGGCGTTTGAAGCCGGAGAAATCAACTACGATAAGGTTCAGGACATTATGGCAGAGGAAAAACCCAACCAAAAGCCGAAATTTAAGTTTTCCTTTGACCGGCTGAAACCGTATATCCCCAAGGACTATAACGACAGAATGGCAGAAGATTATGTTATTAAGGCACTGGAACACTATCAGAAATTTTTAAGGAAACAACGGGAGCAGGCAAGGTAATAAAGAGTGCGCACAAGGCTGAGAAAGCATAAGCTTTCCCGGTCTTTTTTGTTGCCCTGCCTGCAATTTCACTCATATAAAAATCTACACGGAAAGGAGGAATAAACAGTATGCAGTTTGATGTTAAAATCCGCAAGGTCATCGAGAACGGCAAGCCCCTCAAGGCAGTGGCTTCTGTCACTGTGGACGGCGCTTTTGTTATCCACAATGTCAGAGTGATCGAGACCGAGAACGCAAAGTTCGTTGCAATGCCTTACGCAACCTATCAGGATGCCGAAGGCAAGGATGTACGCCGTGATATCGTTCATCCCATCAAGTCCGAAGTCCGCAAGGCTTTGGAGACCGCTGTGTTTGCTGCCTACGAGCAGAAGATCAGCGAAAAGGCTGAATAATGACAGCCAAAAAAAAATACCCAACTAAAAAATAAGGAAAGAATGAGGTAACATTTATGTTCAAAAAAATCAGAAACAAGGTTAATTCCATGGTTGCAACTGCTAAGGCAACCGTCGCCACAAAGAAGGCTGAGGGTTATGTTGACTCCGGTGTAAAGATTCTTATCGCCGTTGTTATCGGTGCGCTTTTGCTTGCCGGTTTGTACGCACTGTTCAACACCACAATCATGCCCACTGTGACCACCAAGATCACCGAGCTTTTCTCGTATAACGGTTAATCCGTAATACACCCCAAAATTAAAAAAGAAAGAACGAGGTAAAAGAATATGTTTAAGAAAATCAGAAACAAGGTTAATTCCATGGTTGCGACTGCTAAGGCGACCATCGCCACAAAGAAGGCTGAGGGTTATGTTGACTCCGGTGTCAAGATTTTGATCGCCGTTGTAATCGGCGCACTCCTGCTCGGCGGACTGTATTTGCTGTTCAACGGCACCATCATGCCCACCGTGACCACCAAGATTCAGGGACTTTTCAACTACGCAGGTTAAACGCCGACGGCGGGGTGCAGGAGGCGGCACCCCGCCGCCTATTTTACTTTGAAAGGGGCGCAATGAATGCATTTGATGATTCGACCTATTATGCCGTATGATATACCGAAGCTTACGGAAAACCCGTTTGTCCTCATAAGCGGCTTTATGCTGGTGATTACGGCTGTGCTGATTGCCGTTGTTCTCAGTCGGTATGTTGCCGAAGCATATAAAGGCAACAGGAAAAAAGCGACGCTTTTCTTTGTCGGTATTACGGCATTTGTAACCCTTATACTGTTCTGTTTTTTTGGATGTGCTGCAACTGCGGTCAAGGGATGTATTTTCTGCCTACTCCTCCTATTCTCCTCTTATGAGGATATACAGGTAAGAGAGTGCGAGGACTATGTCCATTTAATGATCGTGATTGCAGCGTTTATCGGAACGGATATGGCGGCTTTGCCGAATATGATTTTGTCGGCTCTGCTTGTCGGCGGTATTATGCTCATGACAACAGTTATAACCAAAAGTCAAATCGGCGGTGCGGATATTAAGCTTTCTGCCGCCTGTGCTTTTATGCTCGGAACCGTACAGGGCTTTGCCGGACTGATGCTCGGACTTATCGCCGCTATTATTGTAAACATCATTAAAAACAGAAAAAAGAACACAGAGGGATTTCCTTTAATCCCATACCTTGCCGTCGGGTTTATGACGGCATATTTTATGTAGAAACAGGAGGTTCAATATGAAGAACAGAACAATTATCGGTATTGTCTGTATGATTCTTGCGGTTGCCATGACCTTTGCTGTCGCACCACTTGTAAACCGTCTGACAAGCGATACAACCACGGTCGTTCGGCTCAAACAGGAAGTCGGCAGAGGCGCAAAGATTACAGCAGAACAGGTTGAAACCGTCAAGGTTAAGACAGATACCATGCCGCAGGGCGTGTTTGTTAACACCGCTGATGTTGTCGGTAAGTATGCTTCTTCTACCCTTTACGCCGGAGATATTCTCACAAAGGCAAAGCTTACGAAGGATGCCAACAGCGCAGATGATGTATTTGCAACGCTTGACGGCAGTAAGGTTGCGGTCAGCGTAACCATAGATACCTTTGCGGCAGGACTTTCGGGCAAGCTTCAGAACGGAGATATTATCTCCCTTATCGTTGTAGATAAAAATGCCGGTACTTCCTCTATTCCCGGTGAGCTTAAATATTTAAAGGTTATTACGACCACAACTGCGGGCGGTATTGACCAGGACTCTATTGTGAAGAACGAAGATGGTAGTTTTGAGATTCCGAGCACCATCACCGTGCTTTGTAATACCGAACAGGCAAAGCTCCTTGCAAAGTATGAAGCGGACATTACGCTCCAAGCGGCACTTGTTTACCGTGGCGATACAGAGACGGCAAATAAGTTCATTGAAAAACAGGACGCTTTCTTTGCGGGAGGTGGCAACAATGGGTAAGATGATTGCCGTTTGCGGTGCTCCCGGCAGCGGGAAAACCACCGCCGCACTGAAAATTGCGGAGGAAATCTATTACGCGAAAAAAGGCTCGGTAATATTCCTTTCTCCCGATTTGAATGTGCCCTGTCTTGCGTTTGTATTTCCGAACTGTAAGGAAGAAGAACTGTATTCAGTCGGCGTTGCGCTGGACCGCACGGATATTTACCGTGAGGACGTGCTCCGCCAGATGAACCATGTGAAAACAATGGAGAACTTCGGATTTCTCGGATATAAAGCCGGGGAAAACAAGTATTCCTATCCGCGACCGACTGAGGATAAAATCCTAAATCTGTTCTCTATTTTGAGAGAACTTGCAGACTATGTAATCGTAGACTGTGCGGACGGGCTTATCTCATCTATGGCAAAGAGCCACGCAGATATGCTCGTTCAGCTCATCACTCCGGACCTTAAGTGTATGGCGTACTATTCATCTAATTCGGGAATGTTTGAGCTTGGTGCCGAGAACCGCATTAAGGTTATGAATATTTCGGATAAGGATTTGTTCTTGCCTATTACGGAAGTGGCAAATCACTTTAAGGGTGTGGATTTTACCTTGCCCTTTTCAAAGGCACTAAAACAGCAGACCATAACGGGAACGCTCTCCGAAAGGCTTCCCGATGCTAAGTACAGGAGCGTGGCGGCGGGAATTGCAAAGGCGGTGATTTGATGTCGCAGAAGATTGACTTTGTATCATTACTTCATAAATCTCAGGAGTATATCTCCGAAAACTATGCGGCGGCACTTTCCGACCGAAGTAAGGTTGTGCAGCTCCGCTCATATATTGAGAAGTATCTGCACGACAGCGGCTTCGAAGTGGAAGGCATGACCTTCCGTGAACTCTCGGATAAGCTCTATTCCGAAATGGCGGAGTATTCGGTGCTTACAAAGTATCTCGGTCGTGATGAAATTGAGGAAATCAATATCAACGGTTGGGATGACATTGCCGTTACCTACACGGACGGCCATATTGAGAAAGCCAAGGAGCATTTCTACAACCCGCAGCACGCCGTTGATGTGGTAAAGAGATTACTTCATCATTCGGGTATGATTATTGATAACGCTACGCCAATGTCACAGGGGCATCTGCCGGGCAACACCCGTATTACGGCACTGAAAGAGCCGCTTGTTGATGATGACAGAGGTATCAGCGTGTCTATCCGACTTCTGCACCCGTCAAGAGTGGATATGAAAGCGCTCGTTAAAGGCGGTAATGCTACGCAGAAAATGATCGACTTTTTATGTATGTGCCTTCGTTACGGTATTTCTTTTGTGGTAGCCGGTGCAACATCCTCCGGTAAAACTACATTGCTTAACGCACTTCTCACTTCCATTCCGGATAACAAGCGTATTTTTACCATTGAGTCAGGCTCCCGCGAGCTGTCGCTTGTAAAGGTGAAGGACGGCGAAGTTATCAACAATGTGGTTCATACCCTTTCCCGTCCGTCGGATAACCCGGCGTATGACATCACACAAGAGGACTTGGTGGTAGCGTCCCTTCGATTCAATCCCGACATTGTTGTAGTCGGAGAAATGAGAGACACCGAAGCCTATTCTGCGGTGGAAGCAAGTCTAACCGGACACACGGTAGTATCGACTATTCATGCGTCGGCGGCAGACGCGGCTCATATGCGTTTGGCTTTGCTATGTCAGAAGCGCTTTCCGATAAACTTTGCAACCTCACTTATGCAGGCGGGACAGGCATTTCCGCTTGTTGTGTACGCTCATAAGCTTGAAGATAATTCCCGTAAAATCATGGATATTTCCGAGTGCGTTATTACACCCTCCGGAGAACGGGAGTATCACACGCTTTTCCGCTTTCGCATCACAAAAAACGAGCTGAAGCGCGGTAAATACAAAATTGACGGTTACTTTGAACAGCCTGAGATTATGAGCGACCACCTGAAGGCGAAGCTCATGCAGTTCGGCGTACCGCAGAAAACCTTAGAGCAGTTTTTAGTAAAGGACGGTGATTTCAAATGATTTTTTCGGTCATAAGCTCGGTTCTCATAATTATATCAATCGTGTGTCTTTTCGGGCTAACCCCCGAACAAGTCACCGACGATTTAATGAGACTTATCACCCCGAACGATACCATGCGTGACAGGTCCCGTAATCTTCGCGGAAATAAGAAAAAGCACCGATTGTACCGTACTCTTGTAAAGATGAAAACCGCCCTTGCCGTTACGGGCAAATCAAAGCAGTTTACGATTGTCTGCTGTGCGTCGCTCGTCCTCTTTGCGGCGGGCATTATCCTGTCGGTGCTCATAGATAACATCTTCCTTATGCCGGTGTTGTCGGTGGCGTTTGCCCTGATACCGTTTTTCTATACGACAAGCACCCTTTCCTATTACGAAAAGAATACCAAAGAAGAACTGGAAACGGCGCTCTCTATTATCACAACCTCGTATGTGCGCTCGGACGATATCGTTGCGGCGGTCAGAGAAAACATCAAGTATATCAAACCGCCCCTTCGTGATGTGTTCAAATCCTTTGAGGGCGAAGCCACCGCCATTTCCTCTAATATCAAACGCGCACTTTACAAGCTTAAAAGTATGGTGGATAATGAAATATTTTGGGAATGGTGCGACACGCTCATTCAGTGTCAGGATGACCGAACCTTGAAAGACACGCTTTTGCCTATTGTTGCAAAGCTAACCGATGTTCGTATCGTAAACTCGGAGCTGAAAACGATGCTTTCCTCAGCCCGTAATGAATATTGGTTTATGGTGGCGCTGGTTGTCGGTAATATCCCGCTTTTATATCTGCTCAATAAAGATTGGTTCCACACGCTGCTCTTTACCACACCCGGTAAACTTGTGTGCGGTATTTGCGGTATGGTAATTCTGATTACGGCTTTGTTTATGATGAAGTTCACAAAGCCTGTTGAATACAAAAGATAAGGAGGTTTGAAAGTATGTTGCAGGCAATTATCGGCGCACTTTGCGGCGTCGGACTATTCTTTGTACTTGCGGATGTGTACCGTATTCCGTATCTGAAAACCTCCAAGGCGGTGGAAAGCCTTTCAAAGAAGCAGAAGGTCAAGACTTCAACGCTGAATGTCTGGCTCGGAAACCTTGCAGATTTTCTCGCAAAGCACATGAAGCTCAACGAGTTCAAAAAGGCCCAGCTTGAAGCCGATCTCAAAACGGCGCAGATGGACATTACCCCCGAAAAGTTCAAAGCGAATGCCATTGTAAAAGCGCTGCTTATCGGTATATTTGCCATTCCGATGGCGTTCATCTTTCCCATTCTATCTCCCGTGGTTCTGTTCCTTGCGGTATTTCTTTACCGCAGAGAACTAAAAAGCGTTTCAGTACGGATACGGCATAAGCGTGAGAAAATCGAAAGTGAACTGCCGAGACTGGTCTTTACGATAGATAAGACCTTAAAGCACAGCCGCGATGTGCTGTATATGCTTGAAAGCTATGCAAAGAACGCCGGTCGTGAAATGAAGCACGAACTGGATATTACGGTGGCGGATATGAAGTCGGGCAACTATGAGGCGGCGATCACAAGGCTTGAAGCAAGAGTCGGCTCTGCCATGATGAGCGATGTGTGTCGCGGTCTTATCGGTATTCTCCGTGGAGACGATACCGAGATGTATTGGGCGTCGCTGTCCCTTAAATTCAACGATATTCAGCGTCAGCAGTTAAGACTTCAGGCACAGAAGGTACCGAGAAAAGTCAAACGCCTTTCTATGTGTCTGCTTATCTGCTTTATGCTCGTTTATGTGGTCGTAATTTTATCTCAAATCATGGACTCCATCGGCGTCCTGTTCGGATAAGGAGGGGTTGTATGATAAGGAAGATATTACACTCTAAAAAGGGCGAAGGCTATGTGGATATGTGCGTCGGCGTGGTCGTTTTCGTGATGATTCTCGTTATCGCCATTAACATTTTCAGCTTTATCACCCTGCGTATTGAGATGGATCAGATTGCCGATGAGCTTATCGAAGCAGCAACCTATGCCGGTTGTTTTGACGATGATTTTTGGCACGCTGACAGCGATATGCTGGATCAGTATTACTACTATGGTATTGATTACGGAGCAGACAGGTATTTCAACAGTACCTATCGCCGTGTTCAGCTTGGCGAGCGAATGTGGGTAGAGATTTCAAAGCACACATATGTCAAAGGACTCGGCGTGTTCAAAATTCCTGTCACCGTAACGGTCAGAAAGTCGGGACTTTCGGAAAGATACTGGAAGTAGGTGCAGGCATGAAAAATAAAAAAGGCGAAGGCTATGTTTCCACCTGTGTTATGATTGTGGTTATTTGTATGCTGCTTTCGGTATTCGTCACCTTTGCGGTTGCAGTCAATACGGTGAAAACGGTTGAACGCAATTCTCGGGTGGTGCTGGACAGCTTTGTTATGCAAAACTCCATTGAGATATATGATTCCATCAAGCAAGGTAACAATGAAACGAATGAGATTGACGCGGATGAATACAGAGAGGCGCTGAGCGACTTTTGCACACTTGTGAAATCAGGCAGTCGATATTACAATTATGATAGCGACGGAGAAACAAACTTTTACATTTCAAAGCCGTATGTTGGTTTCACCGAACAAAACAAACTAAAGATTTATGCTTCATATCGGGTGTATATTCCCATTCGATTCGCCGGTGTGTGGGTGACAACTGCGGTTGTGCCTATAACCGTAGAATCTAAATTCAACGAGAGATTTTAAGGAGGTACAGACACATGAAAAACAAGAAAAAACTCTTTATTATCGGTGGCTCTGCCATATCCATTATCCTTGCCGTTGTCCTCTGTATCGTGCTGATACCGAAACACGGTGAGGAAAAACCGACTGAGAGCGAACCTACGGAAAGTTCAAACACCACCGTTGTGATTGACGAGCCGGTAAGCGAAACGCAGAGCACCGAAACAAACAGCATTAACGAGTCAGAAAAGATTGATGATGACGGCAACGGACTTTTGAAGCCGGAGGTTGAGGACGATACCGCCGAAAAAAGCGAAACTACCGGTGAAAAGGCAAAGGAGCCGAATAAGGTTATAACCGGACAACCTGTATCAAAGGACGAAGGAGATACCGGAGTAATTCAAATCGGCGGCGGTGAATCGGCGGCATATAGCTGCGGTGACGCTAATCATCACTGTGAGAACGCTGAGTATCACGCCTATATCAAAAACCTTGAGCTTGCCGGCTGCCCCTATTGCGGTTCTCATAGCTGTAATAGCTTCTATGCGAAAAACGAATGGGGGTATACAGAATACACGCCTACCAAATGCCCCGAGTATAACAAAGAGAAAGACGACACCGAAGTATGTCCCCGTTGCGGACTTGCTTATTGGTCGGCAGACAATCCGACCGGGTGCTTTTCTTACTTGCAGGATACGGTATGCGAGTGCGGCGAAACGGTTAAGGGAAACACATGCCATCATCACTGAAATATTAAAATCCACAGGAGTCTGATTTATAGTCAGGCTCCTTATTTTATGTGAAGGAGGACTTTGATGAAGAAAAAATATATTCGTATCCTATCGGTTTTCCTTGCTATTATTACGACCTTCTCGTCCCTGGCGATAACCGCGTATGCGTTGAGCTGGGACGGTTCTTCAGCAGGAGGAGGCGGTGCCGGAACCTCTGCCGGACCGAACGGATACGCCATTATGACAACCGACGACAACTGTATGCTCGGTTACCGTTTCAGCGTCGTAGATAAGAACGGAAATACCAAGAACGGCAAGGTCATTGATGTTTACAGAAACACCAGTTATGCAAATCAGGGCTTTAACTGGTATAAGTTTTCAACCAAATGCAACAAGAAGCAACTGAAGGACAATCAGAACGGCGGCTTTTCCACAAGCAAAACAACGGCAAACTGCTACAAGGAAGCAGATATGGGCTTTGCACAGAGCTTGCCCGTGACAAGCGGTATGAGCAGTTGGCAGAACGATACGCGAAACTTAAACCCGATTCTTTCAAAGCTCGGTATCGGTGGTATTTCGAATCTGAAAAACGGCGATAAGGTGCTTGTTGAGCCGATTTACGATGTTCGTCTGGAAAGCGTATGGCACAGTCTCACAGTAACCGAGATTGCCCTGTACGGAAAGCATATATTGGGAGCGAACAGTGACGGTGGTGCAAGTAAAACATCCGAAAGCTGGGGCTTTATTTCAAACTATACAAACAAGCATTTCCCCAATGCCTTATATACGCCCGACGGTCAGGGATTGTGGACGGGAGTCGGTGCGCTGTCGAAAAGGGCAACCTTCTATACAATTATCAACTCAGGTTACGGAGTTGGTATTGCCTATACCGAAACAAAACCGGATTTTACGCCGAATCTCTCGGTTTACTGCTGTGAAGCATGGCCGGGTGATTTGAGTGTCAGGAACAAGAATCATTACGGTATCAGCTATGGTAACAGTTTTGCAAATTGGACTTACGGCAACGGTTACCCGAAAACCGACAGCTCAATATGGTATGCAGTACACTTTCCCGCCGAAACCGAAAACTGCTATGTTAAACAGTCAGTATGGGTTGTTGGAGGCGGTTCAACCTCTCGCAATGTATGGTCGAACAGCAACACTTGGTATGATGTAAAGCTGAACCCAACGACTATCGGCAACGGAACAAGCTATATCACCGTAAAAGCAAGAGCAGACTGGATCGAATCAAACGGTACGGTTAAGAAATACGGTGCTGAAAAGACCTTCTACATCCCCATAAAGCCCATCGTTACAAGAGAAAGTATTACGGCTTATGGAGTTGACGGAGCAGTTCAGGCAAAGGCAGATGCAAACGGTACGACTGGGGCTATGTATTTCGGTCAGAAAGTGACTTTCAAATATAAGTATGGCGGAACAAATTCTTGGGTATCAAGCAACCACCTAAGAGGACAAAGCTACCGCTTTGACGGCAGCGCTTGGGAATTGATTTACAAATCCGGTGCCGGTGAAGATGTGTATGTTGACAATGCACAGCTCGGCAATTCCAAAACCTATACGGCAAACAGTTCGGTCGGAAGCTATATTATACCTCTGAACAGCAACGAAAACGCCAATTCATATAAGATGAGGTTCCGTTTCAGAACCTATTGGGCAAGTGACACAACCCATACGGGCGAGGAAACCAACTATTATCTGCCTATTCTGAAACCCGATGTGGAGCTTTACGACATTAAGCTTGTAAATGAGGATGGCGAATATGTCGATCAGCAGAAGTTAGAGGTGGCGGATACTATTACCGTGCGTTATGTGTATAAGAACAATACGGATTGCACGGTTTATGTTAAGGGATATAACAACGACGGAACACAGATTCCGGGCACTTTTGCCATTCCTGCCGGCGAAACAATTGAGGTTGACGGATACTCCTTTGTAGTACCTAATAAGCGTGTCTTTGGTATTTGGGGCGGTGTTTATCTTGATACGGTTTCACGCGGTAATACCGAATACGAAACGGATGGCAATAACAATGCGTGGGTGCTGATTTGCAAATCAAATCATCCGGTAAAAATAACTCCGATTACACCCAACGCTCCTTACCGTGAAAAGACAAGAGTGATTTCCAGCTTTTATATCAAAAATCAGTCTTACGATGATTACACCCCGGCTTCCGAGCTGCAAATGCGTTTTATTGTGTATAACTTAACGACAGGCAATCAGATTTACACGGAAACTAAGACTGTTATCGTCCCCGCAAGGGACAAAAATCTTGTATCGTTCAGTTGGTATGTACCGCAGGGGCTTAACAGCGAGTATGTAAAAGTGTATGCGGAGATCATTGACGGCACTAAAGTATACAATCCGAATACGCGATACCGTCGAACTACGCCGTTTGTATATTACAACACACCTGATACCATCTATGAGCGTGAAGCGCCAAGCGGATTTACTAAGCCGGACGAGCCGCAGTCAACCAAGGCTTATACGACATGGTGGGAGTACAAATATGAGGATTCCGCTTTCAAAAAAGTGAATTACGGTATCGGGATCTACCAAGGTTTCAAAAAAGAAACCACACCCGCCACCGGAGCGACTGCAACGCAAAACGGAAGCAACTGGACTATGAAATCGGGTTACGGCATTTCAGTAATGAATTGCAGTATCATGACAAGCGTTACAAATTATGAGACACCCTCATACGGTACAGGGTTTACTGTGCCGCAGTATGCGTATTCACTGTTCCCGGAATATAACTATCAGAATGCCTCGGGTAAGATCACTACCATGAAAACAAAGTCCGAGCATTATATGTCACATTGGGTTTTCCCGAAAATCGGCGACGTGGACAATGTGCATTACACGCCGGTATGGTATCCGGACGGTAAGTATTCGGTAGTAATCGTTCAGTCGGACGCATGGACTCCGATGGGTATGCTCAGTTGCAAGGATGTCATAAGTAATATCACTCTTTCAGGTAATATGTACGACGATTGGTATATCGGGAGAAAATAAGGAGGAAAAGAGATGAAAACAGCAATTCTCATCGCCCTTGTGGTATTCATTATCGGCGGTATCGTCTTTATGAATATCCGGGGTAAACGGAAGAAATAAATGAACGGGGCGGCATCGACAACGGTGCCGCCCTAATATTTAGGAGGTGGAAACCTTGTCGAATGAAAAAAGAAAAGTCGGCAATTACGAGGTGATTGCCTGTCAGCGAATCGGCGGCGAGGAAATCGTTGTCGGTGAAGATAAGAACGCTGTGCCGTCTGAGCGGTATCTTTGCTGTTATGTGGAACGCAACGAGCTGATGGAGCTTTACACACACGGCTTGGCAAGCGACGGCTATGCTGAAATTTTTGAAATATACGGTCAGCGCATTACCACGGCGGCAAAGAATGCCATCGAAAAAACCGATGAAGAAAAAGCGGTTATCGGCGGCGAGGACAGAGTTATCTCCGCCGATAAATGCCGCCGTATCTCCAGTGAAGATAACCTGATAAACAAAGTGGTTGTAATCGACAGCGATGTTTTCAGTCCCGAATATCAGCTTGCCACGCATCAGCTTATGCTTTGCACAGGCGGCTTCGGCTCTTATCCGAACGCCAGAGGCCGAACCTGCTTTTGCACCTCTCTGTACGATGGGCACAAAGCAAATTTTTACAGGCAGGATGTGCTCGGCATTATAGATGCAGACTCACTTCCCAAATGGGCAAAGCCGGGTTACGAAAAGGCTTTGCAAGCCGCAAAAAGAGAAGAAAGGAATGAAAGATAATGAGTTTTGATTTGAAAGTGATGAAAGAACCGGAACAAAAGTACACCTATCGGCAAAGCATACAGATTTCCATGCAGTGCGGACTCATTGGGTATCTTCGTGCGGATATGGATACAAACGGAAAAGGATTCTTCAATTCTTGGAACGATTACCGCAAGGATCTGAAAACAGACGAGTTCAAAGCGGAATTTGACGATATAATTAACAACTACCGCCAAAAAGACAATTTTCTTGCGGACAGAAACACGCTGAGTAAGTTCTGTTATCAGGAAGCTTTGCAGTACGGCAGTGATGAGCGCTCCTTCGGTGTTCGTATAGACTCCGATGATTACGCCTATCTTTGCAGGCTCAATCCCCATCAGGACGAATATAACCTTTACTGCTACTGCTACAAAAAAGAATGGCTGGACGACCATATCCGTAATGCCGAGAAAGGTATCCGTTTCATTACACCGGAATATAAGGAAAAGTTCCGCATTAAGGACGGCGACCGCATTCGCATTACCTACTCTGACGGAAAGACTTGCGACAGGGTTTGCAGATATATCGACGAGTACCATGTTGAGGTGGGAGATAATCTCTATCACATTTGCGAATTTGCCGAGCGGATAGAGCAAAACGGCGCAAAGGTCATCCCACTTCGCTCGGATTTGCCCGAAACTTGTTATGCGAATTTGCCGGGGACTGATGAAGTAATCATCATCAAGCGTGGAGAAAGCGGATATTACACTTGTGAGTATTCGACCGATGATAAAGCATTTAATCGAGCGTTGGTTGATGACCGAAATTCAAACCTCGGAGTCAGCAAAGCACAGGTAGAAGCAATGCTTGCAGGCTCTATGTTCGGTTGGGACGTTCCTGCCGCTGATCCGAAAAGCTACAACGAAAACGGTGTCTTACTTCATAATTCAAAAGACAGAGGTGACGCACGATGAAATATTCTGTAAAGGTCAAAGAAATCAGCTACGGTGTTGTTGAGGTCGAGGCTGCTTCCACTGAGGAAGCCGAAGAAAAAGCCGAGTCTGTTTATTACGACGGCAATGTTATATGGGGTAATTCCGAGGTAGATTACACCGCTGAACCCGTAAAAGAGAGAAAGCGAGATGAAGCACGATGAGCGAAACTTGTGTATGCTGTGGCAGAGAAATCCCGGAGGGCAGACAGGCTTGCCCTATCTGTGAATATGAAGCCGAGCACGGAAAGGAGAAAATGAATGTATCAGGAAGGCACAGACCATCTGATATGGTCGAACTATGACCTTAATTTAGAGGACTGGCGTGACTCATTGGAAGAGCTTTATCCCCATTATTCTGAGGATGAGTTATACGAGAAAATGTACGATTCCAATGCCGCCAATCTTGATGATGAACGCTGTAACTTGAATATACAGCTATCCTCTCCAATTTTAGTTATCGGCGATCTCGGACTTTGGTACGGCAGACGCACCGGATATAAGGAGATCGAAAGCGGCAATATCCGTGATTGTCTGTATTCGGATACGGACTATACCACTTGGTATGTTGACAAGTGCGGTGAGCTACGTTGCGACGCAGTTCATCATGACGGAACGAATCATTACCGATACCGTGCTTATCGGGACGGTGTGACCGATGAGCAGATTGAGGATTTGAAGGAAAAACTCTATTGCGGTGAAGCAACCGAAAAAGACATTGAAAAGGTCACGCGCAGGCTTGGTGATGAAATCGGTTCAGTGTACGGCTGGACATTCCCCGGTGAAAAGCCGAAAGTTAAAGTATACGAAAGATAAATACGTCTGTGGCAGACGAGAAAAACGAAAGGAGAGCACCTATGAAAAGAGACAAAAAAGCGTTATACAGATATTTAAGGAAATATCATACCGGCAGAGATAACGCGATAATTTGCAAGCAGTTGAAGATGAGATTTAAGGTTAGCGAAGAAGCAATTCGGTATTATGTATCTTGCCTTAGAAAAGACGGTATTCCGATTTGCAGTTGTATGGATGGATACTATTACCCCGAAACTCATTCTGAAATTGTTGAGACAGTATCAAGGTTTAACAAGTATCTTTTGACCTTGTCTGCCACAAACGCAAATTTATTGAGAGCAAAACTAAAGTAAAGAAGGAGGATGAAAATGCCGAGTAAATTTCAAACTACCGTGGAAATGGTGGCGCATACGGCAAAGGACATTACCTCACATCCGGAAACCTTTATGAGTTTTCTTGAAACGGCGGCGAACAACTACAAATACAGCTTCCGTGACCAAATGCTTATCTTTGCACAAAAGCCGAGTGCTACTGCCTGTGCCGAAATTGAGGTATGGAACAAGCTCGGTCGGTATGTAAACAGAGGCACGAAAGGTATCGCCCTTTTGGTGGATCGCAATGTGCCGTATAAGCTGCGCCATGTATTCGATATTTCCGATACCAACAGTTATTACGGCAATGAAGTAAGGCTTTGGTCAATGAAGCCGGAGTATGAGGAGCTTGTGACCGAAGCCTTGGAAAACAGCTTCGGCGAGGTGGAAAACAAAAGCACCTTTTCCGACGTGCTGCTTAAGATCGCCGACCTTGCCGTAACAGATAACCTTACCGATTATTGCGAGCAGTTAAACTCAGTAAGGGACGGCAGTTTTCTTGAGGAAATCGACAGCTTTAATGCCGAAGTGTATTTCAGGGGGCTTCTTAAAAAAAGCGTTCAGTATATGCTTCTTACCCGTTGCGGATATAACGCAGAGGAAGTTTTTGATGCCGAAGATTTCTGTGATATATACAATTTCAACACAATAGAAACATTGAATATCCTCGGTTGTGCCGGAAGTGATATATCCGAAATGGTTCTGCAAGAGATTGCCGAAACAGTTAAAGCCGCCGAGCGAGAAAGCAAAAAGAAGAATCGCACATTTGCAAGTCCCGATAAAACTGAGGATAATATAAGCGAAAATAAAGCAACCGAAAGGAGTACCCAAAATGGAACTGACCTACAGACAGGCGGGAGATTATCTTCTGCCGAACATCCAAGTACCGGACAGCCCGAAGATCGGGAAATATGGAATGCTGCGCCACACATTTCTAAAGAATCACAGGAAAACGATGTTATCGGGGCTTCAACTGACGGGCAAGCTGAACGGACATCTGGAACAGATAGACCGTCAAGCGACCGAGATGATGGAGAAGCTGACAACAGAAATGGCGAAAGCGCAGGGCGTGAACGAAACCCTGAAAGCGACCGACCAAATGAAGTGGGTGCAGATGATGAACAACATCAAGGCATCAGCGGAGGAAATCGTGCTGAAGGAAATCGTCTACAGCTAAGCGGTCACGATTACGACGCCCGCAGTGAAATCCCGTATTATCACGAGGATGATGAAAAAGCCGAGCTGCTTCGTAACTGTATTGCTCTAAAAGACCATCGAAAAGAAATTGCCACGTTTTTTGCGGAACATGAGGACCGCAGGGAGCGTGGTGATTTTATTAAAGGCTTCTTTGATAACACCTATGTAGAGCATATTCTTGAGAGCGGTCAGCGTGTAGGCTACCGTGCCTATGACGATTTGCTTACCATGTGGCGCGGTAGTTATCTCACCCGTGAAAAAGAAGATTTTATGAGCTGGGAGCGCATCGCAAACAAGATCTACGGACTGATGCTTTTGCACGAGTGGTTAAGCCCCGATGAACAGTCCCTACCCACTGTCGGCGAACAGATAAGGCTCATTGAAGAAGCTAAAAATGAAAAGGATAAGAAGTTTGTGTTGCCGCAGGAGGCAATCGACTATGTGCTTTGCCGAGGTAGCGACTATTCGCAAAGTAAACTCCGTATTTATGAGCAGTTTTCAAAACAGGAAAGCAAAGAGAAAAACATTGCTTTTTTGAAATCCGAATACGGAACAGGCGGACATTCAAACGCATTACCCGAAAGCGGATATTGGGAGCAACACGACGGCAAGGGCATTGAAATATCAAAGGGTATTACCGGAAACTCCGACAGAGTTGAATACCAAATCACATGGAATGCCGCCGAAAAGCGTATCGGTGAGCTTATAAAGGTCGATAGGTATTTAACACCGGCTGAAAGAGAAGCGTATCCTGCGTATAAGCGCGAAGCGGATAACAGGAGTAAGCGTTCTGAGCTTATGAAGGAATTTCGCTCTATTTTTGAGGACTACAATGATTTTGAACGGCAGCTCGGTAATGAGAGTGCCGTTCTTTCTATGTTCGAGCTTGGCGATTGTGCGTCAAAGTTTACTGCCGGAGAAAAGCGTTGTGAGTATGTTTCCGGCAAGCCGTTTATCTTGCCGTTAATGCGTGAGTCACTTCAAAAGATTATTGACTCAAAAACCCACCTGACCGAACGGGCTGAAAGAATGCTTGAAGCCTTATCCGGCGATATAGCAAAACCCTTTGAGCCAACCTATGACGAGCTGAACCCGCCGCCCGAACCGCCGAAAGAATACCGCTTTTCGCTCGGTGATTCGGTATATATAGGAACAAAGGAATATTCTATCCTATCCCTTGATGGCGACACCGTCACGCTCAACGATAGCGAGTTCCCGTTGTTTTGCGAAGATATGTCACGGGAGGAATTTGACCGCAAGGTAAGCGAAAATCCGATGAACGACAAGTATCTCCATGTGGTAGAAAGCGTTATTTCCGAGTCGGAAGAAACCCCGGACAACACGAAAGTGAGAATATCCCTGGATAGCGGAAACGACCTCGTTCATTGGATATATTTTAACCCCGATGCTGATGCCGGAGGTCAGTATGTTTCGGGCGATTTGAGCTTTTCTGTTTTTGAGGAACTTATCGAGCAGTATGACATTGCAAATCATCCCGAAAATACCGAGAAGTTCGTTAGTGACCTTGAAGAAATGTCGGATCAGTTTTTAGCCGACATCAACACGCCGTTCTTTATGGAAGCGGAAAACGACTATGAGATGGACTGTGATTATATTCAGTTCACATCCGAAAACATTCTGAAAATCCACAAGGATATTCAGCAATTTGAAGCAGAACATCATGCAGAACTTAACAGAATGGCTGGGCAGAACGAGCCGACCGCATTGCCTGTTTATGACCGTGAAACAGAAATTCTTTATGCCGTATTAGATAAGCTGAACATCGGTGATATCAAGCTCGGCTTCGATGACGATGGGCTGGTAGCAACAGACGGTTACAACAATGTTTGGCGAGGAAAACAGTTCTATGAGTTTCTTGTAGAGGACGCTATCAGTTATGACGAATACGGCAAGCCGAATGAGCTTTCGGGCGAATTGCTCCGTGACTTTGCTGAGCTTTGCGGGCATAACGGCATAGAGATAAAGGATTACCGTGCTCCGTCCCCGTGGGATGAGTACGAAAAAGCAAAGAAAGAAAACCCCGATGCGGTTGTCATGCAAAAGATAGGCGATTTCTTTGAAATCTTCGGCGAAACAGACACTGAGATTGCACACGAATTGCTTGATTTAACCATTACAAAGAGAATCTCTGAAAATAAATCAATCAGCACACCGATGTGCGGCTTTCCTGTATTCAAAACCGAGGAATACACCCAAAAGCTATTGGACGCCGGTTATGATGTAGTAGCCGTTACCCATGAACCCGGAGATAAGCTTCAGATAAGACGGATTGTTTCATCGACTAAAGAAAGAACCGAAGAAACCCTTGCACCTCCGCCCGAACAGAAGAAACAAGGAAAGCTGTCTCCGAGCATCATATTCCCCGAAATCAAGAGCGATTACCGTACAAATTTCCGCATTGAGGACGATAACATCGGCGTAGGTACTCCGCTTGACCGATTCTATAACAATGTCCACGCCATTCAGCTTCTCCGAAAGCTTGAAGCAGAACACCGACTTGCTAACGGCACCGAACAGCGCATCTTATCCGCTTATGTAGGTTGGGGCGGTCTGCCGCAGTTCTTCGAGGAAACCAATCCGCATCATGCAGAGCTAAAGGAACTGCTTTCGGAGGACGAATATGCGTCGTCAAGGGCGTCTGCATTAACCGCATTTTATACGCCGCCTGTTGTTATCAAGGCAATATACAAGGCTTTTGAAAATATGAATTTCAAAAGCGGCAATGTATTGGAGCCTTCCTGCGGTATCGGCAACTTTATGGGACTTGTCCCCGACAGTATGAAGGACGCTAAATTCTACGGCATCGAGCTTGACGCAGTTTCGGGTAGAATTGCACAGCAGCTCTATCAGAAAAACAGCATTGCCGTGCAGGGCTTTGAGGACACAAAGCTGCCGGACAGCTTCTTTGACGCGGCGGTTGGCAATGTCCCGTTCGGGCAGTTCAAAGTGCCGGACAAGCGGTATGACAAGCATAATTTCCTTATTCATGACTACTTTTTTGCCCGAACGCTTGATAAGGTGCGACCGGGAGGTATTATTGCCTTTATCACCTCTAAAGGTACGATGGATAAAGAAAATCCGTCAATCAGAAAGTATATTGCACAAAGAGCTGATTTGCTCGGTGCAATAAGGCTACCGAACAATACCTTTAAGGACGCCGCAGGAACGGAAGTTACTTCGGACATTATCTTTCTGCAAAAGCGTGACAGGCTTATCGACATTGAACCCGATTGGGTGCATCTCGGCACCGATGAAAACGGTATCAAGATGAACAGCTACTTTGTGGATAATCCCGATATGATTATGGGCGAAATGAAAATGATAACCGGTCCGCACAGTATGCAGTCAGCCTGTATCGCCTATGAGGATCAAAGTCTTTCGGAACAGTTGGCACAAGCCGTTGAAAACATCCATGCGGAGATTACGGAATATGAATACGAAGATCTGACCGATGAGGAAGAAGACCTGTCTATCCCCGCCGATCCCGAGGTTCGTAATTTCAGCTATACGGTAGTTGACGGCAAAATCTATTACCGTGAAAACAGCCGCATGAAGCCTGTTGATGTATCCGTAACTGCCGAAAACCGAATTAAGGGTATGATCGGGATTCGGGACTGTGTAAGAACGCTTATCGAGTACCAAACCGAGGATTACCCCGAATCGGACATTAAGGCAGAACAGGAAAAGCTCAACGAGCTGTATGACGCTTTCAGCAAAAAATACGGACTTATCAATTCAAGGGCGAACAATTCTGCTTTCAATTTCGACAGTTCTTACAGTTTACTTTCTTCCCTTGAAGTACTTGACGATGAGGGCAACTTTGTCCGTAAAGCGGATATGTTCTCAAAGCGAACCATAAAGCAAAAGGTTACGGTTACAAGCGTAGATACTGCGTCAGAAGCCTTAGCTTTATCCCTTGCGGAGAAAACGAAGATAGATATCCCGTATATGTGCGGGCTGACGGGAAAAAGCGAGGAAGAAATTGCCGAAGACCTTTCGGGGGTTATCTTCCTTAATCCGTTTTATTCCGAAGGTTCCTCCGAGCCGAAATATATACCCGCTGATGAGTATTTGTCGGGTAATGTCCGTGAGAAACTTGCAGTTGCAAAGACGGCGGCTGAGAGCGATACTGCCTTTGAAATAAATGTCAAGGCACTAACCGAAGTTATGCCGAAAGACCTTACTGCAAGTGAAATATCCGTCAGGCTCGGTGCTACTTGGCTGCCGCCGGAGGATGTTGAGCAGTTTATGTTCGAGCTTTTCAGCACGGCAAGGTATATCTCTTGGAACATTCATGTGCACTATTCGGAGTACACGGGTGAATGGAATATTGAGGGCAAGTCCTACGACAGAGGAAATATCAAGGTATATAACACCTACGGTACAAGCCGCATCAACGGATATAAGATTATAGAGGAAACCTTAAATCTCCGTGATGTGCGTATCTTTGATTATGTGGAGGACGAAAACGGCAATAAAAAGCCGGTGCTGAACAAAAAGGAAACCGCAATTGCACAGGGCAAACAGCAGCTTATAAAGGACGCTTTTGCCGACTGGATATGGAAAGACCAAGAGCGCCGTGACAGGCTTTGCAAGCTGTATAACGAAAAGTTTAACAGCGTTCGTCCCCGTGAGTATAACGGCGAGCATCTGAACTTTGTCGGTATCAATCCCGAAATCACACTGCGACCCCATCAGGTCAACGCCATCGCCCATATTCTTTACGGAGGTAATACCTTGCTTGCTCATGTGGTAGGTGCCGGCAAGACATTTGAAATGGTTGCGGCGGCACAAGAGAGCAAACGCCTGGGGCTTTGTCAAAAGAGCCTATTTGTAGTACCGAACCACCTGACCGAGCAGTGGGCGGCGGAGTACCTTCAGCTTTACCCGTCTGCCAATATTCTTGTGGCAAGCAAAAAGGACTTTGAAACCAAGAACCGTAAGAAATTCTGCGGCAGAATTGCCACCGGTGATTACGACGCTATTATCATCGGTCACAGCCAGTTTGAAAAGATACCCATGTCGATTGAACGACAGCAGGCTATTCTCAGCCAACAGCTTGAGGAAATCATGAACGGTATTGCGGAGCTTAAAAAGAATCGCGGCGAAAACTTCTCAATCAAACAGCTTGAAAAGTCTAAAAAGACGGTCAAACAAAAACTCGATAAACTCAACGACCAAACCCAAAAGGACGATGTCGTGACCTTTGAAGAACTCGGTGTTGACCGTTTGTTTATTGATGAAGCGCATTATTACAAAAACCTCGCCGCATTTACGAAAATGCGTAATGTGGGCGGTATCTCTCAAACCGAGGCGCAAAAGTCCAGCGACCTGTATATGAAGTGCCGCTATCTTGACGAGCTAACGGGCGGTAAAGGTGTTGTGTTTGCAACGGGTACGCCCATTTCCAACTCTATGGTAGAGCTTTATACTATGCAGAAATATTTGCAGTATAACCTGCTGAAACGGAACAACCTTATCCACTTCGACAGTTGGGCGTCTACCTTCGGCGAGACGGTGACGGCAATCGAGCTTGCGCCCGAAGGCAGCGGATACCGTGCAAAAACACGCTTTGCTAAGTTCTACAACCTGCCGGAGCTGATGTCACTGTTCAAAGAAACAGCGGATATTCAAACGGCGGATATGTTAAACTTACCCGTACCGAAAGCAAACTATCATAATGTGGTCTTAAAACCGTCCGAACAGCAAAAGGAAATGGTGAAGTCACTATCCGAGCGAGCCGAGAAGGTGCGCAACAAGATGGTGGACTCAAGCGTTGATAATATGCTTCTTATCACAAACGACGGACGAAAGCTGGCACTTGACCAGCGTATGATAAATGAAATGCTCCCCGACAGCGAAACGAGCAAGGTGTCCGCCTGTGCGGATAATGTATTTGACATCTGGCAGAAAACTGCGGATGAGCGGTCCACACAGATGGTGTTCTGCGACCTATCCACACCTCACGGTGACGGATCTTTCAATGTCTATGATGACCTCCGTGATAAACTTATTGCAAAAGGAGTACCCAAGGAAGAAATCGCCTATATCCATTCCGCAAACACCGAAATGCAGAAGAAAGAACTTTTCGGCAAGGTGCGAAGCGGTCAGGTCAGAGTGCTGATCGGTTCCACTCAAAAAATGGGTGCAGGCACAAATGTGCAGAAAAAGCTGATTGCACTGCATCACCTTGACTGCCCTTGGAGACCGTCGGATTTGCAGCAGCGTGAGGGACGAATTATCCGGCAAGGCAACGATAATCCCGAAGTCGAGATATTCACCTATGTTACCGAAAACACCTTTGACAGCTATCTGTATCAGCTTGTTGAAAGCAAGCAAAAGTTCATAGGACAGATTATGACCTCAAAAAGTCCTGTACGCTCTGCGGAGGATGTGGACGAACAGGCTCTCTCCTATGCTGAAATAAAGGCACTTTGTACGGGCAATCCGTATATCAAGGAAAAGATGGACTTGGATATTGATGTATCCAGGCTTAAACTTCTCAAAGCCAACCACCTCAGTCAGATTTATTCGTTAGAGGATAAAATCCATAAGGAGTTCCCACAGAAAATTGCGGCTTTGGAGGAACGTACCAAGGGCTATGATAAGGATATCGCCACTGCCGAAAGTCACCCGGTCGGAGACAAAGACAGCTTTTGCGGTATGGATATAAAGGGCTTTAATTTCAGCGACAAAAAAGAAGCCGGCGAAGCAATTATTGCCGCCTGCAAAGCAATGACCAATCCCGACCCGATTAGGCTCGGCTCTTATCGTGGCTTTGAAATTGAGCTGTCCTTTGACACCTTTAGCAAAGAATACAAGATCGTTCTTATCGGCGAACTGCGGCATACCGTTGTTCTCGGCACAGACATTTTCGGTAATATTCTGCGACTGGATAATGCGATCGGTGCAATGCCGGAGAGACAAATTGCCTGCAAGGAACAGCTTGAAGATACCAAGGTGCAGCTTGAAAATGCAAAGGTGGAGTCCCAAAAGCCCTTTCCGCACGAGGAGGAGCTTAAAACAAAGTCCGCCCGTCTTGCAGAACTGAACACGCTTCTTGATATGGATAAGAAGGACAATGAAATTGTTGACGGAGAACGCAGTGAAGAAGCAGATGAACCCGACCGAGCAGACAGCCGTGATGCGAGGTAATGTATTTCGGCGGCAGGAGTAATTCTGCCGCCTGATACATAGCGGTAGATTATTTCATAATTGTGTGGTATAATTATAATATTAAATCACTATTTTTGAGGGGGACGAAGTTGTGAATCGCAGTAAAGAAGCATGTCATTGCAAAAATGTCACATACGGTATGATTGAGGATGCCGTGCGGAACGGAGCAGACACATTGCAACAGGTTATGGATGTGACCGGTGCAGGTAAAGGCTGTGGAAAATGCAAAGATTTTCTCGAGTGTCTTATTAGAGACATTAAGGAAGAACTGTAAGATTTTATTACTGTTATCTTCCAATCGCACATTTTACAAAACACAGATACCTCCGTATAATTGTTTTAGATAACAAGAATACGGAGGTTTTACTTATGAAATTCAAAGATGTAAAACGGTATCTTACCATAAATTGGAGTGAAATAAACGCATATATCAGCTTGGTATTGAAAGCACGAAACGCATATATCGACGAGCGTAAACCCACCGAGGATGTAGACGAACTGCTCTGTAAGCTGATGAGAATCAAGAAAAAGCTACGGGCGTAGCGGAAAGGAACGAAATGAATTACTATATATCCGACCTGCATATCGGTCACGCCAATGCGATTAAGTTTGATAATAGACCGTTCGCAGATGTTAATGAAATGAATAACGCAATTATCGAAAACTGGAACAGTCGTGTAAAGTCGAATGATACCGTATATATCCTCGGCGACTTCATTTGGGCAAAGGAAAGCGAATGGCCATACTTTGTCGGTCCGCTTGCCGGCAACAAGGTTCTGATTCGCGGCAATCACGATCCGAGAGAGTTCAGCAGAACGGTACGAAATATGTTTCAGGATATAACGAACCTAAAGGAAATCAAGGAAGATGGCAAGCACATTGTAATGTGCCATTACCCCATTCCATTCTTCCGTGCGGGTTTTTCCGACACAGCATATATGCTCTACGGCCATGTTCACCGAACAAAGGAATATGAGTATTTGACCGAGATGCGTAAAGCAATCAAGGTAAATGCTACCGGATACGGTACACCAAGCGGTAACTTTATCAATGTCGGGTGTATGATGCCGTATATGGACTACACGCCGAGAACGCTTGCGGAAATCATTGCCGGTGATGCGGCACATTTTGAAAACAACTGAATACTTGAACTTACGCCGGAAGGAACTAAACCTGTCCGGCTATTTTTATGCCCATTTACATACCTGTTCTCCTGCTTGGACGGGTAAACCAAAAAAGAATCGAGGTGAAAGGATTTGAAAAACGATGTCAAAAAGGTGAATGAAATCACTACTGAAATGCGTATTAACGACCTAATATATAAAATCATTGATGACGAGCTTGACGATATGATTTACGACTGCGACGAGCTTGATAAAGAATTTGAAAAACTCTACTTTGCAAAGCGAGTTTTGTCGGTATTTCAAAACAACGATATGCCTATTCGTGCTGCCGTTGGGCTGCTTGATAATGTAGACATTATCGAAGCACTCTATGAGGACAAAGACGAATATATCGGCGATTCCGACAGCGATACAGATATTTGGAACTATGTCGTTGAGCACGGCTACCGCCATTACGATGAAATCGTGTTGCCGGGAGAATGCCCCGAAATGGTCTATTTACGAATTGCAAGATGTATTTTGAAAAAAGGAGAGTACGCTTATGACGAATGAGGTGACTTATGTGGGTAACTCCCGAACAAATTGAAAAGGCAAAGCAGATGGATCTCTTGACCTATTTGCAAAGCTATGAGCCGGGCAATCTTAAAAAGATTTCACACGATACTTGGTGTACCAAGGAGCACGATTCGCTCAAAATCTCAAACGGCAAATGGCATTGGTTTTCTCGGCATATAGGCGGTAAAACAGCTCTTGACTACCTCATAAAAGTCAAGGGCATTTCTTTTGTTAAGGCGGTGGAAATCATTACGGGCTATGCGGCGGTGATGCCACCGGTCTACACCAAAACCGAAAAGCCGATTGAGCAGAAGAAACTGGAACTGCCCCGATACAACGAAGATATTTGTGAGGTTCGCCGTTACCTCAAAGGCAGAGGTATATCGGATACGGTTATTGACTATTGCCATGAAAACAAAATGCTCTATGAGGACGCAAAGTATCATAATTGCGTGTTCTTGGGGTACGACGGCAATACGCCGAAATACGGTGCGGTAAGAAGTACAAATTCAGATTTCAAAAGGGATTTAACGGGGAGCGACAAACGCTTCTCATTTTTTATTTCGGCTGAAAGCGACACTGGGACGGTGCATTTGTTTGAGTCGGCTATCGACTTACTCAGCTACGCAAGCCTTGAAATAAAAGTCAAGCGGAACTGGCGCAGAGATGATCTGCTGTCCCTTGCAGGCGTGTATAAAACGGATAAAAAGCAGGATATTCCGTTAGCGCTGAGAGCCTATCTTGAACGCCATACCGGTACAAAAGCCGTCTATCTTCATTTGGATAACGATGAGGTTGGCAGAATGGCAACAAAGCAGATCACCGAGGCGTTGTCCTCTCAATACACTGTCATTGACCAGCCGCCGCAAAGCGGCAAAGACTTCAATGATTATCTGAAAAACGAAATACAAAAAGAAAAAAGAAAGGAGCAGGTGCGATGAAAATTAAAATCTATCAAATCAATATGGACAGAGATAACGGCAGCTACAGCTTTACCAATTATGAAAACACGATAAGACGAACCGGCGGCGGAATACGGAGCAGTATATACGACTGCGTATTTGACGGTGAGGTTGCCTGTAAGGGTCTGGAGGAGGTCTATGAGAAATTCAACAATGACAGTCCGCCCGGATTTAAGGGACATTCGCTTTCGGTATCCGATATTGTGGAAATAGCGGAGTCCGATTCGGTCGAAAAGGGCTATTACTTTTGCGACAGTATCGGCTTTAAGAAGATAGACTTTGAACCGGAAAAAGCTGAGAATAATATGGACAACAAAATTACGGTTGTACTCGTCGAGCCGGGCAAGCTTGCCCGTATCGCTCAAATCGGGACAAGTCTTTCCGAATTACAGGCGGCTGTAGATGGCAATATCGAACCCTTTTACCCTTATGAGGAACAAGTCTGTATCGTATGCGATGATGAGGGTAAGATTTGCGGGAAGCCGCTGAACCGTGCTATCTACAACGAGGACGGCACGATTATGGATATTATGGCGGGCACCTTTTTCATCTGTGATTGCAGTAAGCCGAGCTTCGGAAGTCTCAGCGAAGAACAGCAACAGAGGTTCCTTAAGCAGTTTAAGTATCCCGAACAATTTTGCAGAATAAACGGTGAAATTACAGCAATAAAGTACAAACCGGAAAGAAATGAGGCGAGATAAATGCCGAAGGAGTTTGATGTAACGATTGTCGAAACACTCAAAATGAAGGTTACGGTCGAAGCGGACAGTCTGGAAGATGCAGAGCAATTAGTCAGCGACGGTTGGGACAGGGGTGAATATATCCTTGACGCGGAATGTTTTGAAGGCGTGGAGTTTGAATCGGCAGAGCCGGTAATTGACCTCAGCTACCGTGAGATGTCCGATGTATTCCATCATGTCAACGATAAGCATAAGGAACCCGTTTGCGGATATATCGTATTTTCTTCCGATAGCTTTGATAAACCCTATTCCGAACAGTCCCGAACCTATGTGGTGTCAAGCAACAATAAGGCGTTTATCAGCGGAGCCGGTGGCTATTCTATTTACGGTTCTTGCCTTGACGGGACCGATCAATGTGTCCGTCTTGAGGGATATATGCGTGGAGAAAACGCTTGGAAAATAGACCGTTGCTATATGAAAAGAGACGATTACGAACGTGCTGTTTCTCAGCCTGTAAAGAACAAAGATATCCGTGAGGAAAGATGAAATAAACAGCGGGGTTAGAGTGCGGCATTGTCTTAGCAAGCATCGTCTTTGTGTCCACACATCGACAGCTTGTTAAGGGCTGCCGCCCCTAAAACCCCGAAAATGAGGTGGTAATTTGCGAAAAAGAAATGTTGAATTTCATTTTATGCTGACAGATGCCGAAGCATCCTTGCTTCAAACAAAAGCAAAAAAATGCGGGCTTTCACAGCAGGCATTTATGCGCTCACTGTTATATAACACACCTATCAAAGAGCAGCCGTCTATTGACTTTCATACCACAATAAAGTCGCTTGAAAAAATCGGAGACAATATCAATCAGATTGCCGCCAAAGCAAACACGCTCGGCTTTGTGGATCAGGTTCAGTACCGAAAAGAAACAGATAAACTTGAAAGGGTTATTGCCGAACTTATGCGGGCGGTGTATAGCTAATGGCGGTTACTTCTCTGTGGCGTGTTAAGGGATATATCGGTAAGGTAGTTATGTATGCCATAAACCCTGAAAAGACAAGCGAGCCTGTGTCATATCAAACCGCTACGAAAGGTGCCGGTGCTGAGGATACTCTCAGTGGCATCGTTTCCTATGTTGAACGGGATGAGGCGACAAATCTTAAATCTCTCGTTTACGGAATCAAATGCCATAAGGACACTGCGGTTCAAGATATGATGGCGGTGAAACGAAAGTTTGAAAAGACTGACGGCGTAATCGCCTATCATGGGTATCAGTCTTTTGCCGAAGGTGAAGTGACACCGGATAAGGCTCACGAAATCGGCAAAGCTCTTGCCAAGGAACTGTGGGGAAATCGGTATCAGGTTCTTATCACAACTCATTTGGATAAGGACTCTCATATCCATAATCATTTTGTAATCAATACCGTTTCGTATCTCGACGGAAAGAAGTTCTTTCGCTCTAACAAAGATTACTACCAAATGAGAGAAGTCAGCGACCGGCTCTGTAAAGAGCACGGTCTTTCTGTTATCAGGAATCCGAAAGCAAAAGGCAAAAGCTATGCCGAGTGGAAAGCGGAGTTTGACGGTAGACCGACTGTGCGTGGAATGATTCGTGAAGCCATCGACATTGCTGTCAGCGGCTCCGGTAGTAGGCTGGAATTTCTTGATGCAATGGATCAGATGGGCTTTATCATCGACCAAAGCGGTAAATATCCGAAAATCAAGCACGTCGGCGGAGAACGCTTTGTGCGTTTTAGTTCTCTCGGTCCGGGATATTCTCCGGAAGAAATTCTCGAACGCATACGGTATAACGATTATCCCGAGTTCCCCAAAGTCCCGCCGCAGGAGTCACCGCAGCAGATTTTTGAAGGACAGGATCGACCGGTTGCGTCTATGAATTACACGGCGGTTTATCATTGCTTTGTTACGGCTTTGAAAATCACGACGGAAAGACCGAACACAAATAAAAAAATGTGCTTTCTTGTTCGTGAGGATCAGGGCAAAATGCGAAGCTATTCCGACCAGCTTTTGATGCTTACCGAGCATAAAATCGAAAACCGCGAACAGTTATTGGCTTACCGTGCTGAGGCAACGGCACAAATCCCGGAAGTGATAAAACTCAGGCAGGATATGAAAAATGCCTTAAAGCGGGCAATTCGTGCCGGCGACGAAGCCATGATAAGCAAGACAAAGTACAACATTGACATTTACACAAGGCAGCTCAAAAAGCTACGCCGTGAGATAGGCGCTTGCGACGGAGTTTTAGAGCGCATGGACTCGGTGCGGGAAAAGCTGACCCGTATCGAAAGTGAAAAATTCAGAGGAAAGGATAGGTTGAAGAATGAACACATCAGCAGAAGCGGCAGATCAAGTAGTGAGAATGTCACTTAACGGAGCCGAAGCTGCGTTAAAAATTACAGGCTCCGGAGCAAAAGAAGTTGCAAAGCTACTTTTCAAAGCCCTGAAGGATTTGTCCAAGCAATCCAAGAAAACCAAAGGTCAGATGCGGCTTTCCAACCTTGTAAAGTCCGGCAAGAAGCTGGACATTTATCAGGTGTCGGATGCAAACCTGAAAAGGTTCTGCGAGCAGGCAAAGAAGTACGGTATGCTCTATACCGTGCTTAAGGACAGAAATAATAACGACGGTATTACGGAGGTAATGGTTAAAGCGGAGGACAAAGCAAAGATAGACCGCATTTTTGAAAAGTTAGGTCTTGTCCCCGAAAATGTTGCCGATGTATATCCTGAAAAAGTACAAGAGAAGGACGCTCCCGAGCGTGCTTCAAAGGAAAAAAGCGAAGCGGATAAGTTTCTCGATGAGGTTATGGCAAAACCCAACCCCACGAAGGAGGAACCGCATACCGTAAACCCCACAGAGGCACGGACTGCGAAACAAAGTCAGTCCGTGCCTTCTTCAAAGAACAGTCCAGATTCAAAGGACCGTTCGGCGGATGAACGCACATTAGCGGAACGCCGTCCGTCTGTGCGGAAGGAACTAAAGGAAATCCGCGAGGAAATGGACAGAGAGAAAAAAACGAAAGGCAAATCCAAAAACAGCCCGAACAAAACCGCAGAGCACAAAGCTCCGCCAAAAAAGAAAAAATCTAAGGAGAGATGATGTATGAATAATTATGATGATCTTTTTACCGCAAACGGTGAGAAAAAGGATTCTAAGACCGAGCGCCCGTTTAACAAAGAGGAATGGGCCGCAAAGAAACAGCAGGAACGCGCCGAAGCATTTGAGATGCTTGACAATGCTACCGTGGAGGCGGTGTCTAACCCTGAAACCTTCCGCGACTATCTGCTCATCCAAAGCAGATTCGGAAAATACTCTGTCAGCAATGCCTTGCTCATTTCGTATCAGAATAACGAAGCAACCTATCTTGCCGACTTTGAAACATGGAAAGAAAAAGGCGTGTTTGTTCAGAAAGGCGAGCGTGGCATTACCTTGCTTGAACCCGGCAATGAGTTTACCCGTGAGGACGGCTCAACCGGCTTTTCTATCAATGTGAAAAAGGTATTTGACATTTCACAGACCAACAGTGAGCGAAACTATTCCCGCAGAACGCCGGATGAACGCCGAGTGTTAAAGGCTTTAATTTCTTCTTCCCCTTGCGATATTCGCATGACGAACGAGCTTGACGGCAATGTGTGTGCAAGATATGTGCCCAAGGACGACGCCATTTATATCCGCCAGGGACTTGACGGTGAGGATATTTTCAGAAGTCTTTCGCAGGAAATCGTCATTGCCAACTTTGCAAAAAACGGTGTTGCCCGAGAGGACTGCGTGTTCACTGCTTATTGTGCAACCTATGTACTTTGCGAGCGTAACGGTTTTGATACCGGTGACTTTGACTTTGAAAAGGTTCCCGAAATGTTCCAGGACGCAGAGCCAAAAGCAATTCGCGGTCAGCTCGACAAGATTCGTGATTCTGCCAATGAGTTATCTCAGGATATGAACCGTATTATGGAGGAACAGCAAAAAGCGAAGCGTTCCAGAGATGACGGTGCAAGATAAAGGAGGAATTCGCTATGACAGAAGCAAAGCGAATTATGACAATGGACGATTTTGAGCACCGTCTGCTTGTCGGATGTATCAATAAAGCAAGAACGGAATATATGGAGGAAGGTAAGCCTACCGAAGATATTGACGATTTGCTCATAAAAGCCATTGATGCCCCTACCAAAAAAGAAAAACGAAAGGCAGACCGTGCGGGAAGATAAATTCTCCCGGGCGAATATTATTCTCTATCTGTTAGGTTTGCTCCCGACCGTATGGCTCGGACTTCTTGTTGCTCCTGCCATCGGTTTGGGACTTCCAAACCTCATCACAAATCTTGCGGCAGTATTCGGCAATCCGTTTCATATTGAATGGTGCGAGGACAGCTTAAAAACTGTCCTCGTTTTTATATGCACCTATGTTATCGGTATTATCGTTTATGTATCCACTGCAAGAAATTATCGCCGCCGTGAAGAACACGGTTCGGCACATTGGGGCAATGCCGGACAGGTAAACAAAAAGTATGAGAATAAAGCAAAGCCCGAAGAAAACAAGATTCTGACGCAGAAAACCAAAATCGGTCTTGATGGTCATAAGCACCGACGAAATCTGAATGTACTTGTGTGCGGCGGTTCGGGAGCCGGAAAAACGAGGTTCTATGCCAAGCCGAACATTATGCAGGCGAATACAAGCTTTGTCATTCTTGATCCGAAGGGAGAGAATGTGCGGGACACAGGAAGTCTCTTGAAAGCAAAAGGTTATGACATCAAAGTTCTTGATCTCATCAACATGGATAAGAGCTATTGCTATAATCCATTTGTCTATCTTCATTCGGATAACGATATTCAGAAGCTTGTCACGAACATTTTTAAGAACACCACACCAAAAGGCAGTCAGTCGCAGGACCCGTTTTGGGATCAAGCGGCAATGATGCTGCTGTTGGCACTTGTTTTCTATTTGCATTATGAAGCGCCGCCCGAAGAACAGAATTTCCCGATGGTTATGGAGATGATACGCTCCGGAGAAGTTAAGGAGGATGACGATGGATTTATGTCGCCGCTTGACCGACTGTTTTCCCGTCTTGCCGAAAGAAGTCCCGACCATATTGCACTGAAATATTACCGCAACTATCGTTCGGGTTCCGGTAAAACTCTGAAATCCATTCAAATAACCCTTGTAGCCCGACTGGAAAAATTCAACCTTGACAGCCTTGCCGCCATCACCCAATCGGACGAAATGGAGCTTGACAGACTCGGAGAAGAAAAGATCGCTATTTATGCGGTTATCCCTGATAACGATTCAAGCTACAACTTTATTGTCGGTATGCTTTATACCCAGCTTTTCCAACAGCTCTATTACAGTGCGGATGTAAAGCACGGCGGCAGGTTGCCGGTTCATGTGCACTTTGTAATGGACGAGTTTGCCAATGTCGCCCTGCCGGATGAGTTTGATAAGCTCCTTTCCACAATGCGAAGCCGTGAAATATCCGTGTCTATTATCATTCAGAACTTGGCTCAGCTCAAAAAGCTATTTGAAAAAGAATGGGAATCCATTGTCGGTAACTGCGATGAATTTTTGTACTTGGGCGGTAACGAACAGTCCACCCACGAATATGTCTCAAAACTACTCGGCAAAGAAACCATTGATATGAATACCTACGGGCAATCCAAAGGACGGAACGGCAACTATTCTACCAACTGGCAGATAACCGGGCGCGAGCTGATGACCCCGGACGAGGTTCGTATGCTTGATAACAAATATGCCCTACTCTTTATCCGAGGTGAACGACCGATAATGGATTTGAAGTATGACATATTGAAGCACCCGAATATCAAGCTCTCGGCAGACGGCGGAGCCGAACCTTACGACCATACCCGACCGAATTACAGTATCGGCAGTTTCCGATTTGACAGGGATGTTTTGAAACTGGAGCCGTTTGAGGTTACCGATGAAGTCGGAGACTTTGCTATTTTGACCGAAGAAGAAATTGAAGAATTCTTAAAAAAAGAAAAAATGGAGGAAAGAAATCATGAAGAAAACACATCTCAAAAAGAACACCACTAAACTCCCCTTGCCCTACAAGGTCAGAAAGGGCTTTAGTATTTACTGTGCCATTGTGCTTGTGGTAGCACTTATGTTTACCATGTCTATGACGGCATTTGCCGCAAATGACGATCCGCTTACCGTAGTCAACAACTTGTCCGACTTTATTTTCGGACTTATCCGAGCAATCGGTCTTATCATGCTCGGCTTCGGTATCGTGCAGGTGGGACTTTCTCTTAAATCCCACGATCCGTCGCAGAGAGCCAACGGCTTTTTGACGGTTGCGGGCGGTATTGTCATTACCTTTGCAAAAGAGATTCTTAATCTAATTACGGGTTGAGCAAGAAGCCGGACGGAGCCGAAAAGCTCCGCCCGGCAAATCTTTGAAAGGAGTGATGAAACTTGTCCGATAACTGGGTAGTTCAAAATCTGCAAAATGCACTTGAAACTTGGAATTCAAAGTTTGCAGAGATATGGACTCTGCTTACGCAATCATCCGAAAACTTTAAGGGCGGTGCGATATGGCAGGTAATACTGAGTATTCATGGGGCGTTGCAGGCTATCGGATATGCTTTGCTCGTCCTGTTTTTTGTTGTAGGCGTTGTAAAAACCTGCGGTTCACTAACAGAAGTTAAGAAACCGGAACATGCCTTAAAACTGTTTATCCGTTTTGCACTCGCAAAGGGCGTTATAACCTACGGACTCGAATTGATGCTCAAACTGATGGTCATTGTGCAAGGCGTTATCTCCAAGATAATGACGGCTTCCGGAATTGCAAGTTCATCTTCAACAGCATTGCCGCAAAGCATAATTGATGCCATTGAAGACTGCGGATTTTGGGAATCGATACCGCTATGGGCGGTTACGCTGATTGGCGGATTATTCATAACTGTGCTGTCTTTTATTATGATTATGAGCGTTTACGGGCGATTCTTCAAAATCTATATGTACTCGGCAATCGCCCCTGTTCCGCTTTCCACATTTGCGGGACAGCCAACCGAGAATGTGGGAAAGACATTTCTAAAAAGCTACTGCGCCGTACTTCTTGAAGGTGCAATTATCGTGCTTGCCTGTGTAATCTTTTCGGTATTCGCTTCAAGTCCGCCGACAGTAGATACTTCCGCAGCAGCGGTTACGCAGGTGTGGAGCTATGTGGGTGAGCTGATATTCAATATGCTTGTTCTCGTCGGCAGCGTTAAAATGGCGGACCGCATTGTGCGTGAAATGATGGGGCTGTAAAGGAGGAATTTGTTTGGAAATAAAAATCAACCGTGAAATACGAAATTACACGGAGTCTATGTTTTTCGGACTGTCAATGCGACAGTTCATTTTTGCTGTTATAGGTTGCGGTATGGCGGTGCTTTTATACTTTGTACTCAAGCCGTTCTTCGGTGTTGAAACGCTGTCTTGGATGTGTATGCTCGGTGCGGCTCCGTTTATCGCCTGCGGTTTTGTAACCTATAACGGTATGACCGCCGAACAGTTCGCATGGGCGTGGTTAAAGTCAAAATTTATTGAACCTATAAAGGTCAAGTTTGAATGTGACACGCTATACTCGGCGGCAATGGAAAAATCTCAGAAGGAGGAAAAGAAAACGATATGATGAAATCGCTTAAAAATATGCTTAAACAGGATAAAGAGAAATATACCGTCCCAAGGTCGGTTCACGATTATATCCCCATTACTGCAATATGGGAGGACGGTATTTTCAAAGTCGGAAATAAGTTTGCAAAAACCTTTCGGTTTACCGACATCAACTATCTTGTTGCCGGCAAGGAAGATAAAGAAACGATGTTTCTTTGCTATTCCGAACTGCTAAACAGTCTTGACAGCGGGGCGACTACAAAGCTTACCATCAACAATCGCCGTATCAATAAGGTGAATTTTGAAAAGGAAATCCTTATCCCCAAAACCGGCGATGAGCTTGACTGCTACCGTGAGGAATACAACAGCATTCTGCTTGACAAGGCAAGCAACGCAAACGGAATTATTCAAGAGAAGTATTTAACCGTTTCGGTTGTCAAAAAGGACATTGAGGAAGCCCGTACCTACTTTGCCCGAATTGCGTCAGACCTTCGCGCCCACTTTTCTGCTCTCGGCTCTAAATGTGAGGAATTGGACGCTACCGAAAAACTTCGGCTGCTTCACGACTTTTACCGTGCCGGAGAGGAAGAAAGCTTTCATTTTGAACTCTCGGACATGATGAAAAAGGGACACGATTTCAAGGACTATATCTGTCCCGATTCTATGGAGAGAGCCGACGATTATGTGAAGCTTGGCGAAAAATATGTGCGTGTGCTTTTCTTAAAGGACTACGCATCGTATATCAAAGACAGTATGGTATCAGAGCTTACGGAACTCAATCGCAATATGATGTTGTCCATTGATATTGTCCCCATCCCGATGGATGAGGCGGTGCGTGAAGTTGAAAACCGTCTGCTTGGCGTTGAGACTAACATCACGAATTGGCAGAGAAAGCAAAATCAAAACAATAACTTCTCGGCGGTTGTTCCGTATGATATGGAACTTCAGCGTAAAGAAAGCAAGGAGTTTTTGAATGACCTAACCACACGCGATCAGCGTATGATGTGCGCTACCGTTACAATAGCTCATATGGCAGACAGCAAAGAACAGCTTGATGCAGATACAGAAACCATACTTTCGACGGCAAGACGGCATTTGTGCCAGCTTGCCGTTTTGAAATTTCAGCAGACCGACGGGCTTAATACCGTGCTTCCAATCGGCTGTAAAAAGATACAGGCAACAAGAACGCTGACTACCGAAAGCCTGGCTGTGTTTATGCCGTTCAAGGTTCAGGAAGTTGCTCACGAACACGGCATCTATTACGGGCAAAATGCCATCAGCAACAATATGATTATTGCTAACCGAAAATGTCTTTTGAACGGCAATTCGTTTATCTTGGGTGTGTCCGGTTCGGGTAAATCCTTTACCGGCAAATGTGAGATTGCCAACCTTATGCTTGCGGGTGATTCGGACATTATTATCATAGACCCTGAGCGAGAGTATGCACCCCTTGTCAAAGCTATGGGCGGTGCGATTATCGACATTTCCGCTACAAGTAAGAACCACATCAATGCAATGGATATGAACAGCGACTACGGTGACGGCGAAGATCCGCTTATCTTAAAATCTGAGTTCATTTTATCCCTTTGCGAGCAGCTTATCGGCAGCCGCAGTCTCGGAGCACAGGAAAAATCGCTCATTGACCGCTGTGCAAAGAATGTTTACCGCAACTACCGAAAGCGCGGATACAAAGGAAAGGTGCCGACCTTAAAGGACTTCCGTGCAGACCTTCTCAAACAAAGTGAACCCGAAGCACAGGAAATTGCTCTTGCCATTGAGCTTTTCACCGACGGTTCGCTTAACACATTTGCAAAGGAAACAAATGTAGATGTCAATAACCGCCTTATCTGCTATGACATTCTCGATCTCGGCAAACAGCTTTTGCCCATCGGTATGCTCGTTGTTCTTGACAGTATATTGAACCGCATTACCGCCAACCGTGCCAAGGGCAAAAACACCTTTATCATCATCGACGAAATCTATCTTTTGTTCCAGCATGAGTATTCGGCAAACTTCCTGTTTACCCTTTGGAAACGCGTCCGTAAGTACGGTGCGTTCTGTACCGGTATTACGCAGAATGTGGATGACCTTTTGCAGAGCCATACCGCAAGAACTATGCTTGCAAACTCGGAGTTCGTTATCATGCTCAATCAGGCGTCAACAGACAGAATTAAACTTGCGGAACTCTTAAATATATCAGATACACAGCTTTCATATATCACCAATGTAGAAGCAGGACGCGGGCTTATGAAAGTCGGCTCGGCGCTCGTGCCGTTCGTCAATAAATTCCCGAAGAATACGAAGTTATATGCGCTCATGACCACAAAATTCGGAGAACGATGAGAGGAGGAAAATAGATGGATGAATTAAGAAACAATCCGCAAATAATCGAACTGCTGGAAACGCTTGAAGAAAACGGGATGCAAAAAGAAAAGGGCGAGGTTTCCGCCCTTGTTTCTTATATCGGAGATATGGAGCACACTCTATCTGCAATGCTCGCAGAAATGCAGGAAATGCGTAAAGAGGTCAATATGATTCATAACAGCTCGGTTAAGGCGAAATGCGAAAATCTGATTCATACGGCAGACAGCAAAATCCGTCAAGGAATTGAGACGGTCAGCAAAGCAAAGAACAATCTGATTGTATCGGCGGCAAATGCCGTTAAGGTGTTTAAGGAAAAAGGCAAAGAAGCCTTTAAAAACGCCGTTAGCGCAATGAAGATTCCCGAAACGTTGGATAAGCTCGGCAAGGTCTTTCACAGCTTTGCCGTTTCTATGAATGAGAGTGTTCAAAATGTGCAGAACGCCCGTATGGAACTCGGCGGTGCAAAGAAGCATTTGATAAACGCCGGGCGGTTATTCTTTGGAAAAGGCACAAAGGAACAGGAGTTTGTAAAGCATGACAAAGGTGTGCTTTCAAGACTTCAAACCCTTTTTGCCAAAATGAGCAACGGATTTTCGGCTCTTGAAAATAAGTCGCTTAACCTTGCCGACAAGTTAAGATACAACCGTATCAAGGATTCTGTCAAAGCCGATCTTGATTTCTTTAACGGAAAGACCACTGAAAAGGATGCTCCCACTCCGGTCAAAGACAACGTAAGATAAGCGGGGTGTCCTGATGAAAGACATCAAAACGAGAGAAAACAAAAAAGACATTAAAATGCTTGAACGTGCGGCAGGGCTTGCCAAAGTGACAAAGGACGCAACCGTTCGCACAAAGGATCAGGTACAGAATCTTTCCGATGATGGGCAGATAACCCCTGATGAATATGCCGAGGATAAAATCAAGTATATGGCTGAATCTGCCATAGAAGATACCGGAAAAGCAGCGAAAAATACCGTCCAAAAGACCTATGACGGCGGCAAGCGGCTATACAAAGAAATACGCCGCACTCGTAAGGAAACGGACGCCATAAAGCAAACCGCAAAGTCTACGGGAAAATCTACGACTAAAACGCTTCAAAAGAGCATCAAGACCGGTCAGCGTACCGTAAAGACGGCACAGCAAACGGCAAGAACTACGGTTAAAACCGCAGAAAAAACAGCAATGGCGGCAAAGAAAACCGCGGAAGCTTCTGCCAAAGCCGCAAAAATGGCGGCACAGGCAGCAAGGCAAGCGGCACAGGCAACGTATAAGGCGGCGGTTGTTACGGCAAAAGCCATAGCAGCCGCCGTTAAAGCGGCTATCGCCGGAATAAAAGCGTTAGTTGCGGCTATTGCCGCAGGCGGTTGGGTAGCCGTTGTTATTATCATTGTGATTTGTCTTATTGCTCTGATTGTTGGCTCCTGCTTCGGTATCTTTTTCAGCGGTGAAGATACGGGAAGCGGTATGAACATGCAAACCGTTATCTCAGATATTAACACTGAATATGAAGCCAAGATAAATGAGACAAGAGGCACGGTTGCGTATGATGTGCTTGAGATGTCGGGAAGTCGTGCCGTATGGCCTGAGGTGCTGTCTGTCTATGCCGTAAAAACCGCAGGAGACCCGAATAATCCGCAAGAAGTTGCCTCTATGGACGAGAGCAAAAAGCAGATTCTGAAAGATGTTTTTTGGGCTATGAATGAAATCTCCTTTAATACTGCAACAAAGACCGAAAATGTCGTGACTGAAACAGATGACGGTAACGGGAATATTGTAGAGACAACGGAGAGTGTCACAAGAACCTATCTGTATATTCGGGTAACGCATAAATCTGCCGATGAAATGGCACAGCAGTACGGCTTTACTGACGAACAAAAGGAACAACTCAGAGAACTTCTTTCTGACGAAAACAAGAAAATGTGGAGCGGTGTTCTATATGGTTATTATACCGGCGGCGAGGATATAGTGTCGGTAGCAATTTCGCAAGTCGGAAATACCGGAGGCCAGCCGTATTGGAGTTGGTACGGCTTTGGCTCTCGTGTGGAGTGGTGCGCCTGCTTTGTATCTTGGTGTGCCAATGAGTGCGGATATATTGACACCGGCGTTATCCCGAAGTTTGCAGGCTGTGTGAACGGTGCGCAGTGGTTCAAGGACAGAGGTCAATGGATGGACGGCTCTGCCGAGCCGGTTCCCGGTATGATTATCTTCTTTGACTGGGATAATAAAGGCTCGTCAGGTCCGCAGGACGGACTCTCCGACCATGTAGGTATCGTGCAAAAAGTTGAAAACGGGATTGTCTATACCGTTGAAGGTAACTCAGAAGATAGTGTAAGAGTAAATCAGTATTCTGTCGGTCACTATGAGGTGCTTGGTTACGGAGTACCACAATAACGGAGTACCACAATATTAGAAAAGATGCCGTCTGAAAAGGCGGCATCTTTCATACATATCAGTTATTCTTATATTTGTCTGTTTCAAGCAGTATCCTGTAAAGCTGTTCCTGTTCTTCTTTGGTCTTGGCAGATAAAAAATCATAGCACTTCAAAGGAATATCTTTTTCCGTACTATCTTTTCCGCCTAATTTTTCAAACAGCTTTGAAAGAGGAATATTCATCGCAGAAGCAATCTTTTCTATACTTTCAAGGGTAGCGTTTTTCTCACCCCGTTCAAGCTGACCGATATAGGTTGGATGACAGCCGGACAGCTCTGCGAGCTTTTCCTGACTCCATCCGAGTTGTGTTCTATAATTTCTAATTCTTTGTCCAACGGACTTAGCAATATCACTCATAATCATCCACCCTCCACGCTATATAGTCTATAAATATTGAAACACTTTATCCACAGACTATTGATATTGTTTGCAAAAAGTGCTATACTATAAATATCATTTCACAGATAATTGTGCTTTTAGTATCTCGTAAAGTGATTTTGGTATGGCTCTTAAATGACCGCTATACACACGAATTTTATTGAGCTGCATAACTGTGCTATATGCGAAGGTTTCCGGCTTACCGTGTCCGCAAGGACTTGAAAAAAGATAGTCGAGTCATTTAAAGAAAACCCACCGCACCAAATAATTAAGGTACGGTGGGTGTTTTAGTTGGGAGAAAAATGTAGTGGATACATATACTGTTTGTTTTTTTGGACACAGAGAAATAGATAACCCCTTAGAAGTAGAAGAACAGCTTTATGATATAGTATTACATCTGCTTGAAAGCAAAGAATATGTTGAGTTTTTAGTTGGACGAAACGGAGAATTTGACCAACTTGTATCCTCGACAGTTCGCCGTGTCAAGCGGAATTTTCGTGATGATAACAGTGCCCTCGTGCTCGTTCTGCCATATTTAACAGCCGAATATGAAAACAATCATCAGTCTTTTCACGAGTATTACGATGAGATTGAGATCTGTCAGGACGCTGCCGAAGGTCATTATAAAGCGGCAATTCAGGTGAGGAACCGAGAGATGGTTGACCGTTCCGATTTGGTTGTCTGCTGCATTGAACATAACAGTGGCGGTGCCTTTCGGACCGTGCAGTATGCAAAAAAGAAAAACAAAGAGATCGTTAATCTTTCAGACCAATAACGGACAATTTGCCAGTTTGCTTCTACATTAAAAAAGCAGGGTAGAAAAATTCAAAATTATGTGCTATAATTATTATGTATATTTATGTCCGGATACAAAAATGCCGGACAAAATAAGAATTTTGCAAAGGGATATCCCTTTGTTGGTTACTGTGTAACCAACAAACAACCCCTGTCAGTACGAATTTTCGGAAAGGAGCGGAGGAAAGTGAAAGCCAAAAGCAATAAAACCGTTTGGATTACTGTGGCTGCCGTCGTTGTGATAGCCGCCGTGATCAGGCTTTACAACAATCAAAACACCTCTGATGATGTGTTGTTCACGGACTTTATCCGCTCTCTGCTCCATATCGGGCTGATTACGGCATGGGGCTTTTCCATATACCAACGAGTGGTTCAAAAGCAGGCACGGCACTATCTGTGCGGCATTGCCGTTTTGATGATCCTTTGGCTGAACTTTAAGGTTATGAAGTATTACATTTGCACGGATGTAAATGTCAGCCGGTATCTTTGGTATCTGTATTATCTGCCGCTGGTCGGGATACCTCTGTATACGCTGTTTGCCTCCCTGTTTATTGGAAAAACGGAGGATTACAAGCTGAAATGGCAGGTAAAGCTGCTGTATATACCGGCGATTCTGCTTTTCCTGATGGTTATGACGAATGACCTTCACAAGTTTGCCTTTTCCTTCCCTCAGCGTGATTTCTCGCCGGACAATTACCAACACGGAATCGGATATTTCATGGTGTTCGGTTGGTTTGCACTATGTACATTTGCTTCGTTTTATGTGATGTATTTCGGCGGCAAAATAAAGCGTAAACCCCGAGCATTTGCACCGTTGATTGTAGCTTTAGTTTTGACGGTTTACTATATTATTACCTACATGGTTGAGAATCCTGTCACAAAACTTCTCGCAGGAGACCTGTCCTCTGCGTGTTCGCTGCTGTTTGCCGCTGTATTTGAATGCTGTATCTACTGCGGACTGCTCCCCACCAACACACGGTATGACGAAATGTTTGAGACTTCCGTCGGCAACAGCGCACAGATTGTTGATGAAAACTATAATGTCCGGTATGCTTCCGCATCTGCCGAGCCTCTATCAGTAGAACAAATTAAACAAGCTCTTAATGCTCCTGTAGCCTTGTCCGAAGGAAAGCTGCTGCATACGGCTCCCATCGGCGGCGGATATACGGTCTGGACGGAGGATATATCCGAACTTACCAATCTGCGCCGTGAGCTGACTGAGACCAAGGAAGAACTGGAAGAACGCACCGCCATGCTGAGGCATGAGTATGTGCTGGAAAAGGATAGAAAGGTGACTGCGGAGCAGAACAGACTGTATGACCTGCTGACCGCCTCCACGCAGAAACAGATCGACCGCATTGCGCGGCTGATGAAGGAGTACGAGCTGGTGGACGGGGACGCGGAAAAAGGAAACGCCATTCTGTCCAAGATCGCCGTGCTCGGCGGCTATGTCAAACGTAAAAAGCACCTGACGCTTTCCATCCAGAACGGGTTTGACGTTCCCCAGGGCGAACTGAAAAACGCCATTGAGGAATCTGTCCGCTACCTGAAAGCCATGGGAGCGCACTGTGTGGTGTTTGTAGATGCGGAACGGGACTATTTGCCCGGCGAGATTGCGTCCGCCGCCTATGACTTTTTCGAGGACGCGGTGGAAGCGGCGCTTTGCAGCATCACTTCCTGCGCGGTATCGGTGAGTGTGGTGGAAGGCGTGCTTCGTATCCGTGTAACCGTCGGCTGCAGGGAGGATCTGAGTCCGCTCGGGAAAGAGTGGCCGGACGCTTCGGTTGCGATGTCGGACGAGAACGAGTGGGAATTGATCCTGCCTCTGAGGGGAGGTGCCGGAAGATGACCTGCTTTTGCGAACTTTCTCATTACGCACAGATGGCGGTGATTATTATCACTTGGCTTGGCGTGCTGGCACAGCTTGTTTTGCCGTTGTACCGGTTTTTCCACCGCCGGTCGGTAATACATACTGTACTGGACGGATTTCTGCTGTACGGATTACTTGTGCTGCTTTGCTTCCTTGTTCGGTATAATCAGCATGTTACCCAAAGTGATTTTCATCTGCCGGTGCCGGCTCTGATTTGTATCCTTGTCGCCGCCTTTGCATATTCCGTCATAAGTCTTATCGCGGAAATGCGGCGCAGCAAACGGGAAATCAACGAATGGTCGGTCAAGGAAGCGATTGACGATCTTCCGGTGGGACTTTTGTTTGCGGACGCAGACGGACATATCATTCTGATTAACCGGAAGATGGCAGAACTGTCCCACTTGCTGATAGATAGACTTCCCCGGACACTCAGCGACATGACGGATGCCCTATCTTCGCCCCCATCGGAAAGCCAAGTGGAGGCCATGACGGATGTAGCGGGTTGCTACCGTTTTAGGGACGACAGAACTTGGGAGGACAGGATTTACCGCTTTTGCCGCAGCGAACTCAACGGTGAGGGAATTTCAGGTTATGTCCAGCTTGCCGCCCATGACGAGACCGAGCTTTATGAAGGCAATGTTCGTCTGCGGGAGAATAACGAGGAACTGAAAAAGGTAAACCTCCGGCTACAAAAGATGTATGCGCGCATGGAGGACGAGGTGCGGGAAAAAGAAAGCCTAACTCTGAAGGTCTGGCTTCACGACACCCTCGGAAGCAGCTTACTCACCATTCAAGATGTCAAGAACAGCTCCTCTACCGAGACAAAGCAAAAGCTGAAGGATCTTAAAGAGGCTGTCGGGATGCTTTCGGCAAGCCGTTCCACTGCAAAAGGAACCTTTGAGGAAGCACAGCAGAAAGCCAAACAGCTCGGCGTCAAGGTGGAGCTTTCCGGCTATATCCCGCCTGACACCACGGCGGAGCAGCTCATAACGGCTGCCGTGCGGGAATGCGTCACCAACTGTATCCGTCACGCCAAGGGAGACAGAGTCAATGTCAAGATCACCGAGAAGGTCGGTTTACTGCGAGTACAGATTACAAACAACGGCGAAGTGCCGAAGGATAAAATAACGGAAGGCAGCGGCCTTTCCTCCCTGCGCAGGAGTGTAGAGGCTTCCGGCGGTGATATGAAGATTTCTCACCGCCCTGCGTTTGCCCTTACCCTGTATCTTCCGAGGAAGGAGGAAGACAATTTATGATCAATATTCTGATAGTTGAGGATGACAAATACATACAGGAGCACTTTGTCAAGCTGTTTACAGCCGACGAGCGCTTTCATCTGGTCGGCGCTGTACGGGACGCCTTTGAAGCGGAGCAGCTTTGCAATAAAGGGATTGACCTGGTGCTGATGGATGTGCAGACCCTCCACCGCCATTCGGGGCTTGCCGCCGGAAAGCGGATTAAGGAGAGCTGCCCCAATACCAAGGTGGTGATTATGACTTCACTGGTTGACCCGGAGGTGCTTTCCAAAGCAAAGACGGGCTGTGCCGACGGGTTGTGCTATAAGGATCACGGGGACGATGAAGTGATGGCGGTCATTGAGCGCGTTCTGAACGGAGAACGCAGCTTCCCCGACGAAACACCGCCCGTGGAGCTGGAAGATATCTTATCAAATGAAATTAAGCCGATACAGCTTGAAATTCTGCGCCTGTATATCCGGGGCATGAGCTTTGCGGAGATTGGGCAGAAGCTGGGTATTACCGGCGACGCCGCACGGTGGCATATTCGCGATATGGTCAGCCGGTGCGGATTTGACAGCAAGGAGGAGCTGATGGCGGCAGCCATAGAAAGCAAGCTGATCGTCACAGCTCTGAAAGACGAATAATATAAAACATTTTTCCGGTTCATCGGATTTACGGTGAATCGGGTATTTTTTTGCCCTTTTTCAAAAACCTCCGTTTTCGGAGTGACAAGCGCAAAAATAATCACTAAAATAGACTTGACAAACGGATTTTTTTGTGATACGCGAAAAAACCTCCGTTTTCGGAGTGAAAAATGCGAAAAAAATCTTTATAATGTACTTGACAAATTGATTATTTTGTGTATCAGCCGAAAAGCACTTCGGTTTTCAGCAGGTCAGAGCATAGCTGCTTTATGCAAATAATACCGGGTAAACGGTACAAACACGCTTTAGGCAGTCTATATATAAGCGCCTTGCCTTGTGTTCATAGGCAGGTAAACTAACAAGGAAGGAACGAATGTGAATATGCGCAAAATCTTATTGGATATGCAGAGCGGGCTTTTCGCAAAGGCGATACAGAGAACGCTATCACAGGAACTGGACGATTATCAGGTCATAATCTCTGAGCATCCGGACAAGACCGTGCAGCGATGCAAAACCTTCAAGCCCTATGCCTTGTTAATGGAAGCGACCGGTTACACCCCCTGGATGCTGGAAGAGCGGCTCGCCATCCGGGACAAGGTCAAGAAAATCGACCCCGACTGTAAAATCGTCATTTTAGTTGACGATCAGGCAGACAACGAGCTGGCGGAAAAGGTCAAGTCGGCAAAACGGGACGGTTTAATCGATGCCTTCCTCTTCGGAAGCGTGACAGAGCAGTACATGGCTGCGGTCATGGACAGTCTGTAAGGAAAGGCGGTGGTTCTGATTGATAGGATGAACATTCCGCTTTTGAACGAGATTGAAAGCATACCTTACTCCTCCGGAGGCCATACGCCGGAGGAAAGGCGGATACTTAGTATGGCATATATCACTTCTATTAAGGAGGTACTTTTATGAGCAACACAAAAAAAGCAAAACCGAAACGGCTATTGAGCCTGTTTCTTGCACTTGTCATGGCGCTGGGTATGCTCCCGGCCATGAGCATCACGGCGGCTGCGTACACCGCGGGCGATATCGAAGGTACCACCGGCACAGGTACGGTGGAGGATCCCGTTGTCTGCGACACATTTGCCGAGTTCAAAGCGGCCATGGAAAACACAGAAATCATTTGTGTCAAGCTGAACGGTGTAAGTGGCTCTAATGGCGATATGCCCTCACAGGCGTCCCTTGCCGCCGCAATCAGCAATACAACATACAAAGTACTGACCATTGAGGGAACGAATACCTTTACTTCTCCCTTAAATGGCATGAATGACTGCCTGATCTGGCCGAGAAACGATTTGACCATTAACGGCACCGGTACGCTGAAATATGTGCATGGAAATACCGGCGGCACGGGTGCGGTTATCAATATGGCTTCAGATAATTTACTTACCATTAACGGCAATGTGACGCTTGAGGGCGGCGCTAACGGAACATCCTTTGGCTATGCGATTTTTGCCCAAGCCGGAACCACCAAGATCAATGGCGGTAGCTTTATCGGGTATAATGCGTTTATTGCCAATAATGCAGATATGTCTGCTGTCACAATTAGTCGTTCTGCAAATTTGACGATCAACGGCGGCAATTTCTCCGCTTCGCTGCACCCGAGTTCTCCTGAAGGCAAAAAGGCACACAGTTTGTCCATCACTTCCACCTCTACAGGTACCATCAGCATCAAAGAGGGAACATTTAGTCAGGGCATTGACATTGAGGCAACCGGGAAAACCATTGAGACCTGCGGTTACTTCAATGAAGCAAAAGAGATCAGTGTCAACGGCAGTGTGATCGCAGCGTCCGAAAGCACTGAAGCCCTGAGAGGTCAGAACGTCGAGGTTTCGAATATCGCCAGCATCAGAAACCTCTCCGCGACGGTTACCAAGCCTGCGGACGGCGCTTCTCCGGTGTTTTCCGCGACCGCCGGAGATGACAGCTATACGGTGACAGTCAATGAATGGTATAACGGCGGAACAGCTGATACCCCCAATATTCCGAATACCATGAGCGCCAGCGACACATTTATTGCCGGAAATCCCTATGTTGTTGAAGTAATCTTCACGCCGAAAGAGGGATACCTCATTCGTTCCGACAGAAGTGTGACCATCAACGGCTTGGATGCTTTTTTCTGCGGCTCCCAGAGTAGCACCGGCGCGGTTTACTACCGCGTGGGCTTTACGGCTATGGCATCGGCGGACAGCGGCACGGAGGATAACCCCTATGTGGTCACCGACTATGAAGAGCTGCGGAACCTGATGGCAACTGCGCCTAAAGACGGCAGCACACGGTACATCAAGCTGGGCGCTGATGTCGTATATGGAGCAAACAGCGGCGAAAATGACAATAACAGTTATATTGGACTGAAAGCTGACACTCAGAATGTTGTATTGGATTTGAACGGTCATACCATTACCAATAAGGCGAATGTAACATATTCTGCCGTTATTTATATGACTACGGGCTCACTTACTATCAAGGACAGCAGCCCCGGCGGTACAGGCGGTGTTTATTGTGAAATGACAGGTAATGATAAGAGCGCTGTTCATGTCTCCGGCTCTATTACCAAGCTTACCATTGACGGAGGTACATATAAATCCAATGTCGGTTCAGCGATTAGAGTCGACGGCGGCGCAGAAACCGTTATTAACGGCGGAACCTTTAGAACAACTGGAGAACACTATTGTGCTTTATTTTATCGCGGACCGGTAACTGTCAACGGAGGTATATTCTATGGCTGCTACACAGAAATCGGTAACTTGCCTGTAATATTTATAGGTCATGATAACGCAAATGTAAATCTTTATGGCTGCATTGCTTACGGAGATAAAATCTATATGGGCGGAAGCAGCATTTCCGATGGATATGTTAAATATACCGATACAATTAACGGCGAAAAGGCGATAGTTGTTTCACGGGCTGACGGCAGTGAGAAGTACCCCCTTGTGGTAGACGGCAACTATTATCAACCAGAGCTTTTGAAGTGGGTGAGGGAAGCACCAACAGACGGTACTACCCGCTATATTAAGCTTGCGGCGGATATAAAGAAGACCGAAGGAAACGGCTGGTATCTGGATTTAAAACATCCTTACCAAAAGGTCGTTCTGGATTTGAACGGTCATACTATCACCAGCTCGGGCATGTCCACGGACTGGGGCGTAGTTGAGCTTTCAATTGGCAGTCTCACCATACGGGACAGCGCGGGAGGCGGAGCAATTATCGCCGGTCACTCCGGACCTCAATATGTGAATGCACTCCATGTCAGCAGCGCAGGCCACCTGACAGTTGACGGCGGCACATTTAAAGCATCCGGCAACAATGGAACTGCTATTTTTACACAGGGAGGCACAACCGTTATTAACGGCGGCACATTTGAATCTGAAAAAGGTTGGGTAGCATGGTTCGACTCCGGTACAGTGACTCTCAACGGCGGCTATTACATTCCGGGCGGTGATACAGCAATCTATTTCCATCCGGCGGCTAATGTAATGCTTGTGAGCCTGACAGCGAAGGGCAAAGTCACAAAGGGCGGCGAGAATGTAGATATTAGAGAGAATCTTGCGGAGGGCTCAACGACAAATAGTAGTATCTATCAAGGTCAAATTGTGACGGACAGTTCCGGACTTGTAGTGATAACAGGCAGTCCAAAGATTTCAAACGTGGCAATCACAGGTGTAGTTGCGCCGGTTGCCGGTGAAACTCCCAGCAACAGTGTGGGTAGTGACACCGTGCTGGAGCATTGCAGCATCGACAAGTATATCGGCGGTGAACACGTTGGTGAAAACACCGTTGAGTGGTATGATGTCAACACCATGAACCCCGTGGATACCTTTGAGGCAGGCAGGCTCTATATGGTAACTATCCGCCTGGTGGCCGATGAAGGCTTTTCGTTCTCCACAAAGGCCGCAGTGTATGAAACCCTGACGGTCAACGGCGATGACGACGCCTTTGTGTGGAAGGTGCTGAATAACGGCAAATACGCGTATATTGGCTATATCTTTGAAGCCGTCGCAGCGGGAGACGCCGTAAAGACGGTTGATATCTCTGTCGACGATCATTTCACCGACTACATGACCGCAGGTCCCGCTGTGACTGTCAGCGGAAGCAATTTCAGCTCCGATCTCTCCGGCTTGTGGCACACATGGAATGACAAGGATCTTTCCGACACGAACAAGAGCGTGGCCGGAATGAGCTACTACAAGACCATCACTTTGACCGCCACCGGCGACTATAAGTTTAATGTAGCCACCGCAGTCAATGTGACCGGCGGCGGTAAGCTGAATTACAACAACATCTCCGAAGACGGCAAGACCATGACCGTTTCCGTGAAGGCCACAGCCACAGAACATGAGCATGATTATGGCTGGGCTATGAATTATAACAGCTCTAACCACTGGTATGAGTGCTCTCTCTGCGGTGAGAAAAAGGACTTTGGAAGCCATTCCTTAAAGTATTATTCCACAGGTGCCGGTCCCGCGCCGGGTACGACGGTTGACTTTACCTGCTATTGCGGTTACAGCGAACCTCACACGATGCCCGGTACGAGCGTCAGCGAGTTTTACGCTGTTGCGGTAAGACCCCGCGTCAATATGGCTTTGATTGAAAATTCCGTATACCTGAAGTCCTGGTGGGCCGAGGTGGCGGAGATCGTCCCCGACTCCATCAAATGGTATAAAAATGACGAAACCACGCCGCTGCCTGTGGGCTACATCTTCCGGTCCGGCGAGGACTACAAGGTCACCGTACAGTTCAAGGCAAAGGACGGCTACTCCTTTAATGAGTCAATGACAGGAGATGGTTCCGGCGCCTGGCACGAAAAGGGTATCGATATACTGACTACATACAACTATAATACCAAAGTTTTAGCCGACAATCGGTACGTGACCGCAACGGGCTATTATTCGGCGTCTTCCGTCGGTGTCGCCCATACAGTCAGCGTGGCGCTGCCTACCTTCACTCCCGGCGATAAGTTCAGCGATGCCAAGTACGATTACAACAGTATTTTCACCGTTGACGGCGCGGCAAGCAGCATCGGAACTGTGAGCATCGTCTTTGATGACGCCACCACGATGGTGAAGTATGATGTAAGCAATGGTGAGTGGAAAGCCTATACTTACTCCGGCGGGTGGATTGACTATACAGGCACAAAGACCTTGGATGAGCTGCTGACCATTCAAAAGGGCGTGGAGTACGAGATCTATTTCCGCGATCAGACCTCCTCCGGTTATGTTGACTCTGCAAAGAGTCTGGAAGTTACAGACCCCGGTAATTCCTTGACCCGCGAAGTCCATTTCTACACGTTTTCCAACACGGCTGCGGAAGCCAAAGCCATCTACTTCTTCGACAGTGACGGTCAGAGCGGCGGCGTGAGGGTTTTAGGCACGGCTACCCGCTTCGGCAGCCAAACGGACGATATGACCATTCAGCTTATTAAGAGCGGTGAGTCCAAGGCGGCCTATGAGGCCATCGTCAAGG
>OLPV01000248.1_pt1 | contig 50595 bp, 40 predicted proteins | sample 1671961 | NCBI WGS metagenome assembly OLPV01 (sample SAMEA3136630, study PRJEB25190) | human gut metagenome | biome: human gut; feature: human-associated habitat; material: faeces | place: Austria | collected 2013 | reverse complement strand
GGAATGGAAACGCTTTTTATTGCAGAATAAAGTGGATCCAGAACGCAAATTTTGTCTTGCGTTCAACAATGCTTGTGAGATGGACGGACTTATTTCTGTACTGCGACATGGATTTAAACATAGAGGTGTTCCGTTCAAAGTATGTTATTTTAAACCAGAATCTGGCTTAAATCAAACAGCGGAAGCACTGTACGAAAAGAATGAAATTACTTGCAACAGACAATGGTTTTATTCCAGTGATACACGTAATTCTGTTGATATGGTTCTGGCGGTAAATGGGATTCCGGTATTTGCTCTGGAATTAAAGAATCAGTATACAGGACAAAACGTTGACAATGCCAAGCGTCAGTGGATGTATGATCGTGATCAAAGAGAAATATGTTTTCAGTTCAATAAGAGAATCTTAGGATATTTTTGTGTTGATCAGTTGGAGGTTTGGATGACAACTCGATTGGAAGGAAAAAATACATACTTTCTTCCATTCAATCAGGGATCGAACGGTGCAGGAAATGATGGCGGTAAGGGAAATCCTGTGAATCCGGATGGATATCCGACATCATATTTCTGGGAGTATGTATTCCAGAAAGACAGTATGATGGATATTATCCAAAAGTTTATTCATCTACAAGTGAAGGAAGAAAAGAAACAAATGTCTGACGGGTCAGAGCAGGTTACGAAGAAGAAAAGATTGATTTTTCCAAGATATCATCAATTGGATGTCGTACGTAAATTAATTGCAGATGTGAAAAAAGAAGGTGCAGGTCATAATTATCTAATTCAACATAGTGCAGGTTCTGGAAAATCCAATTCTATTGCCTGGACAGCGTATAGATTGGCATCCTTACATGATTCGAATGATGAATCTGTTTTCAGCAGTGTGGTCGTAGTTACAGACCGAACCGTGTTAGATGAACAGTTGCAGGAAACCATTTCAGGGTTCGATCACACGATAGGGGCGGTAGAAACGATTGATGATAAAAAGAACTCAAAAGATTTGAGAGACGCCATCAATAACGGTGCAAGAATTATTGTGACTACGTTGCAGAAATTCCCGGTGATTTATCAGGAAGTGGATAAGGTTGCCGGAAGAAATTTTGCGATTATTGTAGATGAAGCTCATTCTTCACAGACAGGAAGTTCTGCAATGAAACTGAAAGCGGCGTTGGCTGATACAGAAGCAGCATTGCGAGAATATGCGGAAATAGAGGGAAAAGCAGAAGATGAAATAGACAGAAATGATAAACTTGTGCAGGAGATGCTGACACATGGAAAACATCCTAATTTATCTTTTTTTGCATTTACTGCGACTCCGAAACCGGCAACGCTGGAGATGTTTGGAAGTCAATGGACAGATGGAAGTTTTCATCCATTTCATATTTACAGTATGAGACAGGCGATAGAGGAAGGATTCATACTGGATGTCTTGCAGAATTATATGACTTACAGTACCTGCTTCAAAATTGCAAAAGACACACCGGAAAATCCGGAGCTTCCAGAAAGCAGAGCAACAAAGATTATAAAGAAATATGAAAAATTGCATCCATATAATATCAGCCAGAAATCACAGATTATTGTAGAAACATTCAGAGAGACTACGAAACAAAAAATCGGTGGAAAAGGGAAAATGATGGTCGTCACAGATTCGAGACTGGCAGCAGTTCGATATTTCCATGAAATCAAAAGATATATAAGAGAACAGCATTATGTAGATATGGATATTTTGGCTGCATTTTCCGGAACGGTGCAGGATGGAGATGAAGAGTATACAGAAGCCGGGCTGAACGTAAGGAAAGATGGAAGCCATATATCAGAAAGTCAGACAAAGGAAGAATTCCACGATAATTTTAATGTTCTGGTAGTAGCGGAAAAATATCAGACTGGTTTTGATGAACCATTGTTACATACAATGATTGTTGACAAAAAATTGAAAAATGTGAAAGCAGTGCAGACATTATCTCGTTTGAATCGAACATGCCCTAGAAAGGTGGACACATTTGTGTTGGATTTTGCAAACAAAAAAGAGGATATTCTGGAAGCATTTCAGCCATTTTATCAGGAGACAAGCCTTGAGCAGGAAGTAAATGTAGATTTGATTTATCAGACAGAAAAAGAACTTCTGGATTATGCAATTTATAATGAGAATGATATCAAGGCATTTATTGATATATGGAATCATCCTGGTAAGCAGGATGCAACTGCAATGGGAAAAATGACAAGTGTATTAAAACCGGTAGCAGATAGATATAATTTAAAAAACCCAGAAGAACGGTATCAATTCAGAAGACAGGTAAGAAAATTATTACGATGGTATAGTTATATAACACAAGTAGTTCGTATGTTTGACGCTGATATGCATAAGGAATATCTCTTCCTTAGCTATTTGATTGGACTCTTGCCGGAAGAAAAGGAAGAACCGATTGATTTAGATGGAAAGCTGAAACTGGAATACTATAAATTGCAGAAGACTTTTGAGGGTGCAATAAAACTGGAAAAAGTTGACGGGCAGTATGTTCCATCTAAAAAGCAGGGGGCACAGGGGATCCGACAGAAAAGCACATTGGATGAAATCTTGGATAAGATTAACGAGAAGTATAAAGGGCAGTTCACAGATGGAGATCGGGTGATGCTTGGTGCGTTACACGATAAACTGATTGCCGATGATAAACTGGCAAGTTCTGCACGTACTTCAGATCCAAGAATTTTTACAGAAAGTATTTTCCCAGTAGCGTTTGGAAATGCAGCAATGGAAAGCTATATGGAAGCACAGGACAGCTATGGTTCTCTATTCGAAGACAAAAGTAAGTATGATGCTGTAATGAGTGCATTGGCGGGAGTGATTTACAGAGAAATGCGTTCTAAAAAGACTGTGGATTACCGGAAAATTGAGAGAGACGAGCAAGTGCAAATGGTAGCGGAAGAACCAGTTAAATATGGGAAATAGTGAAGAAAATATGATGTTATAAAATTGTGTCAAAACGAGGGAGGTTTTTTTATGTGGCTGGATAATGCGTCAGATATTGATATTCTATTTTATGAACCATATGCAAGAATAATTGCAGATATTGCTAAAAATAAAGAATATAACCCATTGACAATTGGAGTGTTTGGACTATGGGGTGCTGGAAAATCCACTTTATTGAAGTTAATAGATAAAAAACTTGAAAATCAAAAAGGTATTATTTGTGTGACCATTAATGCATGGATGTTTGAATCATATGATGATGCGAAAACTGCAATTATGGAGGCCTTATTGCAGGAACTAAAAGAAGAAGTTCCTGCAGAGGTAAAAAAGAAATTTGGAAAATTAATTAAAAGAGTAAATTGGTTTAAATTAGGAACGAAAGCCGTATCTACACTTGCACCGGTAGTTGCAAGTGTAGCAACAGGAAATCCGTTACCTATGTTATTAAACGTAACTGGAAGTGCAGAAGAAATAGGGAATACTGTCAAAAATGCAGCAGATTCAATTCAATCGTTGAAAGATGAATATTGGAAAGATGAAGATGACTCGACCGATGAAAGTACAATAAATAATATAAGAAAATTTAGAGAAGAGTTTTCAGATGCGCTGAAAAATGACAATATCGAAAATATAGTTGTAATGGTAGATGATTTGGACAGATGCCGCCCAGAACGAATAATTGAAATATTGGAAGTGATTAAGCTGTTTTTAGCTGTTGATAGAACAACATTTATTATTGCTGCGGATGAAAATGTTATAAAGTATTCCATTCGTGAAAAGTATCCACCGATGAATGGTTTTGATGTAGAACTAGACAAAGAATATATTGAAAAAATTATTCAATTGCCGATATATATCCCAGAGTTATCTGCAAAGGACATACAAAATTATCTATTATTACTGGTTGCACAAAGTTATTTGGAACAGGAAAGTTTTGGCCGCCTAATAGCTAAAATATTTGAAGAAAAAATGATAGTTTCTGGTGATGTAATTACATTAGAAGAAATTAATAATTTGATTGATGAGTTAAACCTGAGTTGGAGAGACGGGGATAAGTCAGCTTTTAATGAAACGGCAAAGATTATTGATGAAATAAGAGAAATTGTTGCTTCTACGCTGAAAGGGAATCCACGTCAGGCAAAACGCTTTCTGAATACATTTATTACTAAACGCCAGTTGGCAAAAATTTATTATGGTGATGAAATTGATATTTCTATTTTGGCGAAGTTGTTAGTGTTACAAAAATTGGATAATGACTTGTTTATACAGCTAAATGAATGGAGTAAAGAATTTGATACTGAAAATAAAAAATTCAAGCAAATTCGTACAGAATTCCAGGAAGGAAATATGGATAGTCAAAATCCGTGGAATACGGCACAAATGAAAAAGTGGATAGAATGTAAACCTGTTGACTTGGAAAAATATCGTTTAGAAAAATATTTTTATTTAACAAGAGAAAATCTGAAAAGTTCTAGCATTGATGAATCTGGATTCAGTAAAAATACGAAAGAAATTTTGGAAAGAATTGGACGATCTAAAGCTGGCCAAATGGCGGCTATTATAAAAGATATGAAAGAATTAAATGCAGAAGAAGTTGCAGATACATTTAAGATTATTATACCTAAGATCGAAAAAGGCGAAATGAAATTTTTTATTATAAGAGATTTATTTTTGAATTTTGATACGTATAAAGGAAAAATAGTGGAGGCAATTGGAAAATCAACAGTCACAATAAAAGCAGGTGATATGGCTGCATTAAGAACAATGTATAATAGTGATACAGGAAGTATGAATACTGTATTAGAAATAATGGTAAAAAAAGGAACGTTAACAGATGAGCAGATTACAGAAATAAAAGAACAGAGGAAAAGCTAATATGGGTACATCGAAAGGATATATAGCACCAACAACACTGCATTGGTCAAAAGCGAAAAGAGCAGTGACGTCATTTATAAATAATAGAGATTATGATTCGAAAGCAAAAGCTGCTAGTAAATATGCTACAGCAATGAAAACAGACATGTCGACAGGTGGTAGTTTCCAATCAGCAGCTGCAAGAACTTTAGGTTTTGCACAAAAAGTTGCGTCTGGTGGACTGGACAATGCATTGCGTGAATATAATAGGGAAGACCTTGTAGGAAAGCCGTCAGAAGTTGTTTGGACAGAATTACTGCATGAATTTACAAATTCTGGAGCATCTGTAGAAGATAATATGGCAGCAGACGCATTGTCACAGGCTATGGATAATTTAGAAATAGAAGATATTGCAGATATAGGGAATGTTTCAGTTGATATACTGCTAAAAGAAATGTTGAAGGAATATATAAAAGAAAATTTTGACTTTCGATATGAAGAAAAAATATCAAAAGGAAAAACACCGGCACAAACATCCGAAATTTTAAATGACATGCACGAATATATAGAAAATAGCATTGATGGTGATTTAAACTTGGATAATTTGAGAACAGTTGATTTTTCTAATATGGGAACAGCGCAAGTAGTAGAAGATGCATTGAGAGATGCGTTATCTGTGTTCGAAAAGTATTATGGGGAGGATTAGGAATGCGGTTTTGGGTTGATAAGGAACAAGAGAAAAAGCCAGATGACGAATGGAAAGACGCATATGTTTTTTCAATTAATCGAAAAAAATATAGTACGATATTTACAAATATAGCAGATAGCTGGTACCGGATGGATCAAAGGCAGATTCCTGCAATATATGAGGATTTATTTATAATAGGTTTGAGCATTTTTGCTTTAGACAAAAGAGTATCCAGAAGAAGGTTTAAAGATTGTTGGACTAGAGATATAAATGTATCTATTCCGGTATTGGAATATGATAAATGGAAAGATACGGGCTTACAATGGGAAAAAATGCTTGGATTTTTAACGGGAGATCATTGGCATATTGTATTTAGAAAAAGTGAAGTAATATATAGCTATAGAGAGCATGCAAATAGGATTCATTTGAATGTTCAGGATTGTGATTGTGTATGTTTGTTTTCGGGAGGATTGGATTCTTTTTGTGGTGCAATTAGACTATTAGAAGAAGGGGGATCTCCTTGCCTGGTTGGACATAATGAATATCCTAAACTTGCCAAAAGACAGAGGTTATTTACAAGTACTTTTCAGAACTTTTATCCAGAACAATCTGTTAAATTTATTAGTTTTACGGCGAATTCCAGGGCTCCTATTAGCGAAAAAGAAGGCGGTTTAAAGGGAAGCGAAAATACCTCTCGAGGAAGATCACTTTTATTTTTATGTACAGCACTTAGTATAGCTGGTATTTTAGGAAGAAATGTTCCGGTATATATTCCTGAAAATGGATTTATAGGACTTAATATTCCGTTGACAGGAGGAAGAAAAGGAACATGTAGTACACGTACCACTCATCCGTACTTTTTGCGACAATTTAACGACGTTTTAAAGCAAGTAGGAATACAAAATACTATTATAAATTTTTTTGCTTATAATACTAAAAGAGAGATTGTACAGCAAGTTAAAGATACCAATGCATTTAAAAGTTGTTATGCAGATACGATTTCATGTTCACATCCTTGTTTAGCACGGTACAATAAAAATGGTTCAAAAGAATATCCTATAAATTGTGGATATTGTTATCCTTGTTTGATTCGTAAGAGTTCACTTTTGGATATAGACGAGATAAAAAAATATTCCTACAAGGGAGAAGCTTATGAGTTCCTTATGGCATATGAAGAAAGTGAAAAAAGTGCTGATTTAAGAGCAGTACTTGGAAGTATTTATCGTTGCAAACATTCTTCAGATAAAGAATTAAAAAGAGATATTAGGTGTGTCGGAGAATTAACAGAAGAGGAAGTTGGAAAATTTTTAGTTTTATATAAGAAAAGTATAGATGATTTGGTACAATTATTTTCTGGAGATCAGAGGATGAAGGAGTATCTTGGGTTATGATTCAACATCTTATTGATACACATTTCCATTTGGATCATTACAAGGATCATCAGAAAATATATGCTGGAATTAATGAAAAAAAACAATATACATTGTGTATGACGAACTCACCTGGGGTCTATATGTCTTGCAAACGCATGTATCCAGAAACAAAATACTTGAAATTTGCACTTGGTTTCCATCCACAGGAGACATCATTAAATGATACAGATTTTTATAGTTTTATACAATTAATCAATGAAACCAATTATGTAGGAGAAGTTGGACTTGATTTCTCAAAAAAAAGTTATATTTCGTGTAATAAACAATGTATATATTTTGAGAAAATTGCAAAAGTGTGTGCAGAAAAGAATAAATTGATGTCTGTGCATCTTAGAAAATCGGAAAAAGAAGCAATATCTATTTTAAAAGAGTATCATCCTCGTAGGTGTATTATTCATTGGTTTAATGGGAGCAGAGAGCAATTGCAACAATTACTGGATATAGGCTGCTATTTTTCGCTCAATTCCAATATGGTAACAAATGAAAAAAGCAAAGAAAAATTGTATTTGATACCAAAAACAAGAATACTGATTGAAAGTGATGGACCGTTTACAAAGATTGATGGGAAAAAGTACACATTTAATAATTTGATAAAAATATATGAGTTAGTTGCACGGTATTATAATGAACCAGACATTATTAAGATTGTTCATGATAATTTTCGAGATGTTCTTTCAAAATGATGTTTAATTGCAAAGTTAGAGGGTGATTTTATGGCAATACGATCAGTAGAATATCTGCAAAGTCTTGTGCGAGAGCTTGCAAAGCTTCCAGACGGTAAATCCTCAAACATGAGTACTGGGCATTAAAAATCCCCGCTAAAATGCGGGGATTGAGCTGACTTTATGAAAATAGATATGCACATTGAAAAATCAAGTTTTTTTGTAGCGGCTTGGACATTCTTTCTGGATTCTGGGCGACCATGGAAGAAGATCATCAATAAACATGAGATCTTTGTCATCCATATGCTGAGGGATCTCAGTAAGCAGCAGGTTGAAATATTCAAAGGTATTTAGCATGTTTGCCTTTGCTGTTTCGACCAGGCTGTACAGGATCGCACTTGCCTTTGCACCAGTGGAAGATTCAATCATTACGAAGTTTTTACGGCCAATGGTAAAAGGCCGGATTGCCTGTTCTGCATAATTGTTATCCATTGGGACATTGCCGTCAGATAAAAACACACGAAGATATTCTTCCTGATTTATACTGTAAGCGAGAGCCTTTCCAATTGTGCTGTTATGAGTTACCTGTGAGTACTTCTGTTTTGCCCATGCGAAATAAGCATCCACTTTTTCTAAAAGAACAAGCTGACGCTGCTTTTTGCGGTCTGTGACAGAGAGGTCATCAAAGGTATTGTCGATGTGCATGATCTCTGTGATCATGCGGTATGCTTCCTGGGCAATCGACCCTTTGGCGGTATCCTGCCCGACAGATTTTATGAATTCTGCAAAAGGTCTTCTTGCATGGACCCAGCATCCTGCGACTTTAAGATCACGGCGTTCCCTTGCAAGTTTATGATAGACCTGGTATCCATCCGTGACCACAGTCCCGGAGAAAGTATTCAGGAATTCACGCGGATGGTCTGAGTGGCGGGAAGGCTGCCAGTCAAAGAGGACGATGGGATGAGTTCCGCGCAAAGGCCGGTTTCGGTAGACCCACATGTAAGTCTTCTTACCGTTTTTGATCTTTGCATGATCGATCCGCATGACTTTTACCGGTGACTCATCAGCATGTATGACTTTACTGTCATAGATCAGTTCATGGAGTCGGTCGTAGATCAGGGACAGGTATACATCGGTACTTTTGATCACCCAGTTAGCCATGGTGTTTGTGGAAAGCTGGATGCCATTTGTCTTAAAAGCTTTTGACTGTCGTTCCAGAGGCAGAGCATTTGTATATTTGCCATTGATGATAGAAGCGACCAATGCCGGTGTTGCGATACTGTTGCGGAAAAGATCCTTTGGTCTTGGAGCTTTCAGGATTGTTCCATCGTTGTTTTTGGAAGCATAGACATGGACATGATGTTCATCCACGATAAATGTTTCCGGAATGATGTGCAGGCGTTTATAAATTTCAGCAGGGAGTTCCTTGTAACCGTCAGGAAATCTGGAAGCCAGTTCTTCATCAGAAAGAGTGTGCTCGATGATACGTGCTGGAAGTCCGGACAGATCGGATCCACGTTTGCCAACAGCTTTTTTACGGTGGTAAGACGGAATGATCACTTCAGCGATCTCAGGTTCTTTTGAAGGTTCCTGATCCAGGTATTCGGCTTCATTAAAGGAATCGAACAGGGAGATCTGGCCATCGACATCAGAAATGGCGGTTTCTGATCTGCGGCCAAAGAACCGTTGGTTCATGATACGGATTTGTTCTGTGAGCAGCTCGATCTGCCGGTTATTATCGGAGAGCTGAGCGTTGGCATGATCCAGCTGGGACTGCAGGGCAAGGAGCTGATCCTGTAAAGAAGATACGATAACAACGAGAGCTTCTTTGCCGAGATTATTTAATTGTTCATCTGATAACTGGATCATGGCCGGTACCTCCTGTATTGATAGGAACATTATACCAGAACTGGCGGAAAAAGGACATTTTATAAAAATGGCAGAAGGGTAAAAATGACTATGGCTGAAAGGCTGGAAAAGAAAGAAATGAGAAGACTAAAGATTGAATAAGACGAAAAAGAAAAAGTGCTGTACAGAGCTTTAGACGCCTTTTAAAGATGATTAAAAAGCGTCTGGAAGCTGTGCACAGCACATGGGAAACATGGATGAGAACAGGAAAAAAGTTCTCTGTTTTGCACAAAATATCAGAATTAGACGGAAGTGTCAGGTGTGATATCGTGGATGATAGGATCAATGGCAAAGCCCTGCATCAGCCAGTGGAACTGTTCAGCAGATAAGGACCTGAGTTCAGTGGAAGAACGCGGCCATGTGAAATGGCCGGATTCTACGCGTTTGTAAAGGAGCAGGAATCCATCGCCTTCCCAGAGAAGCCCTTTGATCCTGGTGGAAGACCTGCCACAGAAAAGGAAGAGGGTGTTAGGTACAAACAGATGCATATGAAATCTGCGTTCGATGATGGCAGCCAGCGAATCAATCCCGAAGCGGAGATCTGTGTATCCACAGACGATATAGACACCGGCAAAATAACTGTGGTCGGCATCTTTAAGCATGGCATACCGCCCTGATGAGTTTACAGAGAAACTCTTCGGAAATAGATGGATCTATTTCGATAGAAATACCGTTTATCTGCATTTGTACATCAGAGTTATTTGAGCGAATCGAGCGATTCGCACGAATGGAACGAATATCAGGAGCAGCTGTTTCTAATGAGGAGCCAGAGTCTGAGAGAACAGGAAGTGAAAGAGGAACGATATCTGGCAGGGTCTGATCAACAACTTCTTCCTTGAGAAGATGTTTCCAGTAGTTATAGGTGTGGAAAGAAAGATTATTCTGTTCACACCATTGCCGGACAGTAAGGCCGCTGGCTTTCTGATCTGCAAATCTGACGGTCCATTCCTGAAGATGGATTTGATGAAGTTTTTGTCTTGCATTCATGAGATGATCCTCCTAGATAAAGTAACACGAATCGTGCAAATCGAGCGAATTGCACGAATTTATGTTTAGAAATGTTGGGAGCAATTATCTCAGAAATATGATAAGATGAACAGGTACTGATTATTGAGAATTAACTTCTGAATAGTTACTTCTATCTATATAAAGACATGTTTTCCAGATTCCTTTCACCCAAATTATAGAATAAAAAAATATGCCTGTTTTTGTACAGACATATTTCATAAGTGACTTTTTTATTCGATATCAATTTTCAACCGTGAAAATACCTGGTTCAAAATATGCAGGATCAAAATCAACACAGATGGGAACAGATAGCCAATGAATTTCCATGTTCCACCTCCACTGATAAGCAGATTATATACACCATGAAACACAACGCAGGCTCCCAGCGCACCTACTGTACCGGTAATAGTAATCCATTTTTTACGGAAAACATAGGCGATCCCATATCCAATGGCAATTCCGCACAGGATATGCAATGCTCCGGCAGAAATTCCTCTGATCAGAAGTACAGAAAAATTTTCCGCACCGTTTTCTGTAAGATAACAGGCATTTTCAAAGGTAGCAAAACCAACCGAAATTCCTATAGCAGCAGAGACAATAGATCTTTGCTCCGGTTCAAAAACTGCCAGATAAAACAACAGTGGCAGGATTTTCATAACTTCCTCACATGCCGGTGTGATCTCGATCACTGCTCTTGCCTGATCCACTCCATAATATCCCATAAAGAAACTGCTGACATACGCAGAAAAAAGGCAGACTGCCATTCCAACGATCACAAATAAAGTAAACATCCGCTGCCGACCTCTGGTAAACAGAAGGCTCAGTATCATAGGAATCGCCAGACAGATGAAAATATTTTCTATGTAAGTCATCTGCCGTACACCTCCTTCTTAAGAGTAGGAAACAACGCAGTCATTGTAAGCGTAAGCAGAATATCTACCAGAAAATACAGATTAAACCTGGTATAATCTTTTATAAAAACAGATACAATATAAACTCCCAGCTGGAAAGTGAGCATAAGCAGAAACAATACATCCAGAAGCTTACCAGAACTGTTCTGGCATAAACCCCATACTGATCTGTAGGCAATAGTTCCCACTGTAACTGCAAATGCAATGGTTGTTACAGGTGAAGGTCCCATAATTTTGAAAACCACACTTATAACCGTGTACACCAGTGCACACACCACAGCCATATTACAGCCCTTCATCTGAATATCTTTCTGAAACAAAGATACGGACAAATAAAACAAATAGGCTGCGATCCATGAGATCTCAGCCACATAAAAAACCTGAGGAACTTTACCGGTGATCATCAGACAAAGCACATAATACAAAGTTCCCAGTGACATACATCCATAACCACCACAAAGCAGCAGAAATATCCTGCTTCTTCTGCGAAGTGCCACTATCAGAGAGAGTATTGCCATGCTTCCCAGCAAGGTTACCTGAAAGACATTATCTACAACTTCAAAATTCATCCGGATTCCTTTCATCTCTGTTCTGACGGCTTCTCTCCCTTATGCGATAGAGAATAACCGTCACACACACGCCCAGTACAAAAGAAAGAATTCCCATTATGATGTAACCCAGTGCTCCATTCTGCCCTATAATACTGGCAGTTACAGAACTGTGCCGGAGTTCCTTAAGATTCTGTAACGACAAACTCTCTGTAACAGATGGCATATACAGACCGATACAGATAATCACTGCAAGACAGGCTGCCACACACCCAAGATCTCCCAGAAACTGTTTTTGCTTCTGATCATGCTTCCGTATCTCTGCTGTTCTCAGCCGGATCCTCTGTATTCGTTCTTCTTCAGTCATCATATTCAAATCCCTCCTTTCGCAAAATTTCCTTCAGGCTTTTTTTGCCTCTGTGAACCAGATTGGTCACCTGACTTTCTGATCTGCCAAGTACCTTTCCGGCTTCCTTATAACTCATATCTTCAAAATATACCAGATAAAGTGCCTCCTGGTATTCTTTTTTCAGTTTTTCCATGGCTTCGTACAACTGACCATTTCGTTCATCTCTGAAAATACCGGCTTCTGTAGCTGCCTCACTCTGGATTTCAAAAGGAAGGGTTTCCAGTCCGATGTGTAATATACGGTGCTTCTTTCTGATTCTGCCTGCCAGATTTCTCGCCGTTTTGTAAAGATATGCCCGAAAGCTGCCAGCTCCGGATACCGGTCTCTTCCTGGCAAACATCAGCGCAAAAGATTCTATCATCAGGTCTTCGGCCTCATGCATGTCCTTAAGATAACCATTAATATACAAGGTAAGAATATCTCCATGTCGCAGCACCAGCTCATCGGCAGCCTTTTCCTCTCCCTGCCAGAAAAGCTCGTACAGAATTTCGTCTGTTTTCATATATCAGCTGCACTCCTTTGTAAGTCTTACCCTATAATATACCTTTGCCGGTTTTATTTTGCAAGAACAAACCAGGGTGATTCTTTTATCCGTTCTTTTATCTGACTATTTTGCAAGATCCTTAATTACCTCTCCTGCAATGATCAGACCTACTACAGATGGAACAAAGGCAGTGGAACCTGGAATGGCACGTCGTTCCGTACATTTATGTTCAGCTCCCGGAGGACAGATGCAGTTCTCTCTGCAGCTGATAGCCATGTCCTCTATCGGACTGATCGGATTTTCCTGAGAATAAACTACTTTCAGTTTTTTGATGCCACGTTTCTTTAATTCACGACGCATGACTTTTGCCAGCGGGCATACTGAAGTTTTGTAGATGTCTGCCACCTGAAAGGCAGTCGGATCCAGTTTATTTCCTGCTCCCATGCTGCTGATGATAGGCACTCCTGCTTCTTTGGCTTCCATTACCAGCTGAATCTTGGCCGTCACAGTATCCACTGCATCTACCACATAATCATACTGCGTGAAATCAAATTCATCCTTTGTCTCCGGAAGATAGAAGCACTTGTGTACGTTTACTTCCACTTTCGGATTAATGTCAAGAATGCGCTCTTTCATCACATCTACTTTGTATTTACCCACAGTACTTCTGGTGGCAATGATTTGTCTGTTCAGGTTGGTAAGGCATACTTTGTCATCATCAATAAGATCAATGGCACCTACGCCGCTTCGTACCAGTGCCTCCACAGTGTATCCACCTACTCCACCGATTCCAAATACAGCGACTCTGGAGCCGGCAAGTTTCTCCATGGCTTCTCTGCCAAATAATAATTCCGTTCTTGAAAACTGATTTAACATATTTATCTCTCCACTTATATAATCAATCAATAACCTATCATACAAGTGTGTATTATAGCATAGCCTTTTCTTTACTACAATAAAAAGTGCCGGAGGTCCATTTATTCGTCAAAGTTTACTGCGTAAACGCCCTCCGGAAGTCTCATAGTAAGAATTCCCAGATTAAACTCATGATCCATAATAGTAATATGATACTCAAAAATCACATCATCCTCAAATTTAGACAGCAGAACATAGCTTCCATTCTCTTTGCCGTCAATCTGATCACAGATATCTTCATAAACTGCCTCTCCGGAAATCTCTCTTGGATAACCAGATTCTTTTATTTTCTGTTCGATTGCCTGATACAATTCTTCCATTATATTATATAGCTCCTTTCTCAGTAACGGATTCCAAACCGCCTTTCCTCTTCATTCAGTGGGATCTTTTGTCTCCTGATGTTATCAATCTCTATATAACGGTCATTGTAAAGTGCCTGCAGGATCTTGTCAATATCTTCTTCCAGTCCCTGCAATTCTGTGGATACCGAACCATCATACTCATTTCTGGCCCAGCCTGTAACACTGTACTTTTCTGCCAGATAACCAAGTTTGTACCGGAATCCCACACCCTGAACCCGTCCATAGAAAATAATGGATTCTCGTATTTTTTTCATGTATTCTTAAACACCTGCATGAACATGAAGCCTTTTCTGTAGTGCTTTCTGCTCATATTCCTTGTATATATGTCTGTCTATTCTTCAGTATCAGTTTGTAACTATTCAGAAGGTAGTATCCCGCGAGGTGTTTTGGCATGTTTTTTGCCAAAATCCCGAGACATACAAGGCAAAATGCCATCACCGAAGGTGATTTGGAATGCATTTTGACTCGTAGCTGTGAGGGTACTGAACAGTTACATCCGTCTTATAATTTTGTATCCCAGAACTCCTGACAGGATTCCAATAATCACACCACCCAGAATATCCGTCGGATAATGCACATACAGATACATTCTGGAAAAAGCAATGACACAGCCCAGTGCCAGTGCCAGTTTCCACAGTTTCTTTTCTCCTGCCAGATAAAGTGCTGTTACAGAAGCAAAAGAAGCAGCTGTATGTCCGGAAGGAAAGGAATAATCCCATGGCCTTTTTATAAGAAGCTGAATGCTTTTGTTTACATCACATGGTCTTGTTCTTGCTACCAGATTCTTGAGAATGCCATTGCACAGGATCAGGTCTACGATCAGTGATGCTGTCATGACCCATCCCACTTTTCTTGTTCTGGGAATGATCAGACAGACAAGCGTCAGAATGATCCAGATGATTCCGGCACTTCCCAGATTTGTAATAAAAACCATAATCTTATCCAGAACCGGTGTATGCAGTTTCTGAAGCTGATTTAAAATTTCCAGTTCAAAGCTCATAATTTTTCCTCTTTTGCTTATTCATAGTTCTCGCCTCATTCTTTGATCAGATATATAGTTCTTCTGCTGCCTGTTTTTTACAACTGATTATCGGATTTTCTTCAATTCACCTTCTATAAGAAAGACCTCATCTCCCTCATTAATATCCATCTCATAGAGCAGTGCATCTCTCTCTTTTACAAATATCTCTTCTCCATTGCTGCCCTTCTTCAGCAAAACTCTGTCTACCGGCTCCATCCCTTCCGGCCGTCCCTCACAGCCAAAATCCGGTTCGTCAATACGAAGCACTGTATAAGTTTCCAGCATATTGATCACATCCCCTTTTTACCACATATATTATTTTAATTTTCCATTACTGTAATTCTACTTCATGGAATACTGCATCATTTCATAATGTAATATGCAGCCCTCATAAATCTCTGCCGGCAATAATGCCCTGGCCACCAGTTTCAGTTCTTCCTCTGGCTGATCAACTCTTTGCAGATGTGCATAGTCACCATCAATCCTCTTTACAAGGTAATCACATTCTAACATCGTTTTTCTCCTCTACTGTAAAATCAATTATTTTTGTAACTGTTCAGTACCCTCACAGTTACCTGTCGAATAGTTACTTATTTTCAACATCTCATTATCACATTCTCAGTTTTTTATGAAATTCTCTGGTCATATTCTTCTTTTGGAAGATAAACAGCCCTGCCAGTACCAGAAAACTGATTCCCACACATACTACTGAAGGAATCTTGTAATGAACCAGGTCTGTCCACAGCAAAATCAACGGTACACATCCTATCATTGCTGCCTGCATAAAATAATACAGATATTCTTCTGATTCCAGATGATTTACTCTGGCAATCACCGGTACAGAACCAAGCACAGACAGACTTCCAAATGGGAATACAAAGTCCAGAGACCAGCCTCTCCATCCTGTAAAATGATCCCACAAAATGCACAATACTGTTATGATCAGCAACTGCCAGGTTTCATTTTTCAGTATATTCCGGCGTTTGGCATAGGCCACAAAGACCACCAGCCAGCCACAGAAACAACCTGCTGCCGCAAACCAGAACCAGTTCAGTGTTTCCAGAGTAAGATAATTCAGCATTCCGCAGACTACAGCTACCACAATACAGAGAAAGCTGAAAATCTGCATCACTTTACGGTCCTCTTTCTGCTGAATTTCACCACAGCCAGGGAATTCATTTTTCTCTTCTTTATAAGAAATTTCTTCTTTTTTCAACATCTTCATAAAATTTCTCTGAATGCTGTCATCCGGTATCTTGGAAGTAAAACCAAGAACCAGCTGATTCCCATAAGAACAGGAACATAACTGCAGCGAATCTGTGCTTGCAAAAATACCAAACCGTTCAATATACTCTTTGTATTCTTCTGGCAGCCGTATAATCCCAATATTGGAATATACGGCTGTAATACTTCTGCTTCCCAGATTTGCCCCTGCCATAAGGAAAAATTTCTTGATTTCCAGAGGCACTGCCCTTACAAAAGGATTTTTTTCTATACGGACATATCCGTTCATATTCATGGCGATTCTGTCCTTCTGAAGCTGTTTCTGAAACTGCTGTTTCACGCTGGCAAGTACTTCTTCAAAAGAGGTATCTTCCTCAAAGACATAACCAACTTCGATCCATCCGAAGAAATTTCCCATAGACTGTGATGGAAAATAATTTCGGAGATTCACCGGAATCATCAGTGTTACCGGCTTCTTCTGACGGTTTCTGGGGATCTCTTCCTGTATGGAACAGAGCAGCATGGCAGTCAGAAGAATTGTAATGGAAACGCCATAGGGACGTGCCTTTGCAAGGGTTTCTTTTACATTCAGAATCACCTCTGTAATATCCATATCCGAATGGACTAATTTCTCCCCTTTCAATTTCACAGCTGCCGGTTTTTTTTCTTTATTTCTGGGAATCTCAGAGGAATAATACTGAGAAAAACTGTCCTCTTCCTGATCTCCCGGAGTGATTTCTTCTTCATGTTCTACTCTTGGAAGTTCTGTCTCCGGATGTGCCAGAATCAGATAATTCTGAACCAGTTCTTCCAGGAAATTCATGGCGCCGGTACCGTCTGTCAGCCCATGAAATACTTCAAAATTCATGCGGTTATTATGGTAACTTACTTGAAACAGAAGAGACTTTTTGTCTGGAATATAAAGGCTGCTGCAGGGTGGTCTCTTTTCCTGTTTTACTGTGGCATGAATGTCTCTTCTCTCCAGATAAAACCAAAAAAGCCCTTTACGAAGTACTGCCTGAAACAATGGGTATTTTTCCATAGTCTGATCCAGAGCCCGCTGCAAAATTTCACCGTCAACTGTCTCTTTCAACTGACAGTAAAAACGAAATACTCTGGTGTCATTTTTACCTGTTACAAGTGGAAAGGCCAATGCTGCATTATCCAGTTTTCTCCATTTTGAATATCCTTTTTCCACTTTTTATTCGCCTTCTTTTCTCAAAAATGAGTTCATGATTTCAAAACTTTCCTGTACATGAAGAAACCGGATCCCCAGTGCAAAAAATCCATGAAGTGCATCTGGAATCCTGTGTATTTCCACGTAATTTCCAGCTTCTTTCAGTCGTCGTCCATACTCTTCTCCTTCATCCCGAAGGGGATCAAATTCTGCTGTAAGAATTAGTGTATCCGGCATATTGGAAAGATCTTTTTCCATAAGTGGAGCAAAATACGGATTCATTCTGTCCTCAGGACTGCTTTCATAAAGTTTCAGATAATCTTCCATTTTTACTGCTGTCAGAAGATAGTCTTTGCCATTTTTCTGTACGGATTTATAGGGGGATTCTTCTGTATAACAGTTGTTTACTGCCGGATAGATCAGAATCTGTCTTCTGGGAATAAAGTCTCCTGTATCTCTGGCTTTCAGGCATACTGCTGCCGCCAGGTTGCCTCCCGCACTGTCTCCTATAATCGTAATTCTGTCCGGATCTGCCGGCAGTATCAGTCGATGATTGTACAGGGCTTTTGCTGCTTCATAACAGTCATCCAGTGCTGTAGGGAATCGGTATTCCGGTGCCAGTCTGTACTCCACAGACATGACAATATGCCCGGTAGACTGTGCCATTCGGCTGCATACTCTGTCATAATTTTCAACACTTTCTGTGACCCATCCGCCTCCATGAAAGAACAGAAGCACCGGGTAATGATGCTCCACCACATCTCCACTCATAGCCTCTTCTGAAGGAAAATAAAGCCTTATAGGAACCTCATAATTCCCATTATAAACCTTTGTGTCCAGTTTCTTAAAAAAAATCCGCATGGCATCCAGCTGCTTGATATCCGCCAACCGCCTGGACGCCTCCACCTCGATATTTCCATAAGATAGTGCGTGTAAAATTGTGCGCATTGTCTTTGAAATCAATGTTGTCTCCTTCTATGCTGCTGCATTTGTGTTTATGGTATCAATAACCTTTACATAATTTTATTATATCTGTTATCCCCATTTGCAGCAACAGATTTTCTACATCCTGTAAAATCATGATTTCTCTTCTATTTTCCAAAATAAATACCTTACATATGTTATTACGTACAGGTAGTATGACTTAAATAGAAGAAATTGCCAATGAAGTCCACAAGATTGTCATTAAAAAGCTGAAAATAAATGCCCTGCAAATCCATATGAAACAGATTTACAGGGTATATGGTATGTACTGTTATTTTATTTTCAGAATTTAATAACTTCTGGTTCGTGGGTAAATGCACTGATTGTAGCAGTTGCATTCTTGAAATAAAATACCTGGGTGTTGCCATCATCAGCAGCATACAGCTTCTGAAGGGATGGGTATGCATCCAGCATAGACTGTCTGGCTTCTACTCTGTCATCTTCTACCAGTTCTCCGGCAACTCTGATCCATTCACCATCTTTAAATGCACAGATCTCTGCTTTTGGGTTTGCCAGAAGCTGTTTGGATACGTCTTTTACTTTTCCGGTCTGTATGTACAGCTTTCCTTCGTAAAGATGTGCTGTTCCAAATGGCCTTACGCGAGGCTGATCTCCTTCTACAGTTGCCAGATAATAAGTTTCTGCTTCTTTCAGAAACTGGGTTACTTTTTCGATTCCTGTCATTTTGTTTTCCCCTTTCATTCAAAATATCTGACACTATTATAGACCATTTCTTCTATTGTTTGCAATTCCTAATAAGTCCCAAACCTTTATATTATCGGCAGATTTTTAATTTTATTTGCAATAATTTCTCTTATTTTTGCTGATAACAATTCTGTATCCACTCCTCTGGAGTCAAACCATCAATACTCTCTATCTGTACCTTATTCCAGCGTTCCTGCAAATTTTTATGGTCAAAAACCGGTGCTCTTACCAGTTCTTCTACTGTCTGAAATCCACAGCCATCTTTGATATCACAGTATCCAATCCAATAAGGTTTATCCCAATCAGCTGTATATCCCAGATAATGCTCTGTTTTTTTCTCATCATCAGAGAAAATAAAACACATTTCTCCTATTCTTTTTTCTACAGCCAGCAGATAATAAAAGTTTTTCCATTCCATATATGTCACCTCATCTTCTCCGCACAGAGCATTGTGTTCTTTTCTATTATTGACGAAAATCTTCTGTTTCACTATAATAACAGATATAACAAGCATCAACAAATTATGAAGGAATGTGATTATATGTCTGATATAAAAAAACATATTAGAAATATTACCAATAATATATATGTTCCCCAGGACACACCCACCCCAGATGAGCAGGCTACTTTCGCAGCTTACAAAAACGGTGATCCTGACTATCAGCCTTCCATCTCTCAGGAAGAACTTATGAAAGAACTGAATATCAAGTAATCTTATCAGATATGCCCCGCACTTCATAAAAGAAGTTTCAGGGCATACGTTCATCATAATAAATACCTGCAAAAAACTCCCCGCCAGACGCAGGGAGTTTTCTAAATGCTTGTCATTATTTAACAGTTACTTTTACTTTCTTTGTAAATCCATTCAGTCCATAGCAGAAGATCTGGCAGGTTCCTTTTCCTACAGCTTTGATCTTGCCATTTGCATTTACAGTTGCCACATCCTGGTTGGTGGAAATGTAACGAACACGCTGCATATGGTCTTTTACTTTGTCGTTGGTATTTACAAGTGTTGATTTAATTGTGGCAGTTGCACCTTTTTTCAGAGTTATTTCGGATTTTTTCACAGTGATCTGTTTTGCATATCCATAGCCTTTACCCAGAGTTGCAGTGTGCATGTCTTTGGATTTTCCGATCATGGTCTTTTTGCCGTTCACTGTTTTATAAGCCACAACATAATATTTGTAATAAATACCTGCCTGAAGTTTCTTTTCTGTCCAGGTAAGAGTCTTATTGCTGACGGTCTTTTTGTATTTCATCTTTGTACCGCATTTTGCACCGTAGATCATGTAACCATCTGCGCCGGAAACTTTCTTCCAGTTAAGAGTCACCCTGTTTTTGCCACCTTTGACTACCAGTTCCATTACTGCAATTCCAGGAATAGTCTCATTCTGAGTATAACTGCAGACACTGCAGGTATGCTGTCTCTTGCCGGACCAGCACCATCCTGCTTTTTTCACTGTTTTCCAGGAACTGAATTTATGTTTTTCTGATTCAAATTTTGCTTTACATCTGCTGCATTCTTTCCAGTGTGAAGTCTTGTTGTGTGCCCATGTAGTCAGTTTTGCATGAGAATAAACAGGTGCAGTATTTTTTACAGTTCCTCTGATAGAAGTGCAGTATGCCTTGATGGCTCCGTTATTGGTAATCGCCAGTCCGGAAGGTGCTGTGAGGGTTGCAGGTTCTTCTACATACAATGTATGTTCCGGATAAACCTGAGTATTATCAGGAATCTCTGCCTTACCGTATACATCTCCACGCTGTCCAATAAAGAGAACACTGTCCAGTATTGCTGTTATACCATCCAATCCTCCAAGGCTGTCTACCCAGGAATTGACAATATTAATGGTTTTCTTTTCCCGCATTTCTTTGTCAAAAGCCACAATACTGTCTTTTTCCATGATAGTTTCTGCGATCACAACGCTGTTCATAATGTTGATAGTACCAAAAGAATCCAGAGAATAGCCCATTTCCACGTCCGGAACAGTCTCTACTCTGCTGTTTGTAATATCAATTCCATATCCTACAATCTGTGAACTACAGGATTTTGTTCTGATATCGGAACCATTTGTGATATTAATTTTTCCCATGGTTTCCAGAGCACACACAGCATCTGTAATATCCAGTGTCGATTTTTCTGTGGAAATACCGCCACGTCCATAAACTGCGATTCCACCCTGAAGATCTCCACTGCTGTTCTGTATGGTAACAGCTCCTCCGTCTGTTGTGATAGATTTGTATGTAGACTGCAGATGCAGTTCACTGTCAGAAACATGAAGTTCTCCCAAAGCTGGTTCTCCCGCTTCCTGTACTGCTACACTGTTATCCAGACTTATTGGACGGGCTGAAATGATTACTATAGCTTCTCCACCACTCTTGTTCGTTTTGATTGTTATATTGGACTGATTTCGGATATCTACAGATTTCGTAGAACGGATTCCAACTGCATATCCATCATAATCTTCTGCCATTGTGAAATTAAACTTTACTCCATCAATGATCAGCTTCTGATAACTCTCAATAAAATCTACGCCTTCCAGATCAGTAATTGAAAGAGAACCGCCTCCGGTTATGGTACAGGTTTTCATACTGTTTTCAGTGGATGTATCCCTGATCAGGATATAATCTTCCATTACTCTTCCATCTGAATAAGGTACAATTCTATTCTGGTTTTTCAGTTCCAATGTAATATCTGAACTTTCCAGCAATCGTAATTCTCCGGTAATTGTTGCATTATCCAAAGTGAGTTTTTTCTGTGTGGCATCAAAGGTAACAGTTCTGGCATCTCCATCCAGATCGCCAAGAACGTCAGCTTTATTTGCATCTGTTACCTGAATATCGCCCACCCATATATTATAGCTGGTTTCTTCTGAATCGCCGGCACTGAAAAGATCCTCTTCTTCTCCGTCTCCAATATTCACAGGAGTCTGTTCTTCTCCTGTCTGAGAGGTTATCTCTTCTTCAATGTCTGTTGGCTCTTCTTCCGGCTGCACTTCGGGATCTTCTGCAAGAAATTCTTCAGGATTACTTTCCAGATCTTCGGATTCCAGACTTTCTTCCACTTCCTGATCAGGCTCTTCCGTCTTCATATCCTCTGTAGCCAGAATCTCTTCTGAAGAAAAATCTGCTCCTGCTGCTGGAATACTGCACATACTGGACATCATAGATGCTGCCAGCAGGATGGCAAGGATATTTCTGGATTTTCTTCTCATATTTCGTTCCTCCTTTTTTGGCTTTTCATAAACACCTCTGCTTAATAAAAGGCAGTTTTTTCCAGTTCCTTTCACTTTTTCGTAAAAATTTAAAAAAACCAGAGACTTTTATCATCTCCGGTTTCATCTGATTTATTTTACTGTGATCTTTACTTTTCTGGAAACTCCATCTACACCATAGCAGTAAATATAGCAGGTACCTTTTCCTCTGGCTGTGACTTTCCCTTTGCTGTTTACCGTTGCCACTGCCTGTGCAGAAGAAATATAACGGATAGAATGATTATGCTCTTTCATGGTTTTGTTATACTTTTTACTGGTGCTTACCAGAGAAGCCTTAACATATGCACTTTTGCCCTTCTTTAAGATAATGGAAGTGCTTTTAAGATTTATTTTCTTTGTACAGCCATATCCCTTGCCTGTAGTAGCCACATGCATAACATCGGATTTGCCAACGATGGTTTCCTTGCCATTTACTTTCTTATAAGCTACTACATAATATTTATAGTAGGTTCCGGCTTTCAGTTTTTTCTCTGTCCATGTAACAGTACTTTTGCCTGCTGTCTTTTTCAGCTTGGATTTTTTATTACATTGGGTTCCGTAAATCTTGTATCCATCTGCCCCGGATATCTTATTCCAGCTGAGAGTTACTGCCTTATTTCCACCTTTTAACTTCAGATCTACTACCTTAAGAGCTGCAATTGTTCCGCTTTCTGCATAATTACATCTTTTACAGCTATGCTCTCTTTCACCGGTTACTCCTACGGATGCATTACGATAAATTTTCCATGCACCATATCTGTGAGATTCCTTATCTGCCTTGATTCCGCAATCTGTACACTCCACCCAGTGATACTTTTTATCATTTACGATCTGGCTCCATTTTTCATGGGTATAATCCGGTGTGTTTCCAGCCACTTTTCCTTTCAAACCTGTACAGTAAGAATCAACAGTTCCATTGACCGTAAGAGTGTAGCCTTTGGAAATCGTGAGGGTGTTGGGCTTCTTTATCTGGAACCAGCAGTCCTTTTTAATCTCCACATTTTCTGAGACAACCGCATTTCCAGTCACTTTGCCACTTTTGTATTCGATTACAACACTGTTGGAAATATTTTTCTGGGGTGTCTCAATCTTTCCCCCAAGGTCTACCCAGGACTCTTCTATGGTCACACTGTCCCCTGCTTCCTGTGATTTGACACTGTAAAAATCAGAATTATCCGCTTTCAGGATACTGTTTTTGATGTTCAGATCGCATTTCAGGAAATAGAAGGGATAAATTCCTGCATCTATGGTTACTTTACTGTTAATAATATCAAAAGTCGCTCTTTCATCTCCAGTCAGATATTCTACCAGAAATCCCCATTTATCTTTGGTCTTTAATTCAACTTCCGAATCCCGTATCTCCACTGCTTTATCTGCCACGATCCGATTAGTTGTTTTTAATACACTGTGGTCTGTAATGCTGCATTTCTGAGCGCCTATTTGCCCCTCACAGGTAAGTTCACTGTCTGAGATACTGAAGTTGCCATATATATTTTCAATTCTGATGCTTCCTTTTCCAAAATTCAGCTTTGCCTTGTTCCGTATTTCTATATTGGATCCGGAAATGGCTGAAAATGGATTATTCTCGTCGCCATCGTCTTCCATATCATACTTTATTGTAACGTTATCAATAATCAGAGACTGATTACTGGAAGCAAGGGTGTCTGAGTGGTTATTTTCCACCGTAAGGGAACCACCCCCTGTTATCACAAGATCATCAACAGAAGTTATATAAGTACCCCATGTTTCTTTATCAGATTCTTTCACGTCTATAATGTTGTTTCCCTTCAGTTCCAGGGTAGCCGCTTCTGCAGTTCCTCCGGACAGAACTCTCTGTGAAAAATAAAGCAGCCCGATTACAGCTTTTGCATCGTGGGTCATGGAAGATATATGAGCATTGTTCAGGGTAAGTTTGCGGTTTTCCACGTCATAAGAAACCGTTCCGTCCCCCAAAATATCATCTTTGTTCCCGGAAGTTACCCAGATTCCTGCGACTTTTACTCCATAATCGCCAGATATTCCTACATCCGCAGTATCTTCATCTGTAAAATCTGCTGCCGGGATTCCTGTTTCTGACTGTTCCGGCTCATTTCCTGTGCAGGTTTCCACAGGTTCTTCTTCCACACTAACTTCCGGGGATACATCCTCTATTTCTTCGATATCCCCTGGTTCCTCCAGGTCTGTATCCTCTGTGAAAATTTCTTCTTCTGAATTGCCTTCCTGATTTTCCACCTCCAGAATCTCCTCTGATGAAAAATCTGCTGCCACTACCGGCAGACTCCCGGTACCGGACATCACAGATGCCGCCAGTAGAATCGCAAGGATATTTTTTGATCTTTTTCTCATAGTCGCTTCCTCCTTTTACTCCTTATAAACACGTATAATAGATAAAAGGCAGTTTTTTCAAAATCCTTTCACTACTTTTTCGCACAAAAAAACCGGAGACTGCCATCTCCGGTTTAACCTTTTTTTACGCCCACTCAGCGTCTTTCCATTTTTCGTGTTCGTACACCTTCGGGTTGGCTACCAACTTCCATTTCTTTCCCTGGCAGACAGCCTTGCAGCCTTCTACACACATGGTTGCCATGTTGATCACTGCTTCCCTTGTCTGTGCTGCACTGTGAGGACTGAAGATCAGATTTTTGGCATCCAAAAGAGGATTTCCCGGATGAAGTTCTTCTCCTACAAACACATCCAGACCTGCACCTGCAATCTTCCCATTATTTAATGCCTCGATCAGATCAGCTTCATTTACAATACCGCCTCTGGAGCAGTTCACAATGATCGCTGTGTTTTTCATTTCTTTCAGCTGTTTTGCTGCGATCATGTTTTCAGTGTCTTTGGTAAGAGGTACATGAATAGAAATTACATCACAGTCTTTCAGCAGTTCTTCATAATCTCCATAGTATTCATATCCCAGTTCTTCGATCTGCTCTTTTGTAAGGAAGGGATCGTAGCCTGCCACCTTCATTCCAATAGCAGTACACAGAGAGGCTGTGTCACGTCCGATTCTTCCAAGACCGATGATTCCGGCTTTTTTGCCATAAAGCTCAAACTGCTTGTGTGCATCCCGGATCGCCCAGTTGCCTTTGGCTGTTTCCACCTGTGCTTCCACAAGATTCTTGGAAAGTGCCAGCATCATTGTCAGTGAATGTTCTGCAACAGCACGATTGTTGGCACCTGGCGTAATTACAACAGGAATTCCCAGTTCAGTAGCTGCTTCTACATCTACGCTGTCATAGCCTACACCGGTTCTTCCTATTACCTTCAGATTCGGAGCAGCTTCCATTACCTGACGGTTTACAATTTTTGCCGGTGCCGCACGAACGATAAGTGCATCTGCATCTTTCATTTCTTCTGTGTAGTTTGCAGGATTTGCGTCATGGGCAACATAAACTGTATCTTCCTGATCAAGAAGTGCCATACCTTCCTGTACAACTGCTTCTGTCATTACATATTTCATAGTATTTTTGCCTCCTTCTCATGCTGTATGGCATATCTTGGCTGCCATATCTGTCAGAAGTGTTTCTTCACCAAACCCGCCTGACTTGGTAAATACATGAGTTTTGTTATTATTCGAAACCAGTTGGGATAATACGATACCTATCTCATATTCTCCCACAGGAGTAAGTTCTGTGTCTCCCAGATGGTGCATGCAGCCGAGAAGTGTATCTCCTCCTGTCATAAGCATGGAACTTTTTAGTCCACGTTGCACCATATTTCCAATGATTTCCCCAAGAGCCGCCGGAATCCTCTCCCTGACTTCTTTTCTGGAAATATTGTGCTCCACTGCGTAACGTTCCGTTTCATTATCACCTTCCGGGTCATTGGTATCAATGATTACTTTTGCATTACTGCTACAGATGTCCCAGAACTTATCCAGCCATTCTTTTCCGTCTTTTCCGGAAAAATATTCTTTATTCAGTTTTTGTTCCGGTGTCAGTCTTATACGGACAAAACCATTTTTTTCCGCATAATCCAGCTGCTTCACTGTGATCGGATTCACACTTCCACAGACCACCAGGAATTTTTCCGGAAGAACAGGCTCTTTGATTTCTTTTTTCTGCCATTCAAGAACTTCCGGCAGAATTTCTGCAAGTCCCGCACATCCGGCGATCAGACCAAGACTTCCTGCATCTTTCAGGGCAGTTACTGTCTTATGTAAATCACTGTCTGATGAACAATTATAAACTGCGATTGTTTTTTCCTGACACTCACCTGGCACATTTCCAGCCGGTATGGTCTGAACACTAATCTCGCACTGCTGATGAATGAGTTCTTCCACATTTGAGGTTGTCACCGGCTCAAAAGGATCTGCGCCAAAAACACTTTCATCCACCGGAACGCCATTTATAAAATGAATTCCTTTGACAGTGACTCTGTTCATCTGTGGAAAGGCAGGGACAAAATTCAGCAATGTTCTTCCAGTAGCGTCCAGCATAGCTGTAAGTTCTGCGCCAATGTTTCCCCGAAGAGCTGAGTCCGTTTTTTTGAAAAAATACGAAACTCCACTCTCAGCTGCCGGCTTTACAATCTGCAATATGGTACGATAGGCTTCCAGCGGCTGTTTATGCCGCGTTTCCGCATCTACTACCAGAACATCGGCGTCTTCTGCTTTTACAGTCATATCTTTGGAATATACCATTACTTTTGTGGAAAATCCTTTTTTGGCAAACTGTACACCTGCGTCCAACGCACCTGTAAAATCGTCAGCAATCATCAATAATTTCATTTATCAGTTCATTCCATTCTTTTTATTCTCTTCAAGAACTGCTTTTAATGCTGCAATACCTTCTTCTGACATGCTGTAGAATGGTTTTCTGCATTTTCCGACAGGATATCCAAGAAGACCAACTGCAGTCTTCACGATTGTATTCGGGTTTCCATATTTAAAGCATGCCCGGAATGATGCGATTGCATCCTGCGCTGCCTGGGCACCTTCCAGATCGCCTGCTTTGAATCTTTCATAAATTGCAACCATGTTGTGAGGATATACGTTTGCGCATCCTGCAATACCGCCAACTCCGCCTTCTTTCAGTGCAGAAAGAATCAGGGAATCGTTACCGGAGATTACTGCAAAATCTTTATCTCTGGTCAGTTCAATGTATGCTTTCAGATTATCCCAGTTTCCTGAGGAATCTTTTGCACCCACGATATTGTCAATCTCAGCCAGTCTGGCTACTGTTTCAGGAGCAATGGAGCATCCTGTTCTTGCAGGAATGTTGTACAGCACGATCGGAATCTTTACCGCTTCTGCTACTGTTGCATAATGTTCATACAATTCTTCCTGAGATACTGCTGCAAAATATGGTGTGATAACAGAAAGGATATCTGCTCCCAGAGCCTCTGCCCGTTTGCTCATCTCCACTGTTTCTTTTGTTGTGATGCAGCCGGTTCCTGCATATACCGGAACACGACCTTTGATCTGATCCACTGCAGCTTTCAGGATTTCTTCTTTTTCCTGAGTATTCAGTGCGTAGCATTCTCCGTTTGTACCATAGCAGAAAATACCATGTACACCGCCCTCAATCTGTCTCTCGATCTGTTTGCGGAACTCTGCCTCATTAAAGCTCTCGTCCTCATTCATTGGTGTAATAATTGGTGGGATAATTCCTTTAATCATATCATGTCTGCTCATTGTTAGTTTTCCTCCTTCTCTGCTTTGGCATTTGCCATACGGATTGCATAATCCATTGCGTTTACAAGACTAAGTTCATTGGCACTTCCGTCTCCTGCATGGCCTTCTCCGGTTCCATGGTCAACAGAAGCTCTGATGATCGGCAGTCCAAGAGTTACATTTACTCCTGCTACCGCATCCCATTTTTTCAGTTCTTTATTATATACAAAACCTTTTACTTTCAGCGGGATATGTCCCTGATCGTGATACATTACAACAACAATGTCGTACCATCCGCCCAGTGCTTTACTGAATACTGTATCCGGCGGTGTAGGTGCTTTTTCCGGAATATTGATCCCTTCTGCCAGAGCTTCGTCGATGGCCGGCTGGATCTCTTCAATCTCTTCTCTTCCGAACATTCCGTTTTCACCACAGTGCGGGTTCAGACCTGCCACACCAATCTTTGGCTCTTTGATTCCCAGTGCCTTGCAGCCTTCGTTTGCAATACGGATAACATCAAGGACTCTGTCCTTTTTACATCTGTCGCAGGCTTCACGAAGTGATACATGGGTGCTTACATGGATAACTCTGAGATCTTCATGTGCAAGCATCATGGAATATTTGGCTGTATGAGTATAATCTGCATAGATTTCTGTATGTCCTGAATAGTGATGACCAGCCATATTGATATGGTCTTTGTTCAATGCGTTGGTAACGGTTGCATCTACTTCTCCTGCCATGGCAAGCTCGATCACTTTCTTTACATACTGGAAAGCAGCTTCACCACACATGGTCATACTTTCTTTGTAAGCAGCATCCAGAACATCAGCATTCATGGTTTCGGCAAGTTTCTTTCTGTCTTTTCTGTAAAGTCGTTTGGAAAGATCTACCACATCCATGTCGTATACATCAATAGTTCCATACTCAAATTTTGCATCTTTCACATCATGGATTGCATTGACTTTCAGATTTTCTGCTCCCTTTACAGTAGGAATCGCTGCTTCCATACATTTGGCATCTCCTACGATCAGCGGTCTGCAGACTTCATATGTTTCCGGTTTCATTAATGCCTTTACAGAAATCTCCGGACCATTTCCGGATGGGTCTCCCATTGTAATTCCAAGTATCGGTTTCATAAAATTCTCCTCGTTATTTAACCACTTTCAGATAAATATTTCTAATGTCATCCAGGCTCAGTTCTTTCATATTGTTTACCAGAAGTCTCTGCTGCTGGCTTCCTGCTGTAACAAGGAAATCCAGGTCATCCATAGTTACTCCGTACTGAGTCAGATCTGTAGGAATATTGGTAACTTTTACGATATCTGCAATCTGATCGATCACATAATCTGCTTTCTCTTCCACTGTCTTCTCTGCATATGCAGGATTGATAGCGTCACAGAGTACTGCAAGACGTTCTGCGCAGGCATCCTTATTGAATTTCATTACATGGGCAAAAAGAATAGCATTGGAAACACCATGTGCAATATGGAATTTGCCACCCAGAGGATAAGACAGTGCATGAACTGCTGTGGTACCACTGCCTGTAATGGCAATACCTCCATAATATGCACCGATGAGCATTTTATTTTTTGCATCCATGTTGTCTGGATTATTGTATGCTTCCCTGATATTTGCAAAGATCAGTTTGGCACCTTCCAGAGCGTAGCAGTCACTGAACGGAGTAGCTTTTTTAGATGTAAAGCACTCTACTACATGAGCCAGTGCATCTACACCGGTAGCTGCAACGATTGCTTTTGGCAATTTTGCAATCATCTGTGCGTCCAGGATTACATAGTCCGGGATCATATTGTCATTAACAATACCTTTTTTGGATTTTTCTTCCGGGATCGCTACGATTGCATTGCAGGTGGCTTCAGATCCGGTTCCACAAGTGGTTGGAATCATGACAGTTTTTACCTTTTTTTCAGCCTGTGTTGGATCGTTCAGAAGGTCTTTGATTGTGTAGGGTGCACCTTTCAGAACGCTGGCAAGTTTTGCCGCATCCATAACGGATCCTCCGCCAAGTCCAATGATCAGGTCACATTCCTGACCCTGTACCATATCTACAACAGCTTCGACCTGTAAATAGGAGGGCTCTGGTTTACAGTCAGTAAATACATGATACTGTACTCCTGTTTCATCAAGCTGTTTTGTAAGGATATCCAGAAGTCCGGTTGCTTTGATTCCTTCATCGGAAAAAACAACTACTTTCTGGGATTTTTCTTTTGCGATAATTTCTTTTATTTTTTCGATACTTCCCTCTCCGCCGTAAGAGCAGAATGGGATTTTTACCTGGTAAGTCATTTTTCATTTCCTCCTCGTTGAAACATTTAAAAAAAGATCTGTCGATAAGCTGTTCGACCTGCTCTGACAGTCATAAGCGGTACAAACAATTTATTACCTGAGACACTGTTTCCATAATTGTCTGTGAATGTTTTGTCCTTTACATCTCTGATATCCAGAATTGCCACATCTGCTGGTGCTCCTTCTCTGATCACACCTGCCTTTGCTTCAATTCCAAGTGCTTTTGCCGGTGTATAAGTTACACTTTGAAGAATTTTTTCTACAGGCATTCCTGCTGCACTGTTTACTGACATTGCATACAAAAGTGAAAATCCCGGTCTTGTGTATTCACTGACACGAACCAGATCAGAACTGATAATATCCGGATAAAATCCCTGAGAAAATGCATTCTGGAGATTTGGATAGGACCAGTGTACACGCCCATGACAGTCGTCCATATACACACCACGTTTTTTTGCTTCCCAGACACAGTTTTTAATCTTTCCATTTTCATCAAAAATGGTTTCAGCTTTTGTCTGAAATACATGTGCAATCACATCGCCATTTCTCATTGCTCCGAAAAGTTCATGAACTGTAACATTTTCCGGAAGATCATCATAATGAATGGCAACAGGACAATGGAAGCCTTTTTCTTTAAGCCTGCCACTCATCTCAAGTCCTGCATATAAAGGACTCATACCATGATTTCCCAGAGTGCCTTTGCACATACGAACTTTTAAGCCCCTGAGTACCTGTGGATATTTCTCAAAAAGTCTATCTATAAGATCTTCTCGGAAATCTGCCGGATCATGATCCTCTTCATGTTTACACAAACTTTTGTTTCCAAATGTTGAAACATTCAGATAAGAATAAACAGCAGACTCATATCTCACAATATTAGACATATAAAACTGCTCAAAGTTGGAAGCTCCGCAGGTTCCACCATCACAGGCAGTTGTAATTCCATTAGGAATACATACAGTATCCGCATTTGCTCCAATAATAGTTCCGTACAAATTCAGATGTGCATGTTCATCAATCAGTCCTGGAACCACATAATTGCCTTCCGCATCTACTTCATTAGACGCTTCGCTTTCTTCATCCAGGGCAATAAATCTGCCCTGGTGAATACCGATATCTTTTTTCTCAAATTTCGCATTGACTGAATCAAACACCTGTCCATTGCGAATGATCATATCTATTTTTTTCATATTTTAGCCTTTCATCAGGTTCGGCAGGAATGTTGAGAATGCCGGAACATAAGATACTAAAAATACAGTTGCAAACAGAATGACTACAAATGGTAATACATTCTTGGCAAGTGTAACAACGTCCTGTTTTGTTGCCGGAATTGCTGCAAACAAACAGTTTCCAAAAGGTGGTGTTGCCTGTCCTACTGCAAGGTTGAATACGATGATACATCCTAAATGAACCGGATCAATACCAAAGGATACAGCAATCGGATAAATCAGCGGTGCAACAATAAGGATAATAGCTCCGGAGTCCATCAGCATACCAAGGATGATAAGAAGAACATTCAGGAACAGAAGGAATGTAATCTTACTGTGGATCATAGAAGTCATCAGGGTTGTAAACAGAGCCGGTACATTGTAAACAGTCAGTACATAACCAAACAGTGTAGCTGCCATGATTAACAGAAGGATGTTTGCAGTTCCCTTTACACTGTCAATTACAATCTGTTTAATACGCTCAACAGACATCTCTTTATAAACAAAGATAGAAACGATCAGACCATATACAACTGCAACTGCTGCAGATTCTGTTGGTGTAAAGATACCGGTGTAGATACCACCAAGAATAATAACTGGCATCAGGATAGCCCAGATAGCTTCCTTCAGGCTTTTTCCTACGTTTGCCCATGAAAATTCATTTGATTTCGGAATATCATGTTTACGTGCATACAGATATGCGTAGATACACATGAACACACCTGCCATGATTCCCGGAATGACACCTGACATCAGAAGTTTTGATACAGAAGTTCCGGTAGTTGATCCATATACTACAAATACAATACTAGGAGGGATAACGATTCCAAGTGTACCACCTGCTACAGGAAGTGCTGCCGCATATCCTTTAGGATAATTCTCTTTAACCAGTTCAGGATAAAGCATAGCTCCGATAGCAGCTGTAGTAGCGATAGATGATCCTGAAAGTGCTGCAAAAAGCATACATACCAGAAGAACTACAATGGAAAGTCCTCCTCTTAAATGTCCTACACATGATTTTGCAAACATGATCATTCGACTGGAAATACCACCATGCTGCATAATCGCACCTGCAAGCATAAAGAAGAAGATTGCCAGCAGTGTATACTTTGAACCGCCATTATACATTTTAGAAGCAATTGTCATTAACGGAAGTCCATCCATCAGACAAATAGATGCTGCGCTGGCAAGAAGCAGGGACCATGCGAATGGAACTCCCAGTATCAAAGTAACTACAAATACGATTAACAATACAAGTATGGGATTCATTCTTCTTCCGCCTCCTCTACTCCCGTCTGGATTGCTGCCAGATGTTTAAACAAAATAACTATATGATCAAATAACATTAAAACTGAACCAATAACCAACAAGCTATATAACTGCAGATATGTAAGTGAAAGTGTTGCTACCTGCTGGTTATGCTGTGCTGTATGTGCTACAAGTGCTGCAGAACCTATCAGAAGACATACAAGAGCGATAATGCTACAGACATCTGAAATTAATTTAAATGTATTTCTCTTTCTGACATCCTTAAATCTGCATACATCAATTCTGATCTCTGAGTCAGATTTTACTGCAATGTTTCCTCCGATGAGAATCAGGAGCATAAACAATGCAAGGCTGAGGTTTTCACAGTAAGCCAGACTACTCTTCATTACATATCGCATTACTACATTGATAAAATTAACTGCTGTAACAACAACAACAGCAATCATCAGGACCCATTTCTCAACGATAAATATTTTATTGCTGATACTTTCCAGGGTCTTTGCTATTTTCGTCATTTTCTCATCTCCTCTATTTCCATGTTTTTCAGAAAGCCTGTGCCCTGTATCTGTTTTTAAATACAAGGCACTGACAGTTACTGCTTTCGTAGATTATTTTGCATAATTCTGGATTTCAGCAACTGTATCTGCATAATCCGAGAAATCATCATATACGGATTTAGTAGCTTCCTTCAGTTCGTCTTTATCCATTTCAACTAATGTCATGCCTTTATCGTTGATCAGAGTTTCTTTTGCTGCTTCATTGTCCTTTTCACACGCTTCTCTTTCTACTTTTGTTGCATAAGCAGATGCTTCATCAACCCAGCCTTTCTGCTCATCTGTAAGTTTGTCATAAGTAGACGGAGAAATCAGGAATGCAGCAACCTGGAATACATGTTCTGTTTCAATAAGATATTTATTTACTTCAAAAATATTGCTCTGAAGAATGTTTACATATGGATTTTCCTGTCCATCAACTGTTTTCTGCTGAAGTGCTGTATATAATTCGCTGAAACTGATTGCCGTCGGGCTTGCTCCAAGTGCATCAAAAATAGCCATCTGAATATCTGAACTCTGTGTGCGGATCTTAAGTCCCTTGAAATCATCTACGCTTTTGATTTCTTTACTTGCTGTAGTATTTCTGAATCCCATTGACCACCATCCTTCTACTTTAAAGGAGCTGTCTTCCAGGGACTCTGCAAATTTCTTTCCTACATCACCATCCAGAGCATCATAAGCCATCTGATAATCATCAATAAGATATGGCATATCAAATACATTTAATTCAGGAGCGAAGTTTGCAAGTGTTGTTGTTACAATTGGTGCAACATCAACAGTTCCCATCTGAATACCTTCTGCTACTTCTGAAAGTGAACCAAGAGTTCCGTTACGGTAAAGTTCCACATCCATGGTTCCATCAGAAAGTTCCTGAAGTTTTTCCTGAAATGCTACTGCACCCTGATCAAAAATACTTCCTTCCGCATCTGCGTGTGCAAGTTTCAATGTTACGTCTGCTGCTGCCTGAACTGTTGTTGTTGCCCCAAACATTCCACAAACCATTGCTGATGCTACCATTAATGTAACGATTTTTTTTGCCTTCATAATTTCCTCCTTATTTGTCGTTTCTTTTTGAAACATTCACGTTTATTTTCATCTGATGGCATTATATTATCACCCGTATTGTTTCTTTGCAATCCTATTCCATTCTATTATTTGTTTAAATGTGAAACATTACGTATTATTAAATATTTTTCAAATTTTTACTGTTCCATTTTGAATCGTTATGGTATGATAAACTCATGAACCCAATCTAAATATGAAATGTTCTTGTTTCGGGAGGTATGTATGAAAACCAGAATTTTGACGATTGCTCCTTATCAGGGGCTGAAAGAAATGATAAATGAAGCAATTTCCGACCGGGATGATCTGGAAATGACTATAAGAATCGGAGATCTTGCAAATGGACTGGAAATCGTTCGTTCTTACGATCTGGATGATTTCGACATTATTATTTCCAGAGGTGGTACTGCCAAGATGATATCTGCTAACATCACTATTCCAGTAGTAGAAATAGAAATTTCTGTATATGATATCCTCCGGGCTATCAAACTTGCAGAAAACTATTCCAACCGTTTTGCCATTATCGGCTATCCGGCTATCACCAACTGTGCCAAAATGCTGTGCAACCTTCTTCAATATGATATTGAGATCATCACTCTTGATGAAAATTCAGAGCCTCATCAGCAGATGGAACAGCTGAAAAATCAGGGATATGAAATGGTTCTCTGTGATATGGTAGGTACCTCTATAGCAAGAGAGCTGGGAATGAATTTTATCCTTATTACATCTGGTAAAGAGAGCGTGGAAGCTGCTCTTGATCAGGCGGTCCGTTTTTCCAAGATTTTTTCCATCACCAGGCAGCAATCTCAGGTTCTGAAGGCAGCTGTGATCCAGAGTCGGGAATCTCTCTTCATATATACAAAAGACGGGCAGTTATATTTCAGCAGCATGGAACGCAGCCCTGCTACCGAAGAATTTTTTTCACAGGTAGAGCAAAATCTTTCTTCTTTCCTGGCAGATTCTCGTTTCCGTCTGGAAAATCAGGTAGAAAGTTTTGTTTACACTATGTATTCCCGGCATATCACCATCAACGGTATTGCTTATGTTTATATTTATCTTCTTATGCAGAATGCACCTGTCCTTGTGGATGACATCGGTGTATCTCATTATGACACCAACAGCCAGACCAACTCTGAAAACTCCGGTTATTACGGAAGTGCCAACCTGATTGGTAACATGCGTAATACTATGGAGCAATTTGCCGGTACTCTGGCGCCTGTTATGATTCTGGGCGAGATTGGCACAGGAAAAACAAAAGCTGCTGCTTTTCTTTATTCCCACAGTGAATACCGCAAAAGTCCTTATGTGATCATAGACTGTGCCAATACCAATCAGAAAAAATGGAATTATCTGATTGATAACGTAAATTCTCCTTTTAATGATGTTAACACTACGATTTTTATCCAGAATCTGCAGGCTCTGGAGCCAACACTGGCGCAGAAATTTTTAAGTTGTATGAATCAGGGGGATTTTTGCAGACGCAACCGATTTATTTTTTCTTTTACGGTTGATAATAACAGAAATGAGAAAGACCCTGTCTGCCAGAGTTTTATGAATGATCTTTCCTGTCTGGTTCTCCGTATTCCACCTTTGCGAGAACGTATACAAGATATGCCTAATATTGCCACCCTTTATATCAGCCAGGCGAATATTGAATTTGGCAAACAGGTAGTCGGACTGGAACCAGAGTCCATGGAACTGATGCAGCAGTTTAACTGGAGTCAGAATCTGTCGCAGTTCAAAAGGATCATCCGTCAGCTGATTGTTTCTACAGATGATTATTACATCAAAACAGAAGATGTCCGTCAGGCTCTGAAACAGGAGAATCCTCACCATTCTTATGAACTGAAACCCGGATATGAAATACTGAATCTGAACCAGAGTCTGGACGAGATCAATCATGATATTACACGTATTGTCCTGGAACAGGAGGGCATGAACAAAACTAGAACATCCGAAAGGCTGGGAATTAGCCGTTCCACTCTCTGGAGAATATTACAGCGGTAGGTTTCCCTGCCGCTGTTGTTAATTGTAAATATTTTTGTTGATATTTTCTTGATACTTGCACATACAAAAAACATGGCAGAATTTGTCGAACGAAATTTCTTGGAACAATGTAAAAAATATGATATCATATGTATAGAACGTATCGGGCGGTGGAGAGCGTAAGGTACATATACATGAAAGAAACAGAAACTACTTTGGCAAAAACAATTTCTGTTGCCGGAGTAAATGCAGCATATGATAATGCATGTAAGAGAATATTATCTGATAAGAATATTCTGGCATGGATTATGAAAAGCTGTCTGCCAGAATATAAAACATGTTCTGTTGATGAAATTGCTGCAAATTATATAGAAGAAGAACCACAGATATCTGATATTGCGGTACATCAGGATGAACAAAAAAATTCATCCAGGATTCAGGGAATGAATACAGAAGATGCCAGTATTAACGAGGGGACCGTAACTTATGATATACGATTTTATGCACTTGCACCTGTATCCAGAGAACGAATAAGACTGATTATCAATGTGGAAGCACAAAACGATTTTTATCCCGGTTATCCTGTTGTAAAAAGGAATATATACTATTGCAGCAGACTGATATCGTCTCAGCATGGTACAGAATTTGAAGATTCCCATTACGAGCAAATTAAAAAAGTATATAGTATATTTATCTGTATGGACCCACCGAAATACAGAAGAAATACAATTAACTGTTACTCTATACAGGAAGAAAATGTTATTGGCAATGTAAAAGAGAAAAAAGAAAACTATGACCTTATGACAACGGTTATGTTATGTCTTGGAGTGAAAGATGATAAAAAAGCATCAGGAATTCTGCGATTACTTGAAGTACTGTTATCCTCTGATAGGACCGCAGAGGAAAAAAAGGAAATCCTTCAGGAAGAATACGGAATAGAAATGACAAAGAAACTTGACAGGGAGGTGTCAGAAATGTGTAATCTCAGCAAAGGTGTAGAAGCAAGGGGAATCCAGAAAGGAATTCAAAAAGGAATCTTATCCTCTATACAGACTCTTATGGTTACAATGAACTGGACTGTAGAGCAGGCTATGGATGCATTAAAAGTCCCCCAAAAAGACAGAATAAAATATCTGGAAAAGCTATAATAATTTCAGGAATATTACAGCGGTAGGAGAACTCCTGCCGCTGTTGTTATATGGTTTATTTTATTTGTTTCTTCCACAGCACTTCTTATATTTCTTACCGCTGCCACATGGACATGGATCATTCGGGTAAATCTTCTTTGGTGCGGTTACAGGGGTATTCCTGGGCTGCATCGGAACTGCCACATGACCTTTTTCCTTTGGTGTGTGACCTCTGAAATCCAGCATTCTGGTATTATTGTTGGCATCTACCAGAAGTGAAGTGAATTTCTTCATCTGATCATCTGACTCAAACACTACATTTTCTTTTTTGAAAATATCCATAATATCGGACAGCATCCCATTCATGGAAAATTCCTTATAAATAATGTAAAGGAGATAATCTGCCCGTTCTTTTGTATTATGCATTTCCTCAGTCATAAACTGGAAAACAGCATGATAAGCTGGTTCTCTGGAAGGATAACCATTGGTCACATAATCCTGTACTTCTTCTGGTGAAGGAATATAGAATTCATTGCCATACTGCACACGTTCAATTTCTCTGTAAAGATTATTTTCCAGAACTGCTTTGTAAAGCATCTTGTCATCTCTGATGATACAGATATTTACTTCCTTATCAATGCTGTTAAAAATCTCAAGGAATTCATCCATATCTACTTCAAAGCCCTGACGGCTGCTGTAGATCTGATGCATAAGTTTCACCGGTGCCACCGCATAAACAAATCCAAGGAAAGATTCACAATCCAGCATCCATCCGATCTTTCTGCGACGATCCTGGAATTCCGGTGTGTTAACCTTTGCATATACATCCACTACTTCTCTGGGTACCTCTCCCTTATCATCGCTGTATGCAACAAAATATCCTGCTGCTCCTGCCCAGTCCAGAGCTGTCCACTCTGTTTCTGTGGGAACAAAGCACTTCTTACTCATTGCTTCTTCAAAAACTTCTATCTGGTGATCGTCCACAAGAAGAAGTTTCTCTTCCATAACTTCCGGTGTAAGAATCTTATCGGCAATCTTTTCTGCCAGTTCTTCTGTCGTCAGACCTTCTCCGGATATTTCCAGTTCTTTTGCCTGATTATCCAGTTCCTCTCTGGAAAAAGCAGCCAGGTAATCCTTTACCTTAGGATCTCTGGTCACACCAAGGGCATTGGCAGCCGTCTCTACGCTCATCATAAATTTCTGACCAAGTCTGGTATTTACTTCTTTTGGATCTGACCAGAATTCGTCGTCATCCGGTTCGCTGCTCTTAATGATCATGGGCCACAGCAGCGGAAATTTGTTTTCTCCTTTGCCGATTTCTGTATTGGCGATCACCTCTTCAATGTCTGCTCTGTACTGGGGCAATTCTCTGTCCGGATCATTTACACGAAAAGTAAACCACTTTTCGCTTTCCATCCAGCTGTTGATCTCTGTTTCTGCAGTAATCACTTCAAATCTGGATTTCTCTTCTGCTGCAGATTTTCTTACCTGAACTTTTTTCTGGAAAAATTCAAATTCATACAGATCAGAAGTCTCATACTGAAGAATATTCTCCAGAATATCTGCCAGTCTGTCAAAAGTAATGTCCGCCGGCACCAGACATCGCCTCCATACAGGAGGTTTCGTTCCTTTTCTTGCTATTTTTAACTGATAAAATTTCATAGTGTCTACCTTCGTTCTTTTAATCTGTATAGTCCTGATTTTCTATTATACACAAAAGCACCAATATTCTCAATCAAAAATTTTTTCCACAGAAATCCCCTGTTACCTGCTCTTCCCTGCCACAATATTTGACCAGGAACTGTAGACCTTCTTTCCGCCGATCACTTTAAAGGACCGGATGCGGAAATAGTATCCTTTGTTCTTCTTAAGTTTTGATACCGTATATGCAGAAGTCTTTGCATTGACCACCTTTATAGTCTTGTAACCGAATTTTTTACTGGTACTCATCTGCACTTCATATCCCTGGACACCGGAAACTTTCTTCCAGTATACTTTCAGGCATCTTGTTTTTCCTTTCTTTACGGAAGTTGCTTTTGGTGCGGATGGCAGGGTATACGCATTTTTCAGAACCTGCTGGCGTCCGGTCACTGTCTTTTTCCCCTTCTTATATAGAGAAGTAACTGTGATTTTATAAGCAGTTCCTGCTGTCAGCTTCTGTTTGCCGACTTTCTTGATGGTATAGGAGGTGGTCTTACTGCTCACATCAGCGACCTTTGTATTCTTCTTAAACTTGCCTCCCTGAATGGAGATCCGGTATCCGGATACAGAAGCTTCCCGCTTCCAGGAAATCTTGATGTCAGATGCGGAGACAGCTGACTGTTTCACTCCTGCCGCAGGTGTTGGCGTAGCGGTTGGCTTTGGTGTTGGTGTGGCAGTCGGCTTCGGTGCCTTTTTCTCCAGTTCACTGTAACGCTCTTCTGCATATTCCAGATAGTCTACCTTCTGGGCATCAACATTCCGGTATGCCACAGAACCTTTTTCAAGGGCATCGTAAGCCTTTCTTGCTGCCAGAATCTTCTTGTGGCATTCTTCCGTATAGACCACATCTTTGTCCGAAGAACCGATGGCATCAATAAGATCTTCCACCTGTTTCACCTTCGCTACAGCCTCCCGGTCTGCCTTGATCAGGAACTGTATGGAATCCTGGACAAAACGGTTCTCCCTTGAAAATGCAGTCACTGTCACAAGCTCATCTTTTGAAATATACTCATTGGCATGGAGTCTTCCCTGATAGTCCATATAAGCTGCGGAACCGTCCACTCTCCAGCGGATGGACTTCTGTGCTGCAGAAACCGGAAGAACCTCTGCTTTCAGCTGGATACTCTCACCTACATTTAACTCTGTTTTATTGCTTTCTGCCGAAATTTCAATAGATCTTACTGCTACCGGTGTACTACTCTCACTGACAGTGATCATCGCAGTTGCCGGGGAAAAAGCTGCCCCGTCTTTTCCTGCATTATTTTTTTCTGTAGCAAGAAGGTAATAAGTTCCTGCCTTATCAAACGTACAGGAAACATAACCATCGGAATCATAGTCCAGCTTCTCTACCTGATTCCAGTTCCCGTCATAAAGGACTACATCCATGTTTTGGATGGCTACAGGGTCCGGCACACTGTTATCAGAAAACATAACGGTTTTCTGGGAATATACTTTCGTCTTTAAAGTGTTTCCTTTTGACAGGTTGTAATCGTCCTGGCTGAAGGAAGTGAATGCTCCCCTTGTCCAGAAGCTCCGGTCTGTAAACATCCCTACATCAACAACATCCCCATCTTCCAGAAGGATATAATCTGCGGTGGAGCCAAAACCACTCCACATAAGGGGATATTCATGATTTACATAATACATCAGGTTTTCATCATGTCCCCAGAAATTCTGCATGTAAAGATGTGTGGCACTGCCGGTTGGTTTCAGGAGGCGGTTGCCTTTTCCAGTGCCTGCATTGTAAGTAAGGTATGCCTGTCCACCAGTCATATAAGAAACAGCGTCGAACTGTTCCTGATTAAGGATGGCTTCTTTTCCGGCACCTGTGCCACATTTTTCTGCTGGATAACCCAGATAATACCGTTCCATCAGATAGATGTACAGGTGAAGTACGGTAGGACGTTTTACCACTCCCTGCTCTTCCAGGTAATCACAGACACTGTTTGTAGGATAACGGTAATACTCTTTAAGTCCGTACAACCCCAGGTCAAAATAAGGCACTGTCACCTTCAGATGGGACAAAGCAGTGCCATCAGTCCCCTCAATAGGGATACCGTCATTGGAAACCGTTACTGTTACAGTTACTTCTCCCTGACTGGATTCATTGTATGCACTTTTCTGTCCGGAAAATCCTGTCATAGCCCAGGCATTCCCGGAAAGACACAAAATTCCTATAAGGACTGCACACAACAGGAGACAGTACTTACGGAACCTGCGTAAAAAACTTCTTTTCTTCAACTTCTTCCCTCCTTAAAAAAGTTCCCATATGTGCCCTTGCCGGAACCTCACACAGGAACTTTCTTTTTGAATTTATTTTACTATTACTTTGAATGTCACTTTTACCTTGCCGGAATAAGCGGTGATGGTAGCACTTCCTTTTTTCAAACCTTTTACTACACCTTTGGAAGTAACGGAGGCTACTTTCTTATTGGAAGTTTTCCATTTCACAGACACTTTTGCTGTGATCGGGCTGTTTGCCACTTTCAGTGTAGTCTTCTTGCCTTTCTTTACAGTCACCTTGCGGCTGGTAATTGCCTGCAGCTTTTTCAGTGCCACTTTCTTTTTCTGGACAGTGACCTTCACTGTGGCTTTTGCACCCTTTGCAGAAGTCACTGTAACCGTAGCCTTACCTGCCTTCATTCCTTTAATGGTAAGTTTTCCATTTTTGACAGATACCTTTGCCACTTTAGAATTGCTGCTCTTCGCAGATCTGATCTTATCTCCCTTTATTGCAGATTTACTGATCTTTACAGCTGTAGTAGACTGTTTCACCTGCAGAGGGATACTGGTATAATTCAGCCGGATCGAAGGTTTCGGCTCCGGTTTCTTCGTCGGTGTCGGTGTCACTTTCTTAAGCTGTTCGATTTTTGCTTCCGCAGCGGTAAGTGCTTTCAGCTTCTCAGCCGGGATCAGCTTTTTCTGGTCTGCACTCAGACCGTCATAGGCTTTCCGGGCTGCTTTTACTGACGCTTCATCAGCCAGTGTCAGGGAAGAAGCCCCTTTCAGGTTTCCAAGAATCTTTTCTACTTCAGCTGCTTTCTCTGCATCTGTATGAAGCTGTATCAGCCTTGCTTCCGCATCAGTCAGACGTGCCAGATCCTCACTGTTTACTAGTGCCTTCTGGGTGTCATTCAGCGCATCGTAGGCTTCCCTTGCTTCCTTTACTGCTGCTTCATCAGCCAGAGTCAGTCTGTCTGCATCCGGTATAGCTTCCAGTTTAGCAATAACCGGATCCAGAATCTCATCACCGGAATCTACGGTTATATAGAAAGAAGGAAGGGTGGAGAACACATCTTGAATGATCGGTGCATAGAAAAATGGGTTATCTGCCTTTCCCTGAACTTTGGTATCCCAGTGCAGCCGGTGTCCCCACCAGTCACTGTGGATTCCGTCACTGTCAAACCGGTATCTTCCTGCCTGTGTAAATGTGACCTTAAAAGAGTTCTTTGTTGCAAGATCCCATTGATGGCAGCTTCCCCGAAATGCTCCCAGGACAGAATTGCTGTAAGCCACATAAGTCGGGTATCCATATTCGCCAACACCGCCATAGGCATCCGGTCCGAAACATGGATTATAAATGGTAGCCAGCTTATAGACCGGCATGGTGATTCCTGTAAAGCTAACCTCTGCGGTATCCCCTACGTGAATCTCTGAGGAATCATCTTTTGTATTTTTTACATTGACACGCATCACTCGGGCATCTACCACACGATACAGGGAACGGGTATTTCCTGCCGCATCTGTAGCCACAACACCAATAATGTTGCTGCGGTTCTCCAACGCTGCTGTATAGCTGCCATCACTGTTCGGTTTTACTTCCAGACCATTGCAGGTCACTTTCAGGTTCGCAGCTCCTGATGCTGTCGCAGTGAAGGTAAATGGAACGGTATCCTGTCCCTCCAGATAATAGATAGTATCATAATGGCGCCAGTTTTCCAGGTTGTCACTGCATGTAATAGAAGCAGCTCCTGTCTCACCTACAGTAATCACTGCATAACCAGTATTTACCACACTACAGGCAGGGAAATAGTCCCCTTCTGTATGAGTAAAGGCATCATAGTTTACCTGGATCACTGCGGTTCCCGGTTTCAGTGCAGTTGCCACTGCTTTTTCTTTTGATTTTGTGGTGTCAAGAGAAATTACATCCTGTCCCTTGATAACCTTAAAGTTAAATTCCGGACGTTCCACATCGTTCTGTACAACGTCATGGACAGCCTGCCATACACGCCATGGATAAATATCAGTAGATTCGCCTACCTGCAATTCCCTCTGCTGGAACTGCAGCCAGAGATCTTCTGCAAAATCATCATAAATGATCGGCTGTGTACGGACTCCCAGATAAGAGTCTACTTCTTCCCCAACTGCATCCGTAAAAAGTTCTTCTTCCACCGGAGAATCTGAGAAAAGTGTCTCTTCTGATGTCAACTCCGAATCTTCACTGTCTGCATCCTCTGTGTCTTCTTCGATCTGAATATCTGCTGTATCCGGATCTTCTTCTCCTTCTGTAATATCCAGTCCTTCCTGATCCTGTATCTGCTCATCCGTGTCTTCCTGGATCTCAAAGTCTGCCCCATCATCATAAAAGGCAGCCTCTGTCTCTGCCGGTTCACTGGCATACGCCATAGTCTGTGAACCACAGGGGGACACTGCGATCAGCAGTGCCCCAATAATACCTGTAAGTCTCTTTAATCTGTTTTTCATTATTTCACCGTAACTTTAAATTTCACAACTTTCTTACCTGCTTTTGCAGTAATGGTAGCTGTGCCTTTCTTCAGGCCTTTTACCACACCTTTGGAGGTAACTGTGGCAATCTTCTTATTGGAAGAAGTCCATTTCACAGTATCCTGTGCGGTAAATGGTGTCTTTGCAACTTTCAGTGTGACTCTTTTACCTTTTTTCAGTGTCTGTTTCGTAGAAACTGTTGCACTCAGTTTCTTAGTTGCAACTTTCTGTTTCTGGACTGTAATCTTAACAGTTGCCTTTGCACCCTTTGTGGAAGTCACTGTTACAGTAGCTTTCCCTGCTTTCAGACCTTTAATGGTAAGTTTTCCGTTTTTAACAGTAACCTGTACCACTTTTTTATTACTGCTCTTTGCAGATTTGATCTTATCGCCCTTGATTGCAGTTGTCTTGATACGGACACCTGTGGCAAACTTCTTCGCCTGAATTGGAAGGGAAGTTACGTTCAGGGTGATCTTCGGTTTCACCTGTGCTGCCTTCTGAAGCTGTGTGATCCTTGCCTCTGCATCAGTAAGCACTTTCAGCTGTGCAGCCGTAACCAGCTTCTTCTGATCTGCACTCAGCTTATTGTAAGCATCACGAGCTGCTTTTACTTTGGAAGCATCTGTCAGTTTCAGAGCTTTCACAGCAGGAATGGCAGCGATCTGATCGGTTACTGCTTTGGCAGCTTTCTCATCAGCTGCTTTCTTGTCAGCTGCTTTCTGAAGTTCTGCAATCTTTGTCTCAGCATCTGTAAGTGCTTTTACCTGTTCTTCCGGAACCAGTTTCTTCTGATCTTCATTCAGTGCATCATAAGCATCACGAGCTGCTTTTACACTCTCTTTATCTTCCAGTGTGATCTTGTCCACAGCCGGGAGAGCCTTTAACTGATCTGCAACTGTATTTGCGGTTTCTTCCTCTTTGGTAGTCAGACCAACGATTGGCATCTCATAAGTAAAGATAGCCTCTTCGTCTATTTTACTGATGATTTTTAAAGTAAGCGAAGTTCCCTCATAATCTTTAATCAGCTTTGCTTTTTCTGAGCCCATAAATATAGACATGCCTTCTGGTGAGCCAAGACCACTGTCAATCATCTGGTCTCCAAGCCATTCTTCATGATATGTTCCGATAAGATCATCCGGAAGTCCTTCCAGTTTCATAAACACACTAAAATTTTCAGGATTCTGACGGTCAATATGTTTTACTTCTTCTTCCTGAAAACCATCCAAGACTTTCAGATCAGTTACTTTAATTTCATTCGGATCAAGTTTGGAACCTGAACGGATTGCTTCACTCAGCCCATTGTCCATTTCACTGCCAATGCCGACTTTTACACGCACTGCATTGCCCACCAGTGGATTGGATGGAGTATCGTCTGGCAGGGTAAAAGTTATGGTTCCGTTATAAGCACTGTTGTCGGCTTCTACTGACATCTTCTGAAGCTCGCCAACCAGCTTCCCGCTTACATAAACGCCTGCATACACATCCAAAGGATCTTTCTCAACTACATCCCTGAATTTTCCGGTGATATAAGCAGTGTAGGTTCTTCCGGCACGTACCCAATATAACCCCTTTTCATGTGAAGCATCTTTATAAACAGAAACTTCATCAACCTTTGCTCCCTGAATAAAAGGCTTGCCTGTCGCCTCGATTTCCAGTACTTTTTCATCAGAAACATCTTCCATTTCAGAGCCAAAACCAACCTTGATCTGGATTTTGGTACCCTCCGGCAAATATTCGGTTAACTCTGGTGCGATAGATATATCCCCTCTATAACCATTGTCAGGATCTACATTAGTATTTTTTGGTAATGCCACAGGTTCTGTTTTTCTTTCCCCATTGATATAAACAGCACAATAAGGATCTTTGCCTTCTACTGGACGGTCCGATAATTTTACAGCAATAGTTCCGCTACACGCTTCGCCTCTTTCAAACTCAAATGACTCTCCCCATGGAAATATTTCTTCTACTGTAGGATTTACAACCGCCGGGGTTATCAGTTTAAATGTTTTATCTAATTTTGCCTTTGCAGGAGTTTGCAGATTAGAATATACTTTCACAGTAACTTCCGCAGCATCAGGATATTGCTGCATAACGGCATCAGTTAATGTATAAGTTGTCTTCGCTTGTGCTTGACCAGTTTTATTCAATACAATTGATGCATCATTTACTTTTACATCGCCAATATAAATATCTGCATAGATTAAAAGATTATCATATGAACGAATATCAATCCTTTTTCCGTCTACATATGCCATGCAAAGAACATTTAAAGTAAGTATAGTATCGCTGCCTCTAATTATAGTTCCTGCTGAAACTTGACTATTGTTATTACAGACTTTAATTTCTGGAATAACTTCTTCTGCCCCAACCTCCTCAACACTCATTTCTTCCGAACTAAAATCACTATCGGCATTAACATCACTTAGATTATTTATTTCATCCAAATCATCTGAATTTATTGTATCAGCTTCAATTAATTCTTCTGACTGTGTAATTTCTTCATTTTCTTCATAATCATCAGCTTCTATATCTACATTAATATCTTCACTTGCATAAATAGCTGTAGGCATTGTCATCCCCAAGACTGCTGCCAAGCTAAGACTTAACATTTTTTTACATCTCATACTTTTGTTGACCTCTATTTTCCAAGGCTTCCCACCTCCAGTTTCTATCTATTTTAACCAGAAATGAGAAGCCTACAATTTGTTATTACTTAGTTAGCTACAGTTAATTCAATATGCGGCATGATATATCTATATGCTGCTGAATCATACATCATTCCATATAATGTAATACTTCCAGTTGCATCTGACGGCACATCAATTGTAACCTGACCATTTTCTGTAAGGAAATAATAATTTTGGCCTTTATCAGTAAGCATTATGTTATCAGGTGCATTCTCTATAAAATACTGTCTCCAACTCGGTATTGACAGGCTATACATTTTATATGCATATGCTTTTACATTTAATGTATATGTTTCCCCAGGAGTAACAGTCAATGATTTTAAAAAGTTGCCATTATCATCTGCAAAGTAAGCATACATGTCACTGTAACTCTGTGTATCCTGATAGAAGAAGAAATCCACAACATCGCCATTTTCTACTGCTGCTTCATTTACCATCTTTCCTACATAATCATTTGTTTCTTTTTTGGTGGTAGGATCTACATACATTTTATCCGTATGCGGAGCAAGTCCATTAACAGCAAAACTTACAGCTGTTGTCTCTACACCGAACATCTTGTCAATCCAAGCACCCTTGTCTTTCTGATACCATAATTTCAGATAATTTTCTGCTGTAGCAGAAGTCATTGTATACTGTGTCTTATGTAAAGCAACCAAAACATCCAGTGCCGATACAGCCTCAGACTGTTTGACTTCATCTTTATAACCAAGTTTATCTGCTGTATCACTTGTTACCGTTATATGATCTGGCATACAAATATAATCATTATCAGCTTTTACTGCTGATGCAATAACCCTAGCACTTACTACAGTATCATCACTTTGTACAGCAATGTCACTATCCTCTGCGTCTGTAAAGAGACCTTCTGCATCATCGGCTTCTGCTGAAAAATCATCTTCTGCTGTTACCTCTTCTGCAGGTTCCGCTTCGTCTTCGACTTCCACATCAGCTACGTCGTCTGCCTCGGTTTCTACAGCAATATCTTCGATGTCAATGTCATCTGCAAAAATTGCTGTTGGAGCAGCGATTGTCGTTGCTGTCATTGCAACGCCCATAAGGATACCCACTAATTTCTTCTTCATTCTACTCATCCTCCTTTAGGATTTTTATTTATTACAGAGCTGATGTAAGCCTCCATAATGTTCTTTTCGAGTACCTTTTTTAAAAAAGGGTATAAAAAATAGACCTCCAATTTATGCCTTTGGAATCTTTGAAACGCTCTAAGATATTTGTATTCTGACTCAGGATCTGACCTACTCACTGCCCTTCCCGGATAATCTGTGTTACCCAGTGGCTGAGCATTTATGCTCTGCAGTTTTCGTACCTATTACAGCGGGGATAAAACCGTCCCGGAATCTCACCGGATGTTCCAGATGTGTCTGTGCCACATCTATACCTTTAATTACCTGCAATATTATAAAATTTCATATATTATTCTCTACTTTCCCATTTTAATCCTCCTATCCCCTATTTGTCAACGCAACTTTGCGTCAAATCCATGTAATTTTTCACAAAATTTTCACAGGTGTTTTGTCTATATTTTTTTCTTCTGTTTGCATAAAATTTGAATATTTTCCTACAGGACATCTGTCCAAAATAGTGTTATACTTATTCCACCACTATACTACAGAAAGAGGAATTCCATTTGAAATCAACAAGCAACACATCACATGCAGTTAATCCTCTGGGTTCTGCACCTGTAGGAGGACTGATCGCTAAGTTTGCCATACCAGCCATTATCAGTATGCTGGTAAACGCCCTCTACAACATCGTAGACCAGATCTTTATCGGTCAGGGCGTAGGAATGCTTGGAAATGCAGCTACCAATATTGCCTTTCCAGTTACTACTGTTTCCACTGCTGCCGCCTTGCTTCTGGGTATTGGCAGTGCTTCCAATTATAACCTGGAAATGGGCGCCGGTAATGAAAAAAAAGCCAGCGAGATCGCCGGCACAGGACTGTCTGTTCTGGTTATTTCAGGTATAACCATTGCAGCAATATCACTTATTTTTCTTCATCCACTGCTTCTCCTTTTTGGAGGAACACCGGATGTAATGCCTTATGCCACCGATTATGTGGGAATCATTGCCATCGGCCTTCCCTTCTTTGTACTGTCCGTTGGCGGCAATCACATAATCCGGGCAGATCGAAGCCCTACCTATTCTATGGTCTGTACTCTTACAGGAGCCATTATCAATACCATTCTTGACCCGCTTTTTATTTTTGGATTCAAGTGGGGAATCAAAGGTGGCGCATGGGCTACTGTCACAGGCCAGATGGTATCCGCTTTACTGGTTATCATTTATTTTTCAAAATTCCGCAAAATGGAACTGAAACCTTATATGTTTCGCCCACAGCTTACATTGCTGAAAGCGATCTGTTCTCTGGGACTTGCATCCTGTATCAATCAGCTTGCCATTACTGCAGTACAGATTGTTATGAACAATGTACTCCGTCATTATGGAGCTGCCTCTGTTTATGGAAGCGACATTCCTATTGCCTGTGTAGGCATCATCTCCAAGGTCAATATGGTATTTATGTCCATCTGCATTGGTGTATCTCAGGGTTCCCAGCCTATCTGGGGATTTAATTACGGAGCCAAAAAATTCGATAGAGTTCGACAAACTTACAAGTATTCTGCAACCATCTGTACTACTGTTGCTGTAATTTTCTTCCTTTGTTTCCAGCTTTTCCCTCACCAGATCGTAGGAGCTTTCGGAAGCGGAAGTGACCTTTATTTCCAGTTTGCAGAACGATATCTGAAAATTTTTATGCTGCTTACTTTTGTTAATGGTATCCAGCCAATGTCATCCGGATTCTTTACTTCCATGGGTAAAGCCAGACTTGGTGTCATTGTATCCCTTACCAGACAGGTGATTTTCCTGCTGCCTCTGGTAGTGATTTTCCCACTTCTTATGGGAATTGACGGTGTTATGTATGCAGGTCCTATTGCGGATGCTGCAGCATTGGTACTGACCATCTATTTCACCAGAAGGGAACTGCTTATAATGAAACAGGATACTCCTCAATAACAACCTTTCTGTTCAGGATTCCCTGTTTCCAGATCATAAGATAGATCTTATAGGCTATGGAATCCTGTGCAGTTGTAAATGGTTCTTCTCTTAAGATAACCGACTGTTGTCCTTTTTCTTTCAATTGATTTTGACGTTCTTTGACAGCATTCATAGTCTGGTGCACTTTGAGCTCTATATCCCTGCCAAAATACCGGCAGGGATATTTTTTTGAAGCCTCCTGAATCTCTCTGTCTATCAGATCGACAACCTTGCTGTGGCGGTTCCTGTGAAGCATATTTCCGATTCTTTTTGCCAGAAAAGGTATTGGGTATTTCCTATATAATTTCAGAACTACTTTCAGGAATCTGTCACCAGCTCTTTCGGCCAGTTCTTCCATCACCATCAGTGCATCTTCTGATGGTTCCCACGGGTTCTCTCTTGGAACAATATATTTCGCCGGCACTGCCGGATAACAACAGTAATTTAATGGTGGAAAATCCACCAGCTGAGCCAGTTGTTTTTCTTTTTCGTTACAGGATTTTTCTCCCAGATAGTCATATTTGTCCCGAAGAATAGCAAGACGATATTCCAGTTGTCTCAAGTATTCATATTTTTTCACCCAGAAATGTGCAATGGTTCCATATTCATAGAAGTGGTTTTCCTGGATCAGATTCTCAAAAAACAGTGTCACTACTGTGTCTCCCTGATGAACGATCAGTACATATTTCTGTCCCTGTTTTTCCAATGTCGCATCCAACTCCCCCTCATAATCGTCTTTGTATTCCCCTGTCATTCGGGCATTCTGGAACACAAGGAAGCTTTCTACTGCATCATTC
>OLPV01000244.1_pt1 | contig 51473 bp, 47 predicted proteins | sample 1671961 | NCBI WGS metagenome assembly OLPV01 (sample SAMEA3136630, study PRJEB25190) | human gut metagenome | biome: human gut; feature: human-associated habitat; material: faeces | place: Austria | collected 2013 | reverse complement strand
AGGCAAACTTACATGGCTTTCTCTATACCTTTCGCATGTGCCTCACACATCATCCGTTACTCACGCTGTGCAAGGGTAGGATAGTGCTAACCTGCGGCCTGGATAAGCTGTGCAAATTCTTCTCCCGGAATCGCCTTTGAATAATACCAGCCTTGCAGATAATCGCACCCAATTCCCGTAAGGTGCATCTGCTGTTCCTGTGTCTCCACGCCCTCTGCTACAATCCTTACCTTCAATTCTTTGAGCATGCCCACCGTAAACTTCAACGTAATGCCTGCTCTCTCATTTTCAAATGCATCCCATACCATGAGTTTGTCCAGCTTAATAATCTGGAATGGCAACTGATGCAGATAACCGAGTGTTGAATATCCGGAACCATAATCATCCAACGAGAATGAAATTCCCTTTGCATGCAATTTCTCAATATTCTCCTGCAAGATAGAGATGGAATTGACTGCCGCCGTCTCGGTTACTTCCAAATTGATCTGTTCCGGTGCGATATGATAATAATCCATGATTTCAATCAATTCTTCTACAAAATTCTGCTGCATGCATTGCACTACGGATACATTAACCTCAATATATTCAATCGTGGTATCTTTCAGATTCTCTTCTGCAATAAACCGACAGACCTTTTCAAAGATCATCGTTCCCAGTTTCAATATCATACCATTCTTCTCTGCAATCGGGATAAATATCTCCGGTGAAATATAGCCAAGCAATTCGTCATTCAGGCGAACCAAGGCTTCCGCCGAAGTATAGCACTGCTTCTCTGTATTAAAGATCGGCTGATAGTACACTTCAATCGTATCGCGGTCAATCGCTAACTCAATCGCTTTTTCAATGGCTTTCTCCTTACGCAGTGCATGAAGATCCATATCCTTTGCAAATACAACCGTTCCTTTTCCCATTGTCTTCGCAGACAATATTGAATAGTCGATCACATCTACCAGCGTTTCCATCGAATCTCCGTCTTCCGGACATGCAATACAACTGATCGTTGTTGACAACATAACCGAAACTTCCTCCGTGATCCACGGATGACGGAAACGTTCCTTGATAGAATCTAAGACTTCATACATATCTGTCTCGGCATGCTTCATCTGCAATACAAACTGATCAGCACCATACCGATACACTCTTCCCTTTTTCGTCAGTGTAGTAAGGAAATATGCAACCTGCATCAACATAATATCACCCGTTGTAACTCCGAATGTCTTGTTGACAAACTTGAAATCATCCAATGCCAGCACGATCAGATCAAACGCTTTTCCTGCCTCAATATCACGAAGCAGGATCTCATCCATCATACTCCGGCTCAAAACTTTTGTGTTACTGTCTAACATATCCGCCGGATTCTGCGCCACAAGATACAGGATCAGTAATGCCACAGCAACCAAAAAGTCAATAAACTTTGTATCAACAAAATAATGCTGTGCAAATGCACCAAACGCCACCAGTACCCCGGACAATCCGATCATAGACAATCTCTCAAATGACAAAATCCGTATATGAGTCACCGCATAAACAAGTCCGTATAATAACGTATAAACTGCAATCCAGTTAAGCATCATCATGTCCGATGTCTCCACATATCCTGCCTGTGCATCCAGCCGGTACAGATTCTGATGTAACAGATTATAACCGATCACACACACATATCCGGCAATCGGCAGCCAGAAGAATACAAATGCAACCCGGTTATGACTATAGATCATGCTCTTTCCGGACCACACAACCATATAGTACATAAACAGAATTGGCAATGCATATTGTACCGCTATATAAAAATCAACGAACGCAACGCCACTTCTACCGATTGCAACTCCCCGTTCCATAAACATCTGCCGCAATCCGATATTGCATAATATTGTCACACATTCCACTGCGACCATCGTCAGGAACAAATGACTTCTTCGAATGGCCACATATTGCTTTGATACATGCAACGCTACAACTACGCCTAATATAATCAATGCACATATTTCAAAGTCAATATTCCATTCCATCATAGTTCATCCCCCTCTGTTCTTTATCACTCCGTTCTCATTGTAACGGCATCATTTCCAAATTCAAATCCACGGAACCGGATATTCCTGCCACTGTTCCGTTTTCTGTATACTGCCATATTGAAAATTCATATGGCCAGTCCGGTTCATCTGCATACTGTGCAAACCAGACCGGATATTGATAAATCTTCTCTAAATCAAGATACAACGCATAGTACGTCCGGTTCGTATAGATCATTGCTCTGTGTCCCGACGCCTGAATCGTCTCAAGGAACCCAAGTGCTGCCTGTGTATGCTGCTCGGTTGTCAGATCATTCGTCCGTGCATCATCCGCCATCGGATCTTCTCTGTCTAATACAACCGGATACGCAAGTCCATAATCACCAAGATTATTCAACACAAAATTCGCTTCCTCCACTCCCTCTTCATAAGAAGTTGCCTGCGAATAGAAATATACGCCAACCGGAATACCGGCTTCCGTTGCACCTGCGATGTTAGCAGAATAATATGCATCCAATGCCATTCCACCGGACGTATATCCGCGATATCCTAACCGAATAACCGCAAAATCAACCTGTGTTGCAACCGCAGCCCAGTCAATCACTCCCTGATGCTCCGATACATCAATTCCGACCTTTTTGTCAGAACCGTCTGCCTCTACATAATTCTTAAAACTTCCATCTGTCTGTAAATTGGCAAAGTCCCAATCATTTCTTTTGATGTTGGCACTAATCTTAATCTTATGTTCTTCTCCGTATTTATCAGTTGCGATAATGTAGCTTGCATGCATAAATCTCTCATAATTATCTGCACTCCGTGCTGCAATATCTGCATTACTGTATCCCGCTGCCGACTCTGCCATCTTCATGGTAAATGCCTGTCCTTTTCCATAGTACTTCTTCTGGCATCCACATAAACTCAATGCAACAAAAACAAAAAGGCCTGTTAAAATAATATGTTTTCTCATCTGTGTTCTCCAATCCAGTGTAAAACGATTCCATACGCATTCCTTATCTGCATATGTGTGTTTCAAACCTTTCAATCTTATCTTTCTGTCCCCAAATTCATTTAAAATAACGCAATTTGCTTTATTATACCTTAATTACGCAAAATCCTCAATGGATTTCCGTACTTTCTTTTTTGTTTTGTGCATAATGTAAAATTTGCATTAATTTTTTTATAAAATTTTACTTTACAGTTATTGACTTCCATTTTTAATAATGATAAACTTACCATGTATTTATAAAGCGTTATTCGATACCATCACTCTCGCTATGTTTTGGTATTCACATTACCTCTATTGATACACTATACATTATAAGGAGGTACTTTTTCATGAACAAAGGTACAGTAAAATGGTTCAATTCAACTAAGGGATTTGGTTTCATCACCAACAGCGAAACTGGCGAGGATGTATTCGTACATTTTTCTGGTATTGTTGCAGACGGTTTCAAGACTTTAGAAGAAGGTCAGTCTGTTACATTTGACATTGAGCAGGGCGCAAAGGGTGCTCAGGCAGTTAACGTTACTGTTGTAGCATAATGTAACAGTTCATATACTTGGGGGATTTGTTTCACAACGATAACAAGTGTAGAACAAAAGCGGTCACAGGAATTATCCTGTGACCGCTTTTATTATAGTTCACAAAACGCTTCACACTCAGTTCACTATTGTGTATTGTTCTTTCAACATGTTGCCTCATCCAGACGATCTATCCGATATCATCCCTTCATTACAGATGTAACACTCTCTCTTTGATCTCCTGTGTTCTTCCCTGATTCCAGAATTGTGTACCGATGTATCCACAGGTACGTCTTGCAACATTCATTGTATCTTCATCCGTATTGCCGCAATTCGGGCATTTCCAGATTAATTTGCCTTCCTCATCCGATGCAATCTGAATCTCACCATCAAATCCGCATTTCTGGCAATAATCACTCTTCGTGTTCAATTCTGCGTACATAATATTATCATATATATGCTGCATGACAGCGAGAACGGCATCAATATTATTCTGCATATTCGGCACCTCTACATAACTGACCGCTCCACCCGGTGAAAGTTCCTGGAACTGTGCCTCAAAACTTAACTTATGGAATGCATCTATCGGCTCTGTTACATGAACGTGATAACTGTTCGTAATATAATTCTTATCGGTTACCCCTTCTATCTTACCAAAACGCTTCTGTAAGCATTTGGCAAACTTATAAGTCGTAGACTCCAATGGTGTTCCATAAATACTGAAATCAATATTCGTCTCTTCTTTCCACTTTGCACATGCCGCATTCAGGTGCTCCATTACCTCTAATGCAAACGGTGTTGCTTCTGGATTCGTATGTGACAATCCGGTCATATATCTGGTACATTCACAAAGACCTGCATATCCGAGAGAAATCGTAGAATATCCATTGTATAAGAGCTTATCGATCGGTTCGCCTTTCTTAAGACGTGCCAATGCTCCATACTGCCAGAGGATTGGTGCCACATCAGAAGGAGTTCCCTTCAACCGGTTATGCCGGCACATTAACGCCTCATAACAAAGTTCCAGCCGCTCATCCATGATCTTCCAGAACTTCTCCATATCTCCCTGCGAAGAACAAGCCACATCTACCAGATTCAAGGTGACAACACCCTGATTGAATCTACCATAGAATTTTGGTTTGTTGTCCTCATCATGATATACCGTAAGGAATGAACGACAACCCATGCACGGATAGCAATATCCCTGTTTCAGTCTCTTCATAACTTTCTCGGAAATGTAATCCGGAACCATACGCTTTGCCGTACATTGCGCCGCTAACTTCGTAAGCTCCCAATATTTACTTCCTTCCCGTACATTATCTTCCTCTAATACATAAATAAGCTTGGGAAATGCCGGTGTAATATACACGCCCTTCTCGTTCTTAACGCCGAGGATCCGCTGCTTCAGCATCTCCTCAATCACCAACGCAAGATCATCTCTCGTACGGCCTTCCGGCACTTCATCTAAATACATGAATACCGTAACAAATGGTGCCTGGCCATTCGTTGTCATCAATGTGATCACCTGATACTGGATCATCTGTACGCCACGTTTGATCTCTTCTCTTACGCGAAGCTCTGCAATCTTAGCGATCTGCTCATCATCAATTGCCAATCCTGCCTCCTCATATTCTTCGCGAACAATCTTCAAATACTTCTTCCGGCTTACATCCACAAACGGTGCCAGATGGGATAATGTAATACTCTGACCACCATATTGCGAACTGGCGATCTGTGCAATACTCTGCGTTGCTATATTACACGCTGTCGAAAAACTCTTCGGACGATCGATCATCGTCTCACTGATAACCGTACCATTCTGTAACATATCTTCCAGATTCACCAGACAACAATTATGCATATGTTGTGCAAAATAGTCCGAATCGTGGAAATGAATAATTCCTTCTTCGTGTGCTTTGACAATCTTAGCCGGAAGCAAAAACCGCTTCGTAATATCCTTGCTGACCTCTCCTGCCATATAATCACGCTGTACGCTGTTTACAACCGGATTCTTATTCGAATTCTCCTGTTTCACCTCTTCATTGTTACACTCGATCAGGCTCAGGATCTGCTCGTCTGTAGAATTCGCTTTACGAACCAGTGCTCTCTTATATCGGTAAGTAATATATTTTCTTGCGACCTCAAAGGTCTGTGTCTCCATGATCTCATTCTCTACCAGATCCTGTATCTCCTCGACGCTAAATGTACGATTCATACTGCTACAGGTAAGTGTGACTTTCTTCGCAATCTCCTTGATCTGCTCCGGTGTCAACCGATCTTTCTCTACAACTTCCTTGTTCGCCTTTTCTACTGCTGCAACAATCTTTGATATATCAAATGCTGCTTCCGTCCCACTCCTCTTAATGATTCTCATGTTACAATTCCTTCCCTTCACACACGAAAAGACTGCCAATGGCAATCTTCCTCAATATACAAACATAATGTGCCAGTCGTTTGCGACTGGCACAACATCTTGTTTTATTGTAAATCACTTTGTCAGAAAATGCAAGGACAGATTTCGTCCTCATCCGACAATAAATAGCGTGTTTACAGTGCGTCTATACAGACTGCACAAAGTTTTTAGGCATATTGTTCAAATAGATATTTCATCTATTCGAAAGAATAATGAACATCCTTCATATAAGATCAGGACTGTGATCCCTTTATATAATCTATGATTACCTTCGCAGTATTCTGCACACCGGCTTTGCTGCTGCTCACGCACAGATCGTATCCTCTTGAATCACCCCATTTGCTATCGGAATAACAGTTGTGATATGCCTTTCTTGTGACATCATGGCGATTCATCTTCGTCTCAGCCTCGTCCTCAGACAAGCCAAACTTCTTCATAATATGGTCGATCTTGCACTGCTTATCTCCCATCACAAATACTCTAATGAGATTCTTATATTCTTTCAAGGCAGTCTCTCCACATCTTCCGACTACAACAAAGGATTCTCCCTCTGCCGCTTTCTTTTGCAGATATTCAAACTGCATCTGCACAACCACATCTTCCATGGCATTCGAATGTCCGTTCACACTTCTTGTCATAAAGATGTTCCTCGGTTTCTCATCAAATTTGCGAAGCTTGTCTGCCGACATGTCCATCTCATCTGCAACTGCATCTAATAAATTCCGGTCATATAATGCAATCCCTAACTCCTTCGCGACCAATTCAGCGATCTCATGTCCACAACTACCATACTCACGACTGATTGAAATAATCATTTGCTCTGCCATAATAAAGTCCTCCTTTCAATCTCAGCCACCGCTACAAATCTATATACTGATTATAGCATATTTTCAGATATTCAAAAAGGATTTTTTACGGACAAAAGCAAAGAGGACCTGAATTCATATAACCCGTATGCTACATACGATTATACGATTCAAGTCCTCTTTTACTATCACTAAATTACTCTGTCATAACAATAACAGTTTCTCTGTATCTTAACAGTAACGAACAAAAATAATCAACATAGAGATCGCTACCACGATAATAGTTGCAGGAGCCGCTGTCTTACAATACTTGCCCCATCCGATCGGATAACCATTCTTCGCTGCAACAGAAGTTCCTACTACGTTAGCAGAGGCTCCGATTGGAGTTGCACTACCACCGATATCGGTTCCCATAGAAAGCGCCCATGCAAGAACGGAAAGATCCGCACCTGTTGTAGCTGCAAGGCTCTTAACAACCGGAATCATGGTTGCTGCAAACGGAATATTATCAACAAATGCACTTGCAACCGCAGATATCCAGATAATGATTGCGATCATAACATAAATATTACCACCACTGACATCTCCGATAAATCCTGCGATCAACTCCAGAATTCCAGTCTGCTCCAGACCACCAACGACCATAAACAAACCGACAAAGAACAATAAAGTCTTGTAATCCACTTTCTTAAGCAATTCCACGGCATCCTTACCTGCTGCGATCAAAGTAACAAGTGCGATCACTGCACCGATAAATGCAACGGTCAGATGTGTCTGTGCATGAGATACTAACAATACAACTGCACAACCGAAGATCACGCAGCTTACGATAAAGTCTTTCTTATTCGTAATTGCTTCCTTTGGATCCGGAATAGAAGATGGATCTACTCCCTGACCTTCCTCCTGGATCAATTCCTTCCGGTATACAAGGAAGAAATAAATGATAACCACGATCAAAGCAATTCCTGCCATCAAACCGGTATTCGTTAAGAAATCACCGAAAGTATATCCCAATGAAGTACCAATAATAATGTTTGGCGGATCTCCACACATCGTTGCGGAACCTCCTAAGTTCGCGCAGAAGATCTCCGATAAGATCATCGGGATCGGATCAATATGTAATAATTTTGCAAGTTCCACGGTAACTGCCGCTAAGAACAAGATAACCGTAATACTGTCTATAAACATAGAAAGCACCGCTGCCATTACCATAAATACTACAAACAACGGAATCGGCTTATAATTGACAAGTTTTGCCAGCCGCATACATAGCCACTGGAAAAATCCTGCCTTTGCCATACCCTCTACCATAACCATCATACCTGCAATGAATATGATTGTTGCCCAGTTAATACCGGAAGATGATTCCTCTGCACCAACTGCATACCAGAAGCCCGGTGTGAAAATGCTGCGTACATTCAACGTCTCAAGAATCGCATCCATACTATGCATGCCTACGCCAAATACCAAGATCAGTGTTAAGACACCACATGCCAAAGTAACGATCTGACGCTCGATCTTGTCCATGACGATCAGTACGAACATTGCAACAAAGATAAGCACTGCTAAAATCTGTGCCAACGTCATTTCACTTAATCCTCCTTATTCTCTACCGCTTACCCTCACAATGTTCTTTCTTATTATTATGCATTGCATCAAACGGCATTTTTCCGTTACCTATCATAACACCACGGCACAAATAAATATATAGACAGTATGCCTAATATTTATTGAATATTTTGTCGGATTTTGTACGTTTTTTCTATTTAGGTCCAAACACTAGTAACAGTACAACAGGCAACACAATAATTGTCCATCCCGCATTTTTTCTACCCACTCTAATTAGAAAAAATGAGATTGCAGCTCCCATCACCGCACACATTGCAACAGACAGTTGTTCCTCAAACATCCAATAAAGTGCAATACCCCAGGTCAGCCACCCAATACATACCGCACTAAAAGCTTTTTCCTTGTTACGTCCCTTCATTGCCTTTTCGGATGATCCTCTTCTTCTATTATCTGCCCGCGTATTATTCATACACCAATCATAAAATGGCAACCGGCTTCCGTTATCAACCGCCGTTACATAATTAGTTATATTAGCACGCGTAGAATAGAAACTTCCCTCATTAAAATCCACTTTGTATGGTCGCAGCTCCTGTTCTTCTTCTTTCGTTATAGAATAGTTTCTTCCTTTCGCCTTGCTGTATAAAATCTCTACCTTCTTCGCTTTTGTCATAATATATTCTCCCAATCCGCTTAATAGTCTTAATGCCAACTAATCATTATTCCTTCTGCTCTCCCCCCTTTTTTACATTGTATACATATCTTCCCCATATTCCCACTCAAGCATCCATTCATATCAACAGAAAAAGTTTGCAAGATATCAAAAAATCTACCATTTTTGTCTTCTTTTGGTAGCCATGCTCCTATCGCCCTTGGAAAACAATATGCAAGACGAGGTTGTTCTTCAAAATCACATACAACATGTACATCATTCCCTATAGCTTCCCCTATCTTGTTAAACGTAGCAATCGTATTCGACACAACATTATCATAGTTTTCATATATCCCGCGGGTTCCAATCCACAGACAACCATTAAATAGATATTTTTGATATGCTTTATCTCCAGTTCCATTCGGAATTTTTACCTTGATCTGTTTATAATCCCCCCTCTGGTATCCGCACAATTGATCTCCGTCTTTTAAATACACGGTATCCGTTCTACAATCAATCAAATAAATCTCTTTCTTTTCTTTAATATGATTATCAATCTCTGCACTCAAATCAGTGATCACGAATGTGTCAATGTCAATACAACAATAGTTTTCAGGACCCGTCCAATAATAAATGTATCTCTCATTATAACCCAAAATTGCGACGTCCCAATCCGTACTATAAACCCCTTTCAGCTCCTGCACTTTTCCATTTTTCAGATTTTTAATGCACAATCTTCCCGCTACACTTATCAAACACACAAGTTCGTGAAAATCATTAACAAGTACAAGATCTAAGTTATTCACATTTTTCAATTTTTTCTTCACACGGACTTTTCTAGTGTTAACTTCAACACCAACAATATCATAAGAATCCCAATCATCCGGATTTTTTCTCCAAATAAATAAAGTATCATCAAATATTGAAAAATTATGCCAGCCCACTTCCCCCTCATCCAGCTCGACATAAATTTCAACATTTCCGTTTGTTTTCTCTATTCTGCCATATTGTACCAAACTCTCATCTTGGTGTTTTCCACTTCTTAAGTCCTTATGCGCCATAAAGTATACATGATTCTTATAGTCTTTAAAATATAAATCATCCCTAAGAGCCCAAAGCTCATTTTCCGTCATCTTATTCCAATAACTATCATATATTTTTCCCCTCTGCTGACTCAATTGTGGTTCCGTCTGCAATTCGTTTTTCAAAAAGACATCTGCCTTTTGCTTTACTTCCTGATAATAATCGATAATATCCTGATTCCCATAAGCTTTGGTTCTTTGATCTAATTCTTTATACAGTTTCACAACCTCTTCCATTAATGCTGTAAAGTTCCGAAGAGAATCTATCGACTGTATTCCTTTTCTTATTAGCCTGTCTGCATTTTCAATCCTATTATTCCAAAGAGCAATTTCTCCTAATAATCTTGTATCCTCATCCTCACTTCCACCATCATCAAAACTTTCATCTCGTTCTAACCAACTCTCAATTTCCATTTTTATCTCTCCTTGTATTTACTTCTCTCCCACTATCATAGCAGTCAAAATTCCGCCACCTAATAATCCTATAAGAATCGATGCAATCCACCCTAAGTGCAACCCTAACTTGCATATCAAAAATATTATGACCACAATCACACATGTGAGTTGCTCTTCTGAATTTGAAGCAGCCGCATCCTGATTCTGCCTAGATGACATCTGTGACATACCGCCACCGAAATCATTATTTGACATAGTAGCATCTCCGTCCATTACCGAATAGTCATCCTGTGAACCATAACCTCTACCGAATACTAAATCATCAAACAACGGAAAAGTTCCGCCTATGCCATCTGGATATTGTCTAATAATCTGAAATATTCTATCCTGTGTAACATTTTTTCCTGCATAACGTCTTGTAATCGTGTTCCGGTTGGCATTTGGATTATTAATAGTTCCGGTTATATTCCACAGTACTGCAATTGCCGATAATGTATAACCTTGCCCTCCATGCTGATCTGCACCTGATACTCCACACACTGTTGCAAGATATATACTCTGTGCGATATCACTTACTGAAAGATTGTCATCGCGAATTATTTTTGCTGCCTCTACCTTATTCATTTCTCTTCTCCTCTCACGTTAAACAAATACCATTATGAACAATCCACATAACAATATATATAATATTTTTCTAACAAGATCCTCATACGGCGTTCCTGTTCCAAACGTTTGCACTTTCGGCACAATCCGTATTCGTTTTTTTCCAAGTTGTACGCCCGCTTCTGTCATAATGTCCAATACAAAATGACTAAACAAGCCTAAGAATATCCCTTGTACAATCAATCCAGACATCACCGATTCCGCATCTCTTATGTTGCCTCCAACCATTATCCTCAACAATATAAGATATGCCACAAAAGAAATAAGCATCGGATATATATGTGATCTTGCACTTCTATGTCCCGCCTTAATCGCATTAAAAAATTTCTGAATTACCAGATTAAACGGACTTTGTGCTGCAACCTCACTATTGTCCTGATCCAAATCCGGCAACGTGCTTGACCACACTGCATACGGCAATATTATCCCTAACTGCAAAACAGGTGTAACATCCGTAATTGTCATACCAAGTGCCTGCGTATACAGATATCCTCCCACACCAAACACCATGCCTCCAAGCACATGTGTTTTTGAAGTCATCTCATCACCTTCCTCCTCTTTTGTAAAATGATATTTGAATCTTATCATAATTCCCTGTTCGTTTGGGCAATCCAGCATATACTACCTCCAAAATGTCATAATCAACCAAAAAATGAAAAAGAACAGTAAGTTATCCACAATTTGACAACTTGCTGTTCTTAACATGTCACTGTTTATTTTTTTCTATAATCATCAAGCCACCATGCGCCGTACCTGCCCATGAACTCAACATACATACTTCTTTTTTTCTTCTTAAAAGTAAGTGCTAGTGAACCATTTACTTTTTTCATCTTGCCGGTAGAAGGATTATATGCATCCGGCAGCTTTGTACCGATAGCAGCATCCTCCGTTTTTATATAACGATATCCCTTCGGTAGATAATTCTTCATGGAGCGATTCTTCTTCATCTTAAACAACTGCAACCCGAACCACTTTGGCATTAGTGACGGATACAGAATCTTCTTTGTTGAAGAAGCATCTACCTCCAGCATTCTCAAATTCTTGTTCTTGCGGACATCCAGCTTCTTTATCTTTGTATTTCGACAATATAATTCCCTCAGCTTTGTCATTTTTGATAACTGCAATTTGCTAATCTTCGTGTACGAGCATCCTAAAACTTTCAGCTTCGTATGCTTATCCAGATTCGTAATGGTTGATAAACCGGTCTTGCCGCATGCAAGATATTCCAACTTTCCTCCCTCCGGAAGAACCAATTTCGTCAGTTTCCGATCACCCCAGCAATTTAACTTCTTCAGATTCGGGCACTGTGAGACATCCAATGACTGGTAGGTGGAATGCATACCTTGTGCTCCAGCATCATCATCACCCAGCATAAGTGTCTGCAGATTCGGCAATGCAAGCTTGATATCCGATCCCTTGATCATACAATCTGCAAACTCAATCTGCTTCAAATGCGTAAGAGAATTCAGGATCTGTTCATTCTCTGCGGTATGTGTATAACTAAATTCTACTACATTTCTTGGTATGATCACAAGCTTTTCAAGATTGGTGAACAACTCCAAGCCTTTCAGACTCTCTATATTCAGGACTGTCTCATCATCAAATTCATCACATCCATCCGTATAAGAACCGATCACAATCTCCTTCACATCATCCGTCTCAATTCGACTTTCCTTAAAGTTCGCGATTATAATCTTTCGCAATGCTCTGTCCGGAAATGTATTGGCGCTCTTCCACACCTTCTGTGCATAACTGACATTTCCACAATTCATCACTCCTGCTACTGCTAAGAACAGCGTCATCACTACAAATGATACTTTTTTCCACATACTTTTCTTCCTCCTGCATATTCTTTATTTTTTCCACGAAACCTTCCCATTGCTTACCTTCATCTTATACCTTGCATACACCTTATGTGCGTATGGATATGTCTTTTCTGTTTTCATATAAGAATCCACTCCAGGAAAATTTCTCTGCATATTCGCATCAAACAAATACCACGAACCATCTATCTTGATTTCCGTCCATCCGTGAGGTGTCATACCATTGCCATGCAGATGCGGAATACTTCCTGCAGCCACCCGCACATCATATCCCAACGCTCTTGCAATATAGGCAAAAGACGCTGCATAGCGATAACAATTTCCTTTTTTCTTAGACAACATATAATTGGCAAAGGAAGACATCTTAGATGCTTTCGGGCTTTCATAAAACCGTTGATATGTGTAATGCTTCCATAGATACTGATAACAAGCCTTTAACTTCTTACTTTGTGACCAGTTCGCCTTCGTATGTGCCCGAACAAATTTCACCGCCCGTTTCATTACTTTGTCTTTTACAACAATCCCATCGCTGCCTACATAATAATATCCTTCCTTGGAGTTTCCTGCAATTTCATTGGATGCAAGCGCTCCTTTCTTTGCATAATACTGTTTTTTCTTTCCATTATATGTAATCTTGAGCATTCCGCTCTTTGTATATGGTGTTCCATATCCATCTTTATCAAAATAATAAATGCTGCTATTTTTCGTGCATGGTTTCACAACCTGATATTGATCTTCCTTTTTTATCATAGCCGCATAGGTATCCGTTAGTGCTTTTCCCTTGTATGTTCCGGTGATTGCCTCATTTACCACCGTCACCTCATAGTCTGCTGCTTGTACGATAGCTGTCGGCATCATCCACATACCAAGCAACAATAATATTGCATACAGCCATCTTGTTCTTTGTTTCCCTTTCATATCCATTCTCCTTTTCCTATCGTAAATGTGATACTTGGAATTATACCGCAATCCTATTTTCATTTGTGGATTTCAGTATATACAGCAGATGTAATGTCACAATCAACCACTGTGCATAAAGAAACAGCAGGTTATCCACAATGGATTACCTGCTGTCGCTATCTTTTATAATCTTTCCCATTCTCTCTACTTAACCTTAAGTGTCTTGTTCCCTTTGCCTTTCAGGTACTTCTTATATACCGCTGCTTTCTTCTTCGGAACCTTAAGGTTTATATTTTATGTTCGATCCTCTACTCACCTTCAAGGTGAAATTTTTGCACCTTGAAAGTTCTTCAACTTCTCCATCATTTAACTCAAACATAAAATCATCGCCTTCAAACTTAGCAATATTATTCTTGACCTGTCTTTTAAAATTCTTTGTTTCATACCCATATATCTCTGCCAAATCTGTATCAACCAAATACTCTTCTAAGTACATCTATACAGTCTTGATTCTTAAGTCCATAAATTTTCAAGGAATTAGCATCAAATGGTTCTTTCTCCAATGTTTTTATAAATATGTCTATGTCTGATTTCACTGAATGAGGAAGATTGGTTACGTTCTCAAGGATAATTTCTGCAACAATTCTTAACACATCCTTTTTATGCTTCTTAATATCATCCGAATCGACATGTTCTCCATTCTCTCTCCTCTGTTTTAAATCCAGATATGCTTTTGCCTTAAACAAGATTAAATACTCTGGACGCAAAACAGACAATCCATTTGCAACAACTTTTCCTTCTAATAACACATTATAATAATCATCATTAAGCAGAATGGCTGATAGGCTTGAAACCGTATCATTTCTTTCAAATACAACATCACATGCAGCTCCACCTATAAGAACATACTGATTCTCATATCCTTCAAAATATTTTCTAAACGCATTCAAGCCCTTTACCATACATACTCCTCTAACATCTCCTTGACAGAGATATTAATTCTTTCATCCTGTTTCTCCTCTTCCATAAGCGATAAAACAACACTAAACGGATCTTCTAATCCCTTATTTTCAAAATCAATAAAATACCCAAGTTCCAAAACGACACACCCGATTTTCTCCCCTAGATGCGCTTGCTTCATCTTTTTAATTCCAACCTCTGCAATTTCCTTTTTTGTAACAGCATAAGTTGGATAATCGTTATCCGATAACAAAGAATATTCACATAAAGCACTTATTCCTGCCTTCTTTCCCAACAAAATATTCTCTGTCAACTCATACCTTGCAATGACTGGATTTCTCAAAACGTCTTGTATATCATTCCACAATTTCTTAATATCCATAGGAACCTTAATAACTCTTGATTTTCCTTTCATTCCAAGAATATCCACACTCAAATACTCCATCTCATCAAAGCATCGACTGACAGACATCTTTGTAACGCCAAGTTTAATTGCTGCTTCTGACACCGTAACATTCTTCCACTTTTCATATATCGCAACAAGTATTAGTTTTTGTGTCAAATAAGAAATCAAATGAACTGGAGCAATATCCCTCTTATTCCCATTTGAAAGTAACATTCCTATAAATGGTAGATACACCTGCTTTCCCTCAAGCACAAACGGAACCCCTTCTTCTATAAACTTCTCTTTAATATAAAAAGTTGTAGAATCTAAAAAAATAGCACAGTTAAGACCTGACACTTTTTCAATCTTAGCGCGATCTTTTCTAATCATCACTAAGGAAACTTTATTCGTCGGCTTAATGGCTATCCATAACAGCCCATTTGTTTCAACTTTATAAAAGCTGTATTTCCCTTGAAAAGCTAAAGGTAACCTATCATTCAAATATTCTGTCTGTTTTATAAAAACACTCTGTCTCAGAGTTTTCTCCAAAAAATCTTTCATCGCATCACCTATTTTATATTTGTAACTCTTTTTACGTTACAAATATAAAACAACATATTTTAATTAAAAATTCAACCACATTCTCCCTACTTTGCCGCATTCAACAGCTTCTTATACTTTGGCACACTCTTCTTCGGTGCCGTAATCTTCACCTTCCGTGGGACACCCTTCAGTGCCTTTTTCCCAATCTTCTTTACTTTTGATCCTTTGAATATCAACCGTTTTAACTTCTTGTCACTTCGGAATGCACCTTTTCCAATCTTTACCACCCTGGAGCCAATCGTCACCTTCTGAAGTTTCTTGCACTTATAAAATGCTTCCTCTCCAATCTCCGTAACCTGATTGCCAATCATAACCGTCTGCAATGTTGCGCAGCCTTTCATTGCCCGCTTTTCAATTCTGACAACACGATGCAGCCGCCCGGCAATCGTTACCACATCCGGTATCTTCAACGTCTTCTTTTTCTTGTTAACCGCTCCAACAAATGCCACCTTATCTGTTGACAACACTTTATACTTGCCATTTCCAACCGGGTAACTCCGTCCGATTACCGGCTCATCCACACCTGCTTGATTCTTTGAGGCATCTTCACCCGAGTTATCAGGATTCTGTTTCTCAGTTTCCGTATCATCCTTCTTATCCGGTTCCGGATTCTGTGCCGGCAAATAAGTTTGGTAATGGATCGTGGTATTCTGCTGCAGATAAATCTCTGCCTTACTTCCTGCTGCCACATTGATCGTAAGATTATTGACATTCGAGATATTCATGATACCGATATTACTGATATTCTCCAGTTCCTCCGGTATTACCAGTTCCAGATCTCCTTCTTCCTCAGCTGCTCCTGCAAAAGCATCCGGCTGAATCTGTTCCACATTCTGCCCAAGCGTCACTTTCTTCACATTACCACATTCAGCAAAGGCATTATCGGCAACACTAGTCACACGGTATGTAACATCATTTGCCGTTATTGTAGCTGGTATTGTATACTCCGTCGCATCCTCACTGATCGGATTCCGATACTCCACCGTTGGATCATCTCCCTCTGAGAGCACTTTGACCCGGCAGTTCACATCTGGTAAAGTATATGCTTTTCGAAAAGGATATTGATATTCCGACCTGTTCGCATTCGCATTATATCGTTCTACCCATTTATCCGCATAGGAACCTGGTTCTCTATACACGATCACAGTTTGATATTTTTCCGTCTTTTTATCTTCAGCCGCTAATTCAGCATTTAAACTCATCGGAACAACTATAATCCCCTCAAATACAGCATCATCAATCTCCGTTACAGATGGCGGTATATCTATACTAGATAACGCACAGGAAAATGCTCCCCACTCTATACTCTCTGTCGTGTCCGGCAACCTGATATCCTTCACCGTTGAACCCATAAAAGCTCCCCATCCAATACGTTTAAGTCCTGTAGGTAATTCCATATACGCCGGCACTTCACTACCGTAAAAAGCATAGTCCCCAATTGCCGTTACCCCTTGTGGCACTACGTTCGTATTACCCGCACATACCAGCACACCATATGCCTTTGTAATGATGCAATTATCTTGACTGTAATAAACAGCATTATCACTCGATACCTGAACGGATGCCAAATTCGTACAACTTACAAACAATGGTGCTTTTATATTGGATACATTCTTTGGTATATACACTTCAGTCAGACTACTGCATTCCTCAAACGCATTCGCTCCTATATCTGTTACGCTTTCCGGTATATCTATATTCTGCAGCTTACTGCATCCATAAAATGCCTTTTCTCCTATTGACAATAACTTTGATGGAAGTATTACCTTCTCCAAATTTGCACTACCTAAAAATACATATTTATCTATCGCTGTTACCCCTTCCGGAATACTGACAGATTTCAAGGATTCCTCACGAGCAAATAAATACTGCTTCAGCTTCGTTACCGTATGTCCATCTATTTAGGAAGGAACCACAACATCGCTTTCGTTTCCATTATATCGGGTAATTGTTGCATTGCCTTCATCATCTACACTATATTCATAATCGCCATATGCATCTGCCTGCACGATCACCGCATTTCCACACACCATCCCAAACAACAGACACACACCCAACACCATTCTTCTTATACTCTTCATGCCCTTCTCTCCTTTGATCCCAACCTTTTCATACTACATAGGAATCTCTCATTACAATTATCTATCACATGAAAAATCCGCTATACTGCGTACCAATTAGTATCAGTATAACGGATTCTACAAAGAAATACAATTCACACTTTCTAATTTTCCCACATAAAATTCCGATTGCAAAATGCAACAAACCGCAACACACATTGTCCAATCTGAATCTCACTTTCTGTTGTCAGAGAAATCCTCTTTGCAACAACCTTACCGTTGCACAACACTTCCTTCTTTCCCTCCTCCGCAGTGAGATAAAACTGATTCTCATTCTTGTCATACAGAATAGATGCCTGTGCTTTCCTTGATACCGTTAATTCCCGCGATAGTACCACTTCCAGATTCGCTCCACGTCCGATATCATTCTGACCTTCTACCAAAAAGAATCCCTCTCCCTGCATGACACCCTTCACACATACCAGACAGCCAACTACCTTTCTTCTTCCAACAATCTCGTACTTCTTCTGCCGATCAATATCCGGTTCTTCTGTATCAATATCGCCTTGTAATCCATCCGCAAGGTCATCCGGCTGTGCCATTCCACGCAATGCGGCACATTGCGGACAGCTATTAAATTTGTCTGCATTATATTTGTGTCCTTTCAGACATTTTACCATCTTCATATATGTATAACTCCCATTTTCCAATCCTTTACCTGATGCGAATATATTACCCGATTATGGCTAATATTATTATAGTACAAAACCGAGTAGTATTCAAGTAAGGAGATGTTTATATGATTTCTTATGAACCACTTTGGAACACACTTAAATCCAAACAAATATCACAATACCAACTCATTAACAAATATGGCGTATCCGCAGGACAATTATCCCGTCTGCGTTCCAATAGCCATGTATCCACTCATACTTTGGAACGGCTATGTGAGATTCTCGACTGTAACCTGGAGGATATTGCAACATTTTGTCCGGAATCTGATTAATTATTATTATCTTATCATATTTTGTTTTCATTTCATACATTTTAGCACATACAACCGGCATAATATCACAATCAACATATCATATGAAAAAATGACAGGTTATCCACAATTGGAACCTGTCATTCTTCTATTCATCCAGATAAAAATCCTGTGTCTGTGTTTCATTGCTTTTCACATCATATTTCCAAGCAGGCTCTGCAGCAGACTTATCCGCATTTCCTGTTGCAGTTTCCTTTTGCGCTTTTCCATCACTTATTGTTAATACAATCTCCGCAATCGCCCCTTCATTATATTGCGTATCTGCTTCCACACTCTGCAAAATGACCAGACCCTTATCAACCGTCTCACTTGACTGTCTCTTAACCCGAACCTGAATACGACTGTCCACCTGCGAAATCTTTGACCTGGCATTTTCCTCCGGCATCCCTGCGACATCTGGCATCTTACACACTTTGATCTGCTCTGTTGTTATCCGGGTCGTTCTCTGTTCCGTTGTACTTTGCGTCGCAGCCGTCTGTTCCTGTTCAGCCACTACCCTGCGTTGCCGCATCCACCCTGACACCTGCCATCCCGCAAGCACTATCACAGCCAGTATCACAGCCGTTATGGCACCTGACTCCCACCGTGAAAAATACCGTTCCCATCGTTTTATCTTCTTTTGAACAGACCTTTCCAGTTCTGTATCCATAACGGTGGGAAGCTCCTCCTCACACGGCGCCACCGTCAATGCGTCATACAATTCTTCCACATTTTGATATCTTTCTGCAGCACGCATCCGCATACCACGTTGTATTGCACTCCACTGCCAGTCCTCTAATAACATACCCTGTTCTGCCAAAGGAACAAGCGGTGCCCCCTGTAATCTTGCCACTGCATCTGCCGGAATCTTTCCACAGAGTGCTGTATAAGTAGTGGCACATATCGCATAGATATCCGTCCACGGACCTAACTCCCCATCATGAAGATACTGCTCCGGTGGAGCATACCCAACCTTCAGCAATACCGTCGTTGTCTTGCCATATTCCAATTCCCTTGCAGCACCAAAATCAATAAGATAAAGCCGGTTGTCCATTCCGATCATCAGATTATCCGGACTGATATCCCGATGGATCACACCATGCTTATGCAATGTGATCAGCGACCGGAGAACCGGTGACAACATTTTCATCCATTCGTCATAATTTAATCCACCATGACCAGCTACATATTCTTTCAGGGTGATTCCATCTATGTAGTCCATTATAATATAGGCCGTTCCATTTATCTCAAAACAATCCCATACCTTGACAATGCTTTCAAGATAATCGAACTGCTGCAATACAGAAGCTTCCCGGACAAACCGTTCTTTTCCTCTCCGGTATTCCATTTCTTTTTTCTCAATCGGATGAATCTGATCAGTATCCCCATCTCTTCGTCCATATGCAAGAGGAAAATATTCTTTTACCGCTACCATATTTCCCGTGTCCTGTTTTGTCGCAAGATATGTGATTCCAAAGCCGCCTTCCCCCAGTACACTATCTATCACATATTGATCATATACAATTGTTCCCGCTGCAAGTCCCCTCTCGCCATTCATCATCTGTCACTTCTCTTTTTCCTTCATTTATCCAAGACAATATACGGTATCCAAATCTCCAAAGCTGATCTCTGTTCCCGCTTTTACACAATATGATACATCCGACACAAGTCTCTGTTTTCCGGATATATACGTTCCATTCTTCGAAACATCCATTATCTCGTATGTATTATCTTTCTCATGATATACGAGAATGCAATGAAGCCGGCTGGTCTTAGGCAGATTCACAACAATGTCTGCCACCTTTTCATCCCGCCCGATCATAATCTTCTGTTCCGGTCGAAACTCAATACGCACACCCTTATATGCACCCTTGATTCCCACAAGAACCCCCTGTTTCTCTGTTGATGCATTTCCTATGTTCTCCTGTATCGAAGGCTCTTGTGCAAACATTTCATGCACCTGCTGTTTGTACTTTCTTCCGACCGGTATAGCCAGCTGCTCCAGTTCAATCTCTGCACTGCTATATCCCGTCACATAACGCCTTGAAACAATATAGCTTTGATGACACCGCACAAATCCATCTTCTTTCAGCAATTCCTCTAACACATACATTTTCTCATAATACATGTAGTCTCCCTGTATGGTATGCAGGATAATCTGGCGATTACTGCTCTCAATATATATAATGCTCGCAATCGGCACAGAAATTCTTGTTCCGTCCATCTCTACAGACAGATTCCGCTGTGCACAATTCACATTCTGCCACTGTCTGTTTAATTCCATTTTCAGATCCCGTTGTTGCATCCGCTGCATCTGGTACACAAATAAACGATATCGAATTCCGCCAATACTTTTTTCTTCCATTCCCTCCAACACCAGAATTGATGTTTTCGGGCGAAGCCGGCTGATATATGCCAATGATTCAATTCCCTGTTCTGAAAGAAGCTGATCATCTAAACAAAATATATGATAGTCCAAATATTTGCTTCCTTTATGTTCTAGTACCATTTTTACAGGTATCAGACTGATCTCCCACTCCTCATATTCATTTAACAGACTTTCAAACAAGCCCTTCACATACAATCCAAAATTCTTTCTCTTAGTGCATATTCCTATCTTCAGCATATCTCCTCCACCTAATACAGATCATCCGAAAGCACACTCCACAATAAGTTTTACCGCATTTTCCCAATATGCAAAAATAAGCAAATCCTCAAAAAGGATTTGCTTATCTTATGCCGGCGACCGGAATCGAACCGGTATGGGAGTATAAGTCCCGCAGGATTTTAAGTCCTGTGCGTCTGCCAGTTCCGCCACGCCGGCTGACTGGATGGAGGTGGATTCGAACCACCGAAGCAATATGCAGCAGATTTACAGTCTGTCCCCTTTGGCCACTCGGGAATCCATCCATTTGTCACTGACAATTAAGCATTATACTGCATAATCCGTCAGATTGCAAGAACATTTTATGACTATTCAGCCTTTAAAATGATTGCAGATATCTTCGGTACCTGAATCACCAACTGGTTATTCTCTACCGTATGATATGCCGGTTCCAATACATATCCTTCTTCACTCGTCAGCATGAGCCGGCGCAACGTATCACCATTCACCATGCCAAGACGATCCACAGCCAGATTCAATTGAACTTCTTCATAATTATTATTCAGAATAACTATAATCTTGTCATTCCGGTCAAATCTGCCATATGCCACAACTTTGTGTGCCCCATGCAGGAACATAATGGATCCGCGTTTTAACACTTCATTCTCACGATGAATCCGGATAATATCCCGGTGGAACAGGATCAGATCTCTGTCCTCGCTTCCCCATGGGTAACCTCTCCGGTTATCCGGATCCGTCCATCCGCAAAGTCCGGCTTCATCACCATAATAAATGGTCGGTGCACCCGGCCATGTCATCTGGAACACAACCGCTTCCCTCAATACTCCCTTATTCACATTCTCATTAGCCGCCTCCGGACCTAGTGTATGTGTACGTCCCACACGCCGGTTCGTACGGGTCAGGAAACGCGAATGATCATGGTTCGACAACTCATTCATTGCCACTTCCAAAGACTGCCGATGAAAACGACTCATATGATGCCGCATAGATCCGATAAATGCATCCGGATTACCTAACAGATCTCCACGGAATTCATCGGAATGCTTCTCGACACCCGTTAAGAACCAGGTAATCGGCTCCATAAAAGCATCATAGTTCATAACCGTATCCCATTGATCCCCTTGTAACCAGTTATATGGATCTCCATAATGCTCAGCTAAAATAATCGCATCCGGATTGGCTTCTTTCACTGCTGCACGGAAGTCTCTCCAGAATTTGTGGTTAAACTCCTCCGAATGTCCCAGATCTGCTGCAACATCTAATCTCCATCCATCTACGTTATACGGCGGCGATACCCATTTCTTACCGACGCGCATTATATAATCATACAGTTCCTCAGAGCCCTCATAATTCAGCTTCGGAAGCGTATCATGCCCCCACCAGCCATCATAACTTTCATTATACGGCCATGCATTCTCATCATAGAACTTAAAGAAGCTGCGATACGGACTATCTGCTGCCGGATAGGCACCCTTTTCATACCCTTCCTGATTCTCATAGATCAATTCACGATCCAGCCACTTGTTAAAAGACCCACAATGATTGAACACACCATCTAAGATAATCTTCATGCCCCTGCGGTGAATCTCGCTTACCAGCTCCGCAAACAACTGATTACTTGCTTCTAAGTTCTCTTTGTTCGTCACACGGTCTATATATCTGGTCGAATTCTTATTAAATGTATCTCCATCCGCCAGACATGTACCCTCGTCATGTACAATCTTACCAAAATGCGGATCAATATAGTCATAATCCTGAATATCATATTTATGATTCGATGGGGAAACAAAGATTGGATTCAGATAGATTACCTCGACACCAAGATCCTGTAGATAATCCAATTTGTTCATAACACCTTGCAGATCACCACCATAGAAACAACGAACATCCATCGCATCCGGATACTTGTTCCAATCCGTCACCCGACGTGTATAATCCCCAATATAATGGTATTCATTATCTAGCACATCATTGCCCGGATCTCCATTACAGAACCGATCCACATAGATCTGATAGAACACTGCACCCTTTGCCCAATCCGGTGTCTCAAATCCCGGCATAATGCAGAAATTATAATCCGGATTGATATCTAACTGTACCCCTAACTTATTGTAATAACATATCGCATTGCCTGACACAATCTCAAAATAATATTCTACTCTATCTTCTGTAAGTGCCGGTATCGTCACTTCATAATAATCAAATCTCTGGTCACGCTCACCCACTACCATCTGGTAACGCTGTCCGTCACATATTACATATACTGTATCTGCATTAAACTTAGCCGTACGGAACTTTAATTTGACCTGATCCCCTACTTTCGGTTCCGCAGGAATCCGATAATCGCGTGTTCCATCGCAAAACAATGAATCTGAACGGATTGCCGGCTTGTTCTGAAATGCATATATCTGCACTTTCTGTGCTTTTGAAAAATTCTTGAACGAGTAACCCATGTCTTCCTCCACCACAACAGATATTCTGTTACTTACAATTTCTATACAAATTCATATCCCAACTGTTGCTTAATCTATTCTACATCAAAAAAATATCGTCTTTTTCTATTTTACCCCATTCCCCCTGATATGGCAACGAAAAATCATCAAAACTACCTTCACATAAAGTAAAAAGGACAGCCAACGCTCGACTGTCCTTTTCTGGAGAAGGTATTTTTTTGTTACTTATGGGGTGTAGCAAAAAAACTATATAATGTATTGGGGGGGTTACAAGTATTATTATACTTATTTTACCTTGAAAGTGTTCACAAACAATTTTTTATTTTGGAGTATCTTTTGTGCATTTCGTCAAATTCGATTGTTCACAATTACCAAGAGCACTCCATTTTTGTTGATATTGTTTATTTAACAACTATCCGTAAGGCAATTTAGCCAAATGTACTATGGTGTTACAACCTCTCCATCATCAAATAACGCTTCAAATTCTTCTCTGTCAATTCTTTCTTTCTCTAATAACAATGCAGCACATTTGTGAAGAACGTTAACATGCTCTTCCAGAATTCTTCTGGCATCTGCATAACATTCATCAATAATACGCTTAACTTCTTTGTCGATGGCAGAAGCAGTCTGCTCGCCAAGCATTCTCTGATGTCCGATATCTCTTCCGACAAATGTCTCTTCTTCATTATCGGTCTCATAGTTGATCAGACCCAGTTCATCCGACATACCATATTTAACAACCATTGCTCTTGCTGCAGCAGTTGCCTGCTTAATATCCTGAGATGCACCGGTTGTAATATCATCCATGATCATCTCTTCTGCAATACGTCCACCAAGACTCACCTTAATGTCCTGTAAGATCTTACCCTTCGTATTAAACACATTGTCATTCTCCGGAAGGGGCATTGTGTAACCGGCTGCCCCCTGTCCGGTCGGGATGATAGATACTGCATATACCGGTCCGACTCCTTCTAACACATGGAATAAAATTGCATGTCCGGATTCGTGATATGCCGTGATCTTGCGCTCTTTTTCCGGAACAACACGGGATTTTCTCTCTGTTCCGATTCCAACTTTGATAAAGGATTTGTCTACATCTTCTTTGATGATATATTTACGGTTATCCTTTGCCGCATTGATTGCTGCCTCATTCATCAGGTTCTCAAGATCTGCTCCCGCAAAACCTGCTGTTGTTCTGGCAATCTCATGCAGATTCACATCTTCGCTCAACGGCTTGTTCTTTGTATGAATCTTCAAAATGTCTTCTCTACCCTTAACATCCGGTCTTCCGACAGAGATCTTACGATCAAATCGTCCCGGACGAAGAATTGCCGGGTCAAGAATATCCACACGGTTCGTTGCTGCCATTACAATAATTCCTTCATTGACAGAGAAACCATCCATTTCTACCAGCATCTGATTCAGTGTCTGCTCTCTCTCATCATGACCACCGCCAAGTCCGGAACCTCTTCTACGTGCTACGGCATCAATCTCGTCAATAAATACAATACATGGTGCATTCTTCTTCGCCTCAGCAAACAGATCTCTTACACGGGAAGCACCGACTCCGACAAACATTTCCACAAAATCAGAACCGGAAATGGTAAAAAACGGTACATGTGCTTCGCCGGCAACCGCTTTGGCAAGCAAAGTCTTACCGGTTCCCGGAGGACCAACCAACAGAATTCCTTTTGGGATTCTTGCACCCAGCTCAATATACTTATTCGGACTCTTCAGGAAATCTACAATCTCTTCCAAATCCTCTTTTTCTTCTTTCAGACCTGCCACTTCATTAAATGTGATCTTATTGTCACCATCATTCGTCATCTTCGCACGGCTCTTACCAAAGTTCATCATGGAACCGCCACCGCTGCCGGCATTCTGCATACCTGCGAACATCATAACAACGACGATCATGGCAATCAGACCTAACGCATATGGCAACATCTTCTCAATCATGCTCGGCCGCACCACGTCACTCATCTCAAAGCTGACATTCACATCATTGTCCTCAGACAACGTATTATACAACTCCTGGAATTCCTTCACATCCGTAACATAAAAGCGGACAAGACTGCGATCCTTCATGGTAATCTCTACCGTACCGGTTGGAACTTCCGCATTCTGCTGCACATAGACCGAAGCTATATTGCCATCTTTGAAATCCTTTGAAAACTCTGTCTCTGTGTAGCTTAAGTCTACATTCTGATTTCCACCCTGTAATAAGTAAAACACGCCAAAGATCAAGGCAAACAATATCACATAAGAAATCAGACTTCTTTTCAGATTTCTGTTCATTCTCATTAATCTCCTTTATATCACTCTTGCACAACCACACCAATATATGGAAGATTCCGATGTTTCTGCGCATAATCAAGACCGTATCCCACCACAAATTTGTCCTCAATAACAAATCCGCAGTAATCAACGTCTATATCCACCGTTCTTCTGTCCGGCTTATCTAACAATGTAATAATCTTAAGAGTCTCCGGTCCCCGTGCTCCCAACAGCTTCTTAAGATGAAACAACGTATTACCCGAATCAACAATATCCTCAATGATCAATACATTCTTACCTTCAATATCCTCATCCAGTTCTTTTTTAATTGTAATATTGCCAGCGGAAACCATACCATCGCCATAAGAAGAGACCGACATAAAATCCATCGTCACAGGAACCGTTATTCTCTTTGCAAGCTCACACGCAAAGAAAATACTGCCTTTCAAAATAATCACCAAATGAAGCTCTTTGCCCGCATAATCACGGTTCAACTGGTTCGCAAGTTCACAGATCCGGGCATCTACCTTCTCTTCCGAAATCATCTCATCAATATGATAGTTCATCGCTTACTCCTTCGTATCTCAATTCTAATATATATTGTGTATTTGCATATACCCGATATCCCTCGCTTCTCCGGACTCCGACAATCCATAAAATGTCATTATCGCACGCAATAACCGGCACATCCATTCTCTGTTTCTCCGGTATCTTTGCATCAATAAAATACCGCCGCAGTTTCTTTCGGTTGCCATCTTCATCAATCGTCAGATAGTCGTTTTCCATTGGTTTTCGAATATACAACGTATTCTTTATTGTATCACAACCAAAGAATTTCGTATAGTTATTTTTAGAATTTCTAATATTGATCAATAAATTCTCCCTATCATCCTCTGGCATGTTCTGAAAATCCAGCATTGTTGCTGACAATATACTTCCATTATCGAGAACATACCGTTGTGCTTCTCCATATTTCAAGGTATTCAGATCAAGAATCTGTATCATTCCCTGATCATGTTCCGTCTCCTTTTCAAAGCATTTCCCAATTATCAGTTTTTCATACGAAGTAACTGCCCGTACACCATAAGGCAGCATACATATTTTCCCGGTCTGTCCATCTAGCAGCTCATCCACCGCCTGCACATGAACGGTTGTAATATCCTTTTTGTGTTCGCCCGCCATGCAGATCAACCGGTACAATACCGAGCGGATCAATACCTCCTCCTGCTGCCGCAACTGCTTACGGTCTAACACATAATTCCCCTGTACATTCTGTTCTACATTCTGCTCTATATAGGCATTGACCATGCTTTGCAGAAAATTCTCATACTCCGATGCCTGTTTTGCAAATTCTGCAATATGCAAAACAGCCTGAGCATTGATACTTTGCAGCTCTGGAAGTACTTTGTTTCTCAAGCGGTTTCTGGAATACGCATTCTCCCTGTTTGTGTCATCCTCATTCCACGTCTCTTGTTTTCGTGCGACATATGCTGTCAATTCTTCTTTTCTGCAATCAAGAAATGGACGTATCATCTTATATATGCTGCCGCTTTGTGCATCCTTCCATTCACTGACCGGAAGCATCCCCCGCATACCTGCAAGCTGACTTCCCCGTATCAGATGAAACAATACCGTCTCTGCCTGGTCATCCATGTGATGGGCAACTGCTATCGTTCCTGCATTTACCTGTTGTGCCACCTCGGCAAAATGACGATAACGGCATATCCGTCCCATCTCTTCCTCTGACATCTTTTCCTGCTTTGCAAGTTCCGGAACATCATCATAAAACACATAGCAGGGAACTTCTAATCTCTCACACAGGCCACGGACGGCCTTCACATCCTGCTCTGCCTCTTTCCGAATGCCGTGGTGAACATGTACCACATGCAGCGTCAGATCCCATTCTCTTTGCACCTCAGAAAGCATCAAAAGGAGTGCAACCGAATCTACACCTCCGGATACCCCCAGTACAATGCAATCACCCTTGTCTACCATATGATGTTCCATCATATATTGTCGTACTTTCTCCGTCATTTTATCTCCTTCACGTCCGAATTCCGGCAGGCATATATTAATTCTTATCGTTCCCACACACCAGCCACTAAAATCGTGCTGTCATCCCGCATCTGTCCTCTTTGCATGGATACGATCTCCTGCATGATCATATCTGCCATTTTCTGTGCATTGTTCGTATCCGCATTTGCGATCAGATCTGCAAGATACGTTTCTTTATTCTCAAACAGAATACTGTCCAATACCCCGTCACTTACCATTACAATAATATCCCCATAATATAGCTTTCTCTCGCAGGTGTCAAATTCTACCTGTTCAAGCACACCTACCGGAAGCGATGTGGAACGGATACACTCCACCTGCCCTTTTCTCCGTATAAATGTTGTCGAAGCACCAAGTTTCACAAAATCCGTCATCCCGGTGTACAGATCCAACACCGTAAGATCTAACGTTGAGCTGGTTCTGCCATTATCTAAAAAACTGATACAGGAATTCAATAATTCAATCGCCAGTCCCCGCCCAAATCCTGCCGAAAGCAATTGTTCTAACAATTCCACAACCTGACCGCTTTTCGTATTCGCAGTCTCTCCACTTCCCATACCATCAGATATCATCAAAACCGCTTTCCCATTTTCCAGCCGGATCACCGAAAAATTATCTCCGCAAAGTGCCTCCCCACTTCGGTTACACCGTACAATCCCGGTTGTCAGCATATACTCCGCCTGCTCCGTAAATGCAAACCTGCTTTCCCTTCTGCTGACCGCATCTTCCGCTCGTTCTACACATACCATTTCTTTACCGACAATGCCGCAAAGTGCCTGCGCCATCTTCTTTCCCGTAACCACCTTTTCTTTGTCCAGATAACAGCTCAGATATACTTTTAAACGCTGCTCTGCATCCTTTACCATAACCGCTTTCGTCACATTGACTCCCATTCTGCTAAACCGTGCCGTTACCCTGCATTCAAACACTTCTATCTGCAAAGAACGCTCTGACAGCGTAACCGGAAATGTCTGGATCACTTCCCCGATCTGTCCCAACTGCCGGATAAAATTGTGTCGCAGTTCTGCCAGCCGGTTACTCTGTGATTCGACCGCATTTAGCAGCGAAATACCATCTCCGCTCAGATACATATTGCTCAATCCGTTCGGAAGATCCTGTGCCTGCTCCTCCTGCTCCGATAATATCTTTTCCATTGCAACAAATGCCTGTCCAAACTTCTCGATCCGCTTCCGGCTCGCTTCCTGAATCAGGATATCCTGCGATAAGGCTGTCACATCCTCCTTCCTTATCGGAACACGCTTCAGCCATACAGAAGGTGTCAGCAGAAATAAAGCGGATACTGCTACTGCCCCTGTCAAGGATGCGGCTTCTAACAATGCGTGGTGATATAATACCCCCAGCAGCAGATAAGCGGCAAAATAGGACAAAAGCACTCCGGGTTTGCCAAGTTCTTTCATGATCACGGCAAGGCTTGCCAACAGGATCATAACGGCAAGATACGATACATCCCCCATTCGGAATGCAAGTACCAAACCGGTAATGCTTCCCGTTGCAATACCGATACTTCCGTCAAACCGGTAAGTGTTATAAAGGAGCAGATAACCACAGATAACAAACAAGACAGAAAATGCTCCTTTTCCCGCCGGACAGCCAAACAACGCTGTTGCCAATAATGCAAATATACCCACAAAACGTTTGTTGTCTGCAAACATTCTCCCCGTTCCCGAACGGAGTGCCGTCATGCCCTGCTGGAAGATCAGAACGGAACAGCCACATAAGATTGCTTCTAACAATGTGTAGATCACACTGATCTCCTTTCCTGTGATCAGAAATTGATAAGGCATGCTGACTGCCCACAGGACACCGCCGCTCGCCAGTGCAATCTGATAATTATTTGCAAAGATCTTACTGCGATCCGTACTCTTTAACATACCAAGTAAAAATACGAGCACCAGTCCATATCTGATCATGGCAGCTCCATCCATATAACTTGCCACCCCAAGCATTAAAGCTATAAATATTCCAAATGAACTCTGTTCCTGTAAGTACGCCGCCATAAAAAATGGCACAACAAAAGGATACATTCCAAACAGGCAGCATCTTGCTACCAGAAATGCAAGGATATGTATCCCCAAATATTCTATCTTATATCGCATATTGCATTCCTCCCACTATCTCTAGTGGGACAGAGTATAACAGATTCCTTGTCCGCAATCTGTCAGTTTGCCACGAATATATCCGCAACTTCCGACACCTTTTACGGTTATGTTCTGCGATCATTTATTCCCAGGTTCGATCAATATCTCATCCGGATACACCAGACCGAGTTTGTTCTTTGCAATATCTTCCATATATTTCTTTGTCTGCATATATTTCTCTAATGCTTCCAGATCCTTTGTCCGTTGTTCCTCTTCTTTAATCTGGCTTTCCAGTATCTCCTGCTTCTTTGTAAGTTCTCCACTTTGTTTTTTCAAAGATGCGGAGCGGATTCCCACACAGACAACAAACACGATCACGACAACTACGATCAACGGAAGTCCTTTTTTCATTTTCTTTTTTCTCTTACGACGTCTGCTCATTTGATCACCCGTTTCTCATTTATCTACTCTTTACTGCCATTTTAACCTCTGCCAACGCTTTTTTCAATGTTTTTATCACAGACCGCTTCATAGACACGATCGGTCTGACCACCAACCCCACCCCTTTTTTCCAGCAGGGTACGATCTTATCCGCCAGAAACATCAAAATTCTGCTTATGGTAAGCATATAGATCAATACACCCAGAAACATCCCCAAAAAGGCATATCCCCTCAATGCTCCACGATTATAATAAAACAGTGTCCGGAATACCATCCATGCCGTAAACATCCAGAAAGCAAGATCTTCTATATCCACGACAATCTCTTTATGAGGAATCAGCATCCGAAAAATACGCACACCGTCATATACCAGTGCTAACACCGCCCCTAACAGTAAACACACCACAAACAACTCTGCCTCGGCATATATCAAATCCGCCATGCACTCCCCTTACTTAAACAGGCGGTTGAACAATCCATTTTCACCTTTCATGCCCGGCTTAAGATCGGAATATGTAAAGGAATCCACCCTGCCGTCTACTTCCACTTCTCCTTTTTCCAAGGTCAACTTTGTTACGTTCAGATCGGTTCCCTTTATCAGCAGCACCCCTTGTTCCGTTTCTAACAATACTTCATTCGGATCAAAGGAAATCACTGCATTCACTCCCGTGATCACTCCTGCCCCTCTGTTGTTCAATGTAATCTTATGAGACTTTCCGTTTCTTACCTCTTCCATGTTCTGTTCACCCTCCTGTCAAACTTTACTTGATGTATTGTATGTTGTACAGGAGATAAAAATACCAGTTTTCCTACAGGTATGTGAACATGTCTTTTGCATCCTCTTTTTTCGTAGATTCCACAATTGCTGTTACTTCTACCGCAACCGTCTTATTGCCAAACTCAATATCAATGCGATCCCCGACTTTCACATCCGTTGACGCCTTCGCAACACGGTTATTCACCATAACCCTTCCTGCGTCACAGGCATCATTTGCCACCGTTCTTCTCTTAATCAGACGGGACACCTTCAAATATTTATCTAATCTCATATATCCCTCCATAAAACGAAATAAGGCTGTTGCAAATGCAACAGCCCTCACCTTCAACAAAACTTAATTATTTGTTTACAACATCCTTTAAAGCCTTACCAGCTTTGAACTTAGGAGCCTTTGAAGCTGCAATCTTCATTGTCTCGCCAGTCTTAGGATTTCTTCCCTCTCTAGCTGGTCTGTCAACTACTTCAAATGTTCCGAATCCAACTAACTGAATCTTCTCACCCTTTGTTAATTCTTCTGCTACTACATCTGTGAATGCCTTTAAAGCTTTCTCTGCATCTTTCTTAGATAATTCTGTCTTCTCAGCCATAGCTGCAACTAACTCTGTTTTGTTCATAGGAATAGTTCCTCCTCTTAAAAATTATATAGTATTCTTTGATTCCTTGCCCCCAATAGGCAAGTCCTAGTAGTAGTTATACTCGTTTACCCCTTGTTTGTCAAGCAAATAGGCAGATTCTTCGGTTTTTTGTACAATTTAGTAGAATTTTCCGTTGAGATATGCAACAAAATCTATTCAATTTGCCTTTTAACTTTGTATCTTTTCTACATACATTTTCAATTTTCATTGTGCATTTCTAACAAAGTTTTTCTTCGCTTGATTTTTGTCAATACCCTTGATTTTTCTAGAATTTTTGCCTTTTCAGGCAACTTTCAGCCCTCCATTTGCTTTCCAAGAAAATTTGCTGCAATGATCGCTGCTTTTTGCTCTGTTTCTGTCAATGGATTCCTACCGTCTTTATTTAATACAACAACCGCTCCGATTGCATCACCCTCACTGATGATCGTCTGGACAATCTGCCCTTCATACAGATCATTTCCATCCCCAGTGATCTGAATATACTTTTTCTCACCTTTTTTTGCCATGATTGCTTCCCGGTCATTGATCGCCTCCTCTAACTCCTTATGCAACGATTTTCCAAGCAACTCCTTCTTTGACATTCCTGCAACCGCAATAATCTGATCCCGGTCAGTCACACATACCGGACATCCAAGAATCTGTGCAGTCGCATCTACATATTCCTGCGCAAATATAGCAAGCTCCCCAATCGGCGAATATTTCTTTAAAATAATCTCCCCATCCTTATCCGTAAAGATCTCCAACGGGTCGCCCTCCCGGATGCGCAACGTTCTACGGATTTCCTTTGGTACAACAATTCTTCCCAGTTCGTCTATTCTTCTTACAATTCCTGTTGCTTTCATACGAAAAAACCTCCTGCTTTCTGCATACTTTCCATAATTATGCTGTATGGGTAGTATGTGGAAATAAAACGTAATTATGCATTATATATGAAGATAAATGTGCATCTCGCACCATAATCCATACCATTCGTACCAATCTCAAAAATAACAGATTTTATGAGATATAGCAAAAACAATCCATAAGCAGATTGCAACTAATAATGCAATTATCTAATGCATATCCCGTCCGAGACAATGCCATATACGGCTGGGCGTGGCAATAAGCACAGTGTAAGTTTTGCGGAGATAACGTGAATGGCACATGCCCGAAAACGTAAATAAAGCCATGTAAGTTTGTCTTATATGGTTAAGCAGGCTGGTCTGTCTACGCCGGTGCTTGGTGAGGTTCTTACGAACCTAGCACCGCTGCGTAGGCAGTATAAGTGCAAACGTGCCTGCGTACCATAAAGGCAAACTTACATGGCTTTCGCTATACCTTTTGCATGTGCCTCACACATCATCCGTCACTTCACTGTGCAAGGGTAATTGTACTGCGGTTTGGATAGTTCCCGTCCAATCATAATGCCACATACAATCGCCGCTAGCAGATCCGCAACCGGACCTGCATACATAATACCATCAATTCCCATAAATAATGGAAATACAACGATAAGCGGCAACAGGAATATGATCTGTCTGGTCAGTGCCAAGAAGCTTCCTATCTTTGGCTTACCGATCGCCGTAAAGAAGTTCGAACTGATTGGCTGCAGGAAGTTTACAAAGGTAAAGAACAGAAAGACATGGAAATAGCTGGTTGCAAAGGAGTAATACAGCTCGGATCCATTGCCAAAAACCGATATGATCTGTCGTGGAAAGATCTGGAAAAGCACAAATGCGATCACCGCTAATACAGCCCCGCACCCGGTTGCCTTGAAATACGCTTCACGCACCCGGTTATATTTCTTCGCTCCATAGTTAAAACTGGCAATCGGCTGCAATCCCTGTGATATACCAATCACAAACGACATGAACAGCATATTGACCTTCGTTATGATTCCGGCGCACGCAATCGGAATGGACTCTCCATATTGAGACATGGAACCATAATACTTCAACGACTTATTCATAATGATCTGTACGATCATCATTGCGATCTGGTTACTGCACGGTGCCATACCAAGTGCTGCAATCCTTCCTACATTTTCCGCTTTGATCACAAAATGCTCCCGCTTCAATGTCACCGTCTTGCAATGTGCCAAATACCAGATAGCAAGACCCCCGGACACATACTGCCCGATAATGGTAGCAAGTGCCGCACCGGACATTCCCCAGTCAAAGCCAAATACAAAAATTGCATCTAATATCGTATTAACGACCGCTCCGGTCAGGTTGCAGAGCATTGTAATCTTCGGTCTGCCATCCGCACGGATCAGATGTCCTCCACCAGTTGCCAGTGTAAGCAGCGGAAAGCCAAGTGCGGTGATCCGGGTATATTCCTTGGCATACTCTAAAACATTCTCCGGCGAGCCAAAAAATCGAAGCATTGGTTCTAAGAACAGCTCTGCGATCACACATAATCCGAACCCACATAAAAACAACATAGCTACGGCATTGCCAAGATACTGTACTGCCTTCTTCTTATCCCCACTTCCCATCGCAATATTGAAAGCAGACGAACCTCCGATTCCAAAAAGGAGAGAGATTGCCAGGCATGACGTAGACAGTGGAAATGCAATATTCGTGGCGGCATTTCCAAGTTCTCCGATCTTCTGACCGATAAAAAACTGATCTACAATATTGTAAAGTGATCCCACCAGCATGGAAATAATGCTCGGAACAGCAAAGGAACACAACAACTTATTGATCCGCTCGCAGCCTAATGGGTTTTCATGTTTCTCTGTTATCATTTTATTATCTTTCATCCGATCAGCTCCGGTTTCTTTCTTCATAGATCTGCAACATCTCCATATAATTCTTTGCATGCAGGTAGTCTGATTCCTGATCCTGTCCGTCCGTATACCAGATCGGTGTCATTCCAACTTCTGCCGGACCTTTTACATCCTTCCGGAGACTATCCCCAACATATACCACTTCTTCCGGTCTTACACCCATCTTAGAAAGTGCAAGTTCAAAAATTACCGGATCCGGCTTCTCTCTTCCTGCCTCTTCACTCGTTGTAATATAATCAATATACTCCGCAATTCCCAATGCCCGGAGCTTCCGATGCTGGATATGTACCGTCATATCCGTACAGATTCCGATAAGGATTCCATCCTTCCGAAGCCGCTGCAAAAATTCTTTCACTCCATTATATAATACCATGTGTGAAAGGATATAGTTCCAAAAATAATCATATAATTCTAACGCAAAAGAAACGGATGGGATCTTAAGGATCTCCAACATCCGTTCCATATATAACATCCGGTTGTGCCGTGCTGCTACATCATCTGTAATCTGTTCTTTCACACTTAAGCGGGCCGCATCAAATGCGCCCCGCACCGTATCATAATCCATATGTAATAACGTATCAGAAGCATATCGGCAAAGTGCCTCTACACCTTCCTCATTCAGATTGCAGCAGTCATAAAATGTATCATCCAAGTCAAATAAATATGCTTTTATCATGGCATCTTACTCCTGTATCTTCTTACTTTGCAATATAATAATTACCTGTCTTCAACAGAATCGGCACTTCCTTCTCACAGATGATTGGGACTTCACCTAATTCGTAGATCTTGCACATGGTATTCTTCTCTGCTTTACTGCTATCTACCAATACATAAGTCTGTTCCGAATTCTCCCGGACAATCTGCTTCTTCTCTGCCTCTCTCACATCCGGTGTACTGATTCCTGCACGCTCCGAAAATCCACTGGCTCCAATAAATGCCTTGTTAAAGAAATTCTTGGTCAATGCCATATTCGTTGTTGTGCCAAAAATGGAGGCTGTTGAGATATTCAACTCCCCACCAAGCACATACACTTTAAGATGGGTCCCCTGAAGCTCCGGATAGATCAATGCATTCGTTGTAACAATTGTAATCTTCTTATTCTTAAGGTATTTGACCATCTCTAATGTAGTGGAACCGGAATCCAAATAAATAGAATCGCCATCCTCAACCAGACCCGCTGCATATTTGGCAATTGTCTCTTTGGCCGCCACCTGCTTATTCTTCTTCGTATCCACAGGTGCTTCATATGACTCCATCTTCAACCGGGCTCCACCACCTCTTAACAGCAGAACCTGTCCTTCATCCTCTAAAGCTTTCAGATCGCGCCGGATGGTCGACTCAGAAACACTATCAAACAAATTCATAAAATCTTCTATACTTGCAACTTCTTTGGTCTCCAGATATTGTAATATTTGCAATTGTCGTTCATATGGAATCATCTCTTCACCTCATTTCCAAATATCATCATAATTTTATTTTCATATTTTGTCAATTAAAATTATAATGAGGATTATGCTGTCACTTCTTCCAGGGTCGGCATAGATGGTTGTGCCCCATACCGGCACACAGTAATGGCACTGCATCCGGTCGCAAATTCACACGCTTTCACAAGATCCATGCCATGAATCAACGCATACCCGGTCGCTCCAATGAAAGAATCACCCGCACCGGTAGATTCCACTGCATCCACCTTTTTGGATGGGATAAATGCGACCTCTCCATTCTGCGCTACAACAGATCCTTCCTTTCCCAGTGTAAAAATGCAGGCATTACAGAGCTCGCCACTCATCTGAAGGGCTCCTTCCTTCGCCTTCTCGATGGTGTCGATCTCCGAATGCAGATAATATGCCGCCTCTACCTCGTTGACTACCAGAATATCCACCTTCTTAAGATACTCCTCCGGAATATCCGCCGCCGGTGCTGCATTCAGCAGCACCTTACAGCCGGCTTCTTTTGCCTTATCAATTGCGTACATGTTGATCTCCTGAGGGATCTCCATCTGCAAGATCACTATCGCAGATTCTTTCAGTAAATCCTCTGCATGGTCAATATCTTCCTTAGTCACCGCATAATTTGCACCTTTCACGATAACTGCAAATACGCTTCCATCCTGTAAAGCATTTACCACGCCCATTCCGGTCGGTTCCTGCACTTTGCGGATATATTCTGTATGCACACCATATTTCTTTGCCTCAGAAATCAATATCTCTCCATTGGCATCTTCACCCACACAGCCGACCATATAAGTAGGCACTCCTAATTTGGCTGCCTGTACTGCCTGGTTCGCACCCTTGCCACCGGCACTGAATGCTACATCATCTGCATGAAATGTCTCACCCATCTCCGGCAGCCGGGCAATCTTCAATATCACATCATAATTCAAACTTCCAATTACCGTAATCTTATCTCTCATATGCCGACTCCTTTATCTGTCTGTTATGCGTTCTTACGACGGGCAAGCATTGCCTCAAAATCTGCCTTGATGAACTCGAAGTAAGAAGCTACGATGATAATAATACCGGTTACAACGTACTGCCAGAACGAATCTACATTGATAACGACCATTCCTACCTTTAATACCGCTAACATAAATGCTCCGATAAATGTTCCAAGCGCAGTACCCCGGCCACCTGCCATTGCCGTACCACCAATTGCTGCTGCAGCGATCGCATCTGTCTCATAAGTAAGACCTGCTGTTGCTTCCGCAGAACCCAAACTTGCTAACATGATCATACCTGCAATAGATGCGCATACACCACACACTATGTAAGCGATATATTTGGTCTTGAATACGTTAACACCGGAAAGGTTCGCAGCTTCTTCATTACCACCTACTGCATATAAGTTATCACCTGTACGGGTCTTTGACAAGATAATATGAGCGATCACAAATACCACGATCATAACGAGCACATAGTAGCGGATACCCATAAACATCTTACCGTTAAAGATATTACGGAAACTGTCAGGAACATTCGTTACCGGAGTACCACCTGTTACCACGTAAGCAATACCACGATAAAGACTCATTGTACCAAGTGTTGCAATGAAAGGCTGTAACTTTAAGTTTGTTACAAGGAATCCGTTAAATGCACCTGCAACCACACCGATCAATAATCCCACAACGATTGCAAGAATCGGTGGAACACCATTGACACAGCACATTGCAACTGCAATACCGGTAATGGCAAAGGTACATCCAATGGATAAGTCAATTCCCGCCGTAATGATCGTGAACATAATACCCGCTGCCAATACTCCATTTAATACCATCTTCTGGAATACGGTTAAAATATTATTCCAGGATAAAAAGTTTGGGTTCATCGCTGTAAAGATCATTCCCATAACAATCGTTGCAAGAAATACAACAATCTCACGCTTATATTTATCAAAAATATGTTTCATCTTATTTACCTCCAATCGCATAATCCAGAATTTCATCTGTATCGAATTTCTCTCTGTCTGTTAGTTCTGCCGAAATGTGACCTTCGCTCATAACGATCAGACGGTCACTGATTCCCATCGCTTCCGGAAGTTCAGAAGAAATAACGATCAGGCTCTTTCCTTCTGCTACTAATTCTTCCATCAGACGGTAGATCTCTGCCTTAGCCGCGACATCTACACCTTTGGTCGGTTCATCAAATATAATGATATCGGTATCTGCTGACATCCATCTTGCAAGGATAACCTTCTGCTGATTACCACCCGACATATTCTTTGTCAGATAATCCGGTTTCTTAGGGTTGATATCCATCTCCTCAAAAAAACGCTCTGCATTTTTCTTCTTTTTCCCTTCGTCTAAGAACGGGCCTGACATATATTTATCTAAGCTGGAAATGGAAATGTTATCAATATTCGAAAACTGATTCATAAATCCCTGGGTCTTACGATCCTCAGGAAGTAAACCGATACGATTCTTTAGTGCTTTCGTTGTATTCCAACGACCTGTGATCTCTTTTCCCATAAGGTACATCTTTCCGCCTATTTTCTGATCTGCACCAATAATCGTTCTCATCACTTCGGAACGTCCTGCTCCGATCAGACCGAAGAATCCTAAGATCTCTCCTCTGTGAAGTTCAAATGATACATCATTGAAGTCTTTGCCATTAGAAAGGTTCTCTACCTTCAACACAACCTCATCTGTTGCCGGGCTTGGTTTTAATCTGTCTGCCACAGATGCTACACTTCTTCCTACCATGGCATGTATCATTTCCTCACGTGTTGTTTCTTTGACATTCAGCTGTGTAATAAATTCACCATCCCGCAATACGGTCGCACGGTCGCAGATCTGGAAGATCTCTTCCAAGTGATGACTTACATATAATATCGTAACACCACTCTTTTTGAGCTTCTCAATAACTGCAAAGAGTGCTTCTGTCTCTTTCTGTGTCAGGGAAGCGGTCGGCTCATCTAACGAAATGATCGTAGAATGATGATATAAGGCTTTGGCAATTGCGATCATCTGCTTCTGTCCTGCTGTTAGGGTTCTTACAATATCTCTGGATTTGAAATTACAATTCAACTCTGAAAGGATCTCATCAACATCCTTGTGCATCTTATTGAAATCCACAAACAATCCTTTCTTTGGCTCATAACCCAATGTTACATTCTGTCCGACTGTCAGTTCTTCCACAACCATGGTTTCCTGATGAACTTTGGAAATCTTTCCATCCCGGATCGCATCATTGGGATGCATAAAATGTACCGTCTCCCCATGAAGCTTTACCGTTCCTTCATATTCTGAATAGACACCATGAAGAATATTTAAGATTGTTGATTTTCCGGCACCATTTTCACCAAGTAAGGCATGCACTTCTCCTTCCTCTACGGAAAAGGACACATCTTTTAACACATGAACACCCGGGAAATATTTGTTAATCTTAATAAATTCAACGGCCTTTCCCATCTCGTATACCTCCTATAAAGTGGACTGCCACATTCCTGTGACAGTCCCACGTAATCTCTTATCTGTCTGCGTTCTCTACTCTTCTACATAGTTCGCATCTTCCCAGCCGATGATCTCTGCTGCATCCTTGTCAACATTCGTTGAATCGATCAAAGCCTGTGGAGTTGCTACGACTCTTGGCATATCCTGTCCTGCAAGTGCTCTTAATGTACACTCCATTGCTACTCTTGCTGTGTAATATGGGAAAGAATCGATCGTTGCATCCAGACCACCATCACGGATAGAATCATATGCTTCACCAATACCATCTACACCAACTACAAGGATATCTTTATCTGCTTCTTTCACGGCCTCTACTACACCAAGTGCCATATCATCATTGTTGCAGAAGATTGCTTTCAGATCCGGATACTGCTGAATCCATGTTGCAGCTAAGTCCTTAGACTTCTGACGATCCCAGTCTGCGTTCTGTTCTGCTACAATATCAAGCTTAGAATTGTTATCTGAGATCCAGTCCTTGAATCCGGATGTACGCTCTCTTGCTGCAAATGCCTTTGCCATACCGATTACGATAGCAACCTGTCCTTCATCACCTAGCTTATCAGAAATCCACTCTGCTGCCAACTGTCCGTTCTGGTAAGCATTTGGTCCTGCATAATAATCTGCAGTTGCGATAACACCATCATTTACATTATATACAGGAATCTTCGCATCCTTTGCATTCTCAACGGCTGCTGTTAAGTTTGAATCTGAAATCGGGCTTAACATCAAAGCGCTGCATCCCTGGTTTGTCATGTTCTCAACCATTGTCTGCTGACCGGTCTCATCACTCTCATCTGTAGTACCATCTACTTCCACCGTAACGTCTACACCGGAAGCCTTAGCGATCATATCCGCAGCCTCCTCATATCCGGTCTGTAAAGTTCTCCAGTATTCATTGGTTAATGACTTCTCAACCGCTCCAAGCTTCAATCCGCTCTTAACCGGAACATCTCCGAATTTCTCACGGACCTCTTCAATCGTCATGCTGTCTTTCTCAGTATCCGGATTGAATTCCTCTGTCTGTGCTGTCTGTGTGGAATCCCCACCACTCTTGCTGCTGTCTGTTGCTGCTCCATCTGTGGAACATCCTACCATAGCAAATGCCATGGTTGCTACCATTAATGTTGCTAAAAATCTCTTCTTCATAATACGTACCTCCTTAAAATCCTTCTCTATTTCATCATTTCTAAAATTAGGCTCTGTGCACTGATTCCATCACGCTTTGCGACAATCTTATCGATCTCTTCTACCCCGATCTTATCTACCATGCTGCTGATCTGTTCAAATGCATCAATGTTTGCCTGCACTTCTAAGATTGCATTCTCCCGGATCGGGAATGTGTCAAAGAATACCACACCATCATAATGATATCTCTTCAGATAATAGATAAACTCTGCACACAATGAGAAGTTGACCGAACCGAAGATCAATCCGCTGTCCTGGAATCCATATCCATCATTCATATGAAGTCCGAATAATTTTCCTTTGGATGCTGCAAGTGCCAATCCATAAGATGGGCTGTCATGCTTCATTAACATGTGACAGAAATCCAATGTGCATCCTACATTCTCTCTGTCAACCTCTGAGATCAGATACATTGTCATTCCCGTAGAATCGATCAATGCGAAGTTCCTTTCTTCATAAGGCTTATACTCAATACTGATCTTCATATCCTTTGCGTAATCAGCCACTTCCTGAATGGCCTCCACAACCTGCTTGAAGCAATATTCATAGTCCATCTGGAACGGATAGTCGAATCCGTCATTCTCTAACCATAAAGTAATAACGCTTCCTCCAAGTTCTCTGCAGATGTCTGCCGCTTCCTTGCACATGGTGATCGCTTTCTGTCTCAGTTCCTCATCCGGGTTCGTGAGATCACCATTCAAAAAGAAGTTTCTCCATCTGACTGCAAATCCGTTCACTTTCAAATCGCCCATTGCCTTCTTGATCTCTTCCAAATCGTATCCTGCAATATGCTCCGGGTAATTGAACTCCAAATGTGTCATACCCTTTGTCTCACGATATGCCTTGATCGCATCCAACACATTCTGACCCTTGAATATAAACGAATTCATTCTTCCTGCATAATTCATGCTCTCATCATCCTCCTTTTAATTTATTTTTTCATTTTCTTTCACTTATTTTCATTTCGTGTCATTATAATATAACAGTTTTCATATCTTGCCAACACAAATTATCATATTTTTGAAATTTTCTTTTATTTTTTGAATTTTATTGTCTATTTTTCTGAGTTTGTTGAAACTAACTGTCATTTTGTGTCATATTTTTTCAATAATTCACAAGAAAACAGCATTAAAAAAGGACATGTCATACAACATGTCCAAATCTACCTTATTGCTTAATGAAGTATTCGCGCCATTTTTTCCAATCGGTTCAGTGCTTCCTGCAGCGTATCCTTTGACCTTGCAAAATGCAGCCGGATCAGATGATTCACCGGTTCCCGGAAGAAACTAGAACCCGGCACAGCTGCTACGCCATACTCCCGGATCATCCATTCACAAAATTCCAGATCTGTCCAACCGTCAAATTGTGACAGTGCCAGAAAATCCGTAATATCGATCAAAATAAAATAAGAGCCCTGCGGAACCGTATGCTTTAGTCCAATCGCATCCAATCCTTTTACAAAAAAATCTCTCTTCTCTGTATAGAGTGCTTTCAATCCCTGATAATATTCTTCTCCAAAATTAAGACCAACTGTTGCAGCCTCCTGCAATGGCGCTGCTGCTCCAACCGTCAGGAAATCGTGCACCTTCTTAGCCGCCTCAATTACACGCTCCGGTCCGACAATATATCCTAATCTCCAGCCGGTAATGGAATAAGTCTTTGATAAGGAATTACAAGTGATCGTCCGGTCATACATTCCCGGCAATCCTGCCATATGTACATGCACATACGGATCAAATACGATATGCTCGTATACCTCGTCTGTCACCACATATGCATCATATTTTGTTGCAAGTTCTCCGATATACATCAATTCTTCCCTGGTAAATACCTTACCACACGGATTGGATGGATTGCAGACAATGATTGCCTTCACACCTTGCTGAAATGCTTCCTCTAACACCTGCTTATCAAACTGAAACTCCGGCGGTACAAGCGGTACATAGATCGGTTCTGCCCCGGAAAGAATCGCATCCGCTCCATAATTTTCATAAAATGGTGAAAATACAATGACTTTATCACCCGGATTACAGATTGTCATCATTGTTGCCATCATCGCTTCCGTTCCACCACACGTTACAACCACTTCTTTGTCCGGATCAATCGTTCTTCCAATTGCTCTTCCCTGTTTTCTCGCAACTGCCTCCCGAAAATTCTTTGCACCAAATGTAATACTGTACTGATGTGGTCCTTTCTTCGCTGCCTCTGCCAAGGCATCCGTGATTTCCTGCGGTGGATCAAAATCAGGAAATCCCTGTGATAAATTGATTGAATCTTCTTGTGCGTCATTGATTCTGGTCATTCTGCGGATGACGGAATCAGTAAATGTTCCCACACGGTTACTCAATTCTGGCATAACGTGTACTCCTCCTTACTCTCTACTGATAATTATATTGATATGGTTGCTCTTCGAACATATCATGCTGTGATCTTTTCTTTGTTTTCCAACATTTTGGTTGCTTTTTTCACACAATAAAAGCAGGTTGGTGCAATATAGAAGCACGCCGTCACCCATGCGGTCTGATCTGAAAAGCAGATTGCTGTATATCCAAATGTTCCTACCAGTCCAAGGCTGACCACAGACCGGGCAATCATTTCTGTCACCCCGGATATCACTGCACGCATCGAATAACCAAGTCCCTGTGTCACCATACGCGTAATATTAAGGATTCCCAGACTCCAATAGAAGAATCCCATACACCGCAAGTATTTTGCAGATGCATCCAATACATCTACCGCCTTACGGCTCACAAAGATCATCGAAAGCGTTCTGCCTGCAAAGATCAATATAAGCCCTGCCACAATACCATATCCAACCGCAAGGAATATCGCCTGCCACAGACCTTTCCTAATTCGCTCCGCTTCTCCCGCACCCAAATTCTGGCTGCAGAATACCGATGCTGCCGTTCCAATTGCATCAAACGGACACATTGTGAACTGTTTGATACGCATGCCTGCCGTAAAACCGGATACACAGACACTTCCTAACCCATTATTTGCCGCCTGCATGACCATACTACCGATTGCAGTAATTGAAAACTGCAAACCCATCGGCAAGCCCATGGATAACAACTCTTTCACACTGCCTGCTCTCACAATGCGATGTTCTTTCGCCATCCAGAGAAGATTGATCTTCCTGCCAATGTAGACCAGACAGAGGATTCCACTGACCGCCTGCGACGTGATCGTTGCGATTGCCGCTCCGGCACATCCCCATTTTAACACAATAATACAGAACAGATCTAAGAATATATTCAAGATTGCCGAAAATGCCAGAAACATAAATGGTGTTCTGCTGTCTCCGACTGAACGCAGGATGCTTGACAGAAAGTTATACATCAATGTAAATGGCATACCAAGAAAAATAATCAACAGATACGCATAGGCATTGTCATAAATATCTGCCGGAACCGACAGGGTATGTAAGATCCACGGGCAAAGAATGGAACAAAGCGTTGTCAGAACAACTGCAATTCCTCCGGTTAATAACGCACCATTGAAGATGTAATTGCGCATCTTATCAAGATCATTTGCCCCGTAATACTTGGCGACCGGCACACCAAATCCGGCACAACATCCCATGCAGAATCCTAATACAAAAAACTGTACACTGCTGCTGGCTCCCACTCCGGCTAACGCTTTCGTGCCTAAGATCTGACCTACGATCGCTGCATCTATAATATTATAAGTTTGTTGTAACAGATTTCCTAATAATAAGGGCATTGCGAATCGCAGCATTAATTGTAAGGGTTTGCCCTTTGTCATTGCAGTTGCTGTATTTGACATTTTCTCCACACCTTTCTAAATAATACTCCCCAACTTTATGGATGAAGACGGACGATGAATGGTTATCGTGTTTGTGTGGGTGCCAGAACAGAGGATTTCTTATAACTATGCTCAATTGTGCTAACCGTTCCACCGAGCCACAAACATACAGAAAATCTCAGCTTAAAGGCTTCGATTTTCTGTTGTGTCTCGCTTCCACAGCCCAAAAGTCGCATAGTTATAAGAAATCCACTGCCCTGACACTATTTACATAATAATAACCATTCATCTGTTCATTGGCTCAAACGATCCATAAAGTTTCCGCCACACCCGATGCCATATTGACGTTATCGCAAACGGAAGAGATACGAGCAAAACCTATTGCTGACGGGTTATCTAAATATATGGCAGAATAAGGAAAACTCGGCAGGGATACATTCATATCCCCTCCGAGTTTTATTGCGGATTCATTATACTCTTTTTATTTTGAAGTTTCAACCATCATCAATCAAAGACTCGTCTTACTGCCTCCTGATATTCCTCCGGTCGATTGGCTTTTCTCACTTTCTTCAGTTCCCTTTCCGATTCCGGGAACATTTTCCCCAGATAGGACCACACTTCTTTCATCTTAAAAAGCGCATCCTTTTCACTACCCATAGCTTCCCGATAACCCGCATATAACCGGTCATGATATTCTTCTAATTCCGTTGTTGTTATGGTTTGTCCGGTCCGAATCTCCCGCACTAATCCCGGATTGGTCACTACGCCTCTTCCAAGCATGACCCGTTCCACTGTTGGAAATCTTCCACAAAATGTATCATAATCTTCTTTCGTAAAGATATCTCCGTTATAACACACCGGGTGGGCACTCTGCTTCAAAGCCTCTCCAAACACATCCAGATTCGGATGATTCTGATAGTAATCTTTCTGTAAACGTGGATGAATGATAATCTCAGAAAACGGATACCGGTTATACACTTCCATGATATCCTCGAACTCCTCCGGAAACTCCATTCCAATACGGGTTTTCACTGAAACACGACATTTTCTCTCTTCCGGCAATGCAGCAATCTCCTCAAATACCGTTTCAAAAAATTGATCCAGCCTTCCGATATCATCCAGAAATCCACTTCCTTTTTTCTTGGATACAACCGTAGCCGCAGGACATCCCAAATTCAGATTCACCTCATGATATCCCAGCCCGATGAGCATATTGCAGGTGTCCAAAAACTGTTCCGTATCGTTCGTAAGAATCTGCGGCACAACATTCATTCCCTGATTATTCTCCAGTGCTACTTCTTTCCGTTCTCTCGTTTTCAATATCTTTTTCTTGGTAGGTGCAATAAATGGAGTAAAATATCTGTCCATATCTCCAAACATTGCATGGTACACATTCCGATACACATACCCTGTCACTTCTTCCATCGGTGCCAAATAAAATTGCGTCATTCTTCCTCTCCTTCACCAATAGCCATCCCGGCAGTTCTGTTCCTCATTATTTCACCGTATTCACATAGTATCTTCTGAAAATTCCATACGCCACAACCGCTGTCAGTAATTCTGCCACACCAAATGCCATCCATACACCCTGTGCCCCAAAGAACCGGCTCAATGCAAATGCCGCAGGAATAATGATGACTACATATCGAAGCAGGGATATCACAAAGGACGGCATTCCTTTTCCAAGACCTTCTAATGTGCCGGAAAATGTGACTGACACCGAAGATACTACAAAGCCAAGACAGATCGTACGCAGTGCTGTCACTCCCGCTGCCAATGTATCCGGATTATTCGTGAACAATCCCATCAACTGCCCCGGCAGGAATTCGCAAAGTCCCGTCCCCACGATCATAATGCAGATAATCAGCGTCAGCGCAAATCGATAGATCTGTTTCACACGCTCATTTTCTCTTGCTCCATAATTATAACCGATCAACGGACGGATTCCCTGGATAATTCCATTCGCCGGCAGATACAAGAATGTCTGCAATTTGTAATACACGCCAAGCACTAATACATAAGTGCCGGAAAATGCAGTCAGGATCGTGTTAAGCGCCGTGATCAGGAAAGACGGAAGCGCCATATTAAAGGTCGCCGGGACACCAATTCCATACAACCTGCCTAATATATCCTTGTCAAGATACCATTTCGAAAAGGTGATGCGAACCGGTAATGGGCGGAATACCACAAACCACAGATACGCAAGCAGCGTAATCACCTGCCCGATTCCCGTTGCAATTGCCGCACCCCGAATCCCCATCGCAGGAACCGGTCCAATTCCAAATATAAATACAGGATCTAATATAATATTGGCAATACATCCTGCCATCATACTGATCATGGAAACTTTCATTCTACCCACAGACTGAAAGATCTTCTCAAACGCAATTCCTACCGTGATCACAACAGAAAAGGAAAACGCAATTCTAGAATACGTCAGTCCATAAGTAATCACCGTCTCATCCGAGGTAAAGAACCGAAGAAATGCCGGCATCCCCAGCCAACAGCCAACCAGCAATAACGCACCATGCACAATATTGAAGATCACGCCATCTGTTGCCGCCTTGTCTGCCTTTTTCTGATTGCCCGCACCCAGATAAAATGCGATTGTCGCATTGACTCCAATTGAAAATCCTACTGCGATCGACGTGATCAGATTCTGAATCGGATATACCAGTGAAAGTGCCGTCATTGCCTCTTCACTGATCTTCGCCACAAAATAACTATCTACAATATTATATAACGAATTGACCATCATGGAAATAACCATTGGCAAAGCCATTGATAATACCAACGATTTGATCGGTCTTTCTTTCATAAATGTCTGCTCCATACCTTGCTCCTTTTCCATATAATTGATCAGGCTTTCTCCTACTCGATTCCATATAAACAGAACGCCACATAACTGCTAACGAGTAGCAATTATGTGGCGAAAAATAGACTTTGTCCAGAAAAATCCACACACGTTTTAGGTTTATAGGGTAACATAAGCTACGGTCTCTGTCAAACTATTATCGTTTTACCATATATCCTACTGGATCAATGTTGCATCTGCCATCTTCAATGTCACCCCATCGATCGTAAAGGATTCCACCTGTTCCAGATTCAACAGATTGAAGAAGGAATGCCATTGTGTATCATTATTGTTCATTGTACCATAACATACATTATCAATCTTATTATCCTTATCATAGATACAATATTGCGTTCCGTCCTTCATTGTAACATACACCTTTGATTGATAAGTCAATTCATTCCGGTGTTCATAGGAATCGCTGTTTATATTCGGTGCTGCTAACAGATAGCAGAAATTAGACAGCACTACCTTCGTATACGGCTCGGCATTCTTCCAGACGTAACACGGCAGCGATTCCGCTTTCGGAATCTGTAATGTCATCAGCACACCATAAGAAGTTACTTCCTTCTCTGTTGTCTGCTCCTTCACAACAAGGGACAGATTCCCGGAGAGATCATTTTCCTCAAAATCGTTATATACGATCTGACACACTTTCTTGTTGTCTGTACTTGAGGCAACGTCGATATATGTTCTGCCATCCTCATCATGCAATCCCCCAATCGCAAAATTAATGTATTGCTTTCCATCCTCAATTCCGGTATAAATCTCTGTCTGATCTCTACTCCCCATCTTCCAGTCATCACACGTTTCGTCCAGACCAGCTACATCATACCACTGTCTGCCCTTTCCGGTCAGATCCTCTACCGTAAACTGCAATACACCCGTACCCATCTCCCTGTTATACATATGATGTGTCACTGTAACCTTATATCCTGCTTCCTCTGCAACACCTTCATAGCCAACCGGTTCCGTCTCACTTCCTGCATTTGAATCAACCGCCTCTGACGAGGCATCCGCCTGACTACTTGCATCATTTTCTGCTGCATCACTCACATCCGCATCTGCGATGTATTCTTTTACAGAAGTTTCATCTGCTCCGCCAAACAATCCACCAAACAGATTCAACCGTTCAGCCGCATATACTCCTCCTCCCGCAATGAAAAGAATTACAATTGCAGCTACTGCCACCTTCATCATTTTACCCATTCCATAAAAAGGATTATTCTTTTTATTACCACCTGATTGTTTCATATCTTCATACTCCTTCGCTTTCTGCAAAATCCCTTGGTTGAGTTCCTCCGGTGGCAATTCCCCTTTATGATATATTGTTATTAATACATGATCTAATTCATCTCTCATAGCCATTGTCCTCCAGATTCTTTCTAACCTTGTCTCTCGCTCTCTTTAATCTGCTTGTAACCGTTCCTTTGCTCAGCCCTAGTTCCTCCGCAATTTTTTCTGTTGTCATATCTACACTGTAATACATTAATAGAATTATTCGATATTTCTCTGGTAATGCGTTGACTGCCTGCGATACGATCTGTACGGTTTCTTCGCGAATATAAGCCTCCTGCGGATTGTCCACATCTGCTGACTCATTAAATGCCGCCTTATACATATACTCCGCATCAAGCTCCACTGTTGACACTACCTTACGTCTCCTTTTTTCTTTTCGCCAACGATTCTTCCACAGATTCGCCGCAATACCAATCACAAAATTCTTCATCGATGTATCCTCTACACATCGCTCCAACTCCATTGCTTTTAGAAAACAATCCTGATACAGATCTTCCGCTAAGTCCCGGCTCCCTGTCAGAAAACAGCAAAATCGATAAACGTCCTCACCATATGTATTTAAGCATCTCTCTATCTGTTCTTTGTTCATGCCGTTCTCTTCTCCTATGCTATAAGTATCTCCATCGATGAATGATATCCTTATACTAACATAATGTCATATGTTTATGTTTGATTGCATAATTTTTCTATGTATGAAAAAGAGTTCCGAATTCTATGCCTTCGAAACTCTTTCATTTACCCATTGTTATTGTTTATATTGTGTCATATATCTCATGCAACCGATCCATCTCCAGACGATACCTCCACCGATGCCATTGTATCTTCTACCGAAACAATCTCCGGTCCTGCCGCAAATGCTTCCTGTCCCTCCGCAGCTTCCATTGCATCCTGTCGTTCTCGTTTTTCCTCATCCTTCCACAAGGAATCATGATCTTCCCGTTTTCTCTTATGCATCTGTGCTACCATTTGTGCACTCTTCGCCATCTGGTACATATCCTTGTCATATTCCATGACTTTCTTCTCATCACTCGATGGAACATTATCTCCCTTCGTCATCCGTCGTACCACTTCCATAATCTTGCGAAGATCCTCAAAGCCTTCCTCTTCTGCCTTTGCATTCTCTCTTGTGGCTACTTCATTAAACTTGGCATCCCACTGTTCCATTAACTGATCCATATAACTCTGGTACTCATCCTGTTTCTTCGCAACTGCATCATATGTTAATTCCAATGTAGCTGCCTCATCCGCATAAATAACCGCACCATTATCCGTTTTCTTGATCTTCTCATCCAGTTCGGCCTTCTGCTTTGCCAGCTTATATTTCTGAATATTATAAGACCTCAACTGTGCACTATACGTTTGGCGTGCTTCTCCTACTGTCATACTCTCTTCCTCCTTGAATCAAAATGCTCAAAATCCGTTTTAAGCAATCAGACATGAATGGCTTTCTATCTGTTATATCGACAGGAGAAGCGGAAATGTTTAGACCGGTAATCCCTGATCCGTTGTCATTGCATATCAACTATAACAATTTCTCCATCACTATATGGTCGGATAAGTAATGCCTGCACCTTCTCGACATCAATTACCCTATCATATCCTGACAAATTATAGGCTTTCCGCGACCCGTCCGTATAATGCCCCGCATCACCTGCATCCATTAAATATGGCAATCTTGTTCCATCTTTTAATATAACACCCTCTATTGTCGGAACCTCTGGTTCATTCTCTCCTGTTGCAGACTCACTTAATCTTATATAATTTGCTTTCATTGAAATTGGTGATAACTCCACATTTGTTATTTTGAAATCGGTTCCCGCAATTTCCTTATCTAATTGAATATCTTTTGCAGCACTCACACTCGGTAATTTTATTTCAAAATCCCATGTTCCATCAACCACATTTTCATACCCCTGTTCCTCAAGAAAACCAAGATTTTGAAAATCAACCTCAAGCATTTTGCCTAAAATGCTATCTTTTTCATATGAAACATGTGCTACAATTGTATATTCCAAATTACCATTTTCATCAAAATAATGATCGACTACACTTTCTCCTTCCGATAAATGAATCGGTGTTCCATCTTCATAAACCGGTTTACCGTCCTCACCAGATACAATGCCATTATACATTTGTCCATACGAATTCACTTCTACATCCTCCGATTTCACATTTGTGATTTCAAAGTCGGGTTCTTTTTCCCGGTCTATGTTATATCCGGATATGACAAAAGATATATATGCAAAACGTTCATCTGCAATAACTGTATGCGGTACAATGGTTACTCCATTTTGCGTGACTTTCAGCGATTCATAATCTTCTTTTTCCGGATACACCTCTGCTATTCCATCATCAACAAGCTGCTGTTGTTGCGTCTCATCTGCCTGCAAATTTCCTTTCATTCCCCTTCCCCAATAATGGTGAA
>OLPV01000240.1_pt1 | contig 51664 bp, 45 predicted proteins | sample 1671961 | NCBI WGS metagenome assembly OLPV01 (sample SAMEA3136630, study PRJEB25190) | human gut metagenome | biome: human gut; feature: human-associated habitat; material: faeces | place: Austria | collected 2013 | reverse complement strand
TACTTTTCGGATTTATGACTAGCGGCTACTGCTCTCTGAGAGAACTGGAAGACAACTGCAAAGTTAATATCAGGTTCATGTATCTCATGGATCATCAGACTCCGTCATACAGAACCTTTGGATATTTCATCAATGAAATACTTCAAGATAAGATTGAAAACATTTTTAACGACATCAATCATGCTATCTTTAACGATGAGCATGTAGATCTGCAACATCTCTACATCGACGGCTCCAAGTTTGAAGCAAACGCAAACAAGTATACCTGGGTATGGAAGAAGGCTACCGAAAAGTTCCGTTACAAGCTTTACGAAAAAATCACTGCGGAGATTGAGGAGATTAATGCAGAAATCGCATGGAGCGGGGTGCAGATCACAACAAATCCGGAGTATGTACCGGATTATCTGAATGAAATCGTTGAGCAGCTAGTACTTTTATGGGAACTGGATACAAGTACATTTGTTTACGGAAGTGGAAAGCGAAAATCCAAAGAACAGCGTCATTATGAACACTTGACTACTTTCTGTCAGAAACTTCAAGAATACATACAAAAAATTGAAATCTGTGGTCCTAATCGAAACAGTTACTCTAAAACAGATAACTCAGCTACCTTTATGCGTATCAAAACGGATTACATGGGCAATGATCAGCTTCTGCCAGCATATAATGTACAGATTGGTGTAGCAGATGAATATATTGCAGTTGTTGACGTGAACCATTATCGTTCGGATATGGATTGTTTCGTTCCTTTGATGGAGCACTTCAAACAAACTTATGGATTCTATCCCAAATATCCTGTGGCAGATGCTGGATATGGCTCATACAACAATTATATTTTCTGTGAACAGAACGGAATTGAAAAGTATATGAAATTTCCAATGTTTAAAAAGGAAACTAAGGATCCGAAATATCATGAAGATCCATTTCGTGCAGTTAACTTCAGAATTGATGAGCAAGGTGTCATGAGATGTCCTAACGATAAAGCATTCCATTTTTTATACAGAAAAAATGTGAGGGGAAATCAATACGGACGTAAGGAAGAATTGTATGAATGCGAAGACTGTAGTGGATGTCCATATGCAGAGAAATGTAAGAAGACAGATAAGAATCGAACCGTTCGGATCAATCAGGAATTAACTTCCATGCATCAGGAAGTAATCGAAAACCTAGAAAGTATCCACGGTGCGTTATTACGAATGAACCGTTCGATACAAGCAGAAGGCACTTTCGGAATTATGAAAAACGACCGTTGGTACAAGAGAATTGTCCGAAGAGGTATTCATTCAGTCAAACTGGAAGTTTTACTCGTGGCGATAGGCCACAATCTACATAAATATCAGAAAAAAAAGATGAGAAACAGAACTGCCGCATAGATTCAAAAAAAGAATTTCTATGGGGTAGGGGAAGTGCGCTTTCTTTGCGCATGATTTCAGTCATTTATACACAACAGGCACAAAAAGGGAGATGTAAAAAAACTCAATCGAGTTTTTTCACATCCCCATTTTTTCTCTTCCGGGGCGCTCTGGGTTACCGGTTGTAACTGTTCTTCGCCCATTTGTATTGTGTTCGACAGAGAGGCGGTGTTACCCTCTGCGTTGTCCGTGTTCGTTCTGACCTATACGGGCGGCACGCAGCACGTGAGAGGCGAGTACAGATGTTGTGACGTTTCCTACTCCTCCCGGAACCGGTGTGATATGGGATACTTTTTCCCGGACATTTTCGTAGTCCACATCTCCACAGAGGGTTCCATCTTCCAGTACGTTGATTCCGACATCCGCTACCACCGCTCCTTCGGCGATCATATCGGCGGTGATATGGTTTGCCCGTCCGATCGCAGCTACTATTATCTCTGCTTCGCGACATCTGTCCGCCAGATCTTTTGTGCGTGAATGGCAGATAGTTACAGTTGCATTCTGTCCAAGCATCAGCATGGAAAGCGGTTTTCCAACAACCATGCTTCTTCCGATGACGGTCACTCTTTTCCCCTGGAGTTCAATTCCATAGTGATTCATAATGTGCATCACTGCCTCAGAAGTACAAGGCGCATAAGCAGTTCTGTCACCTTCGAATATTTTTGCAAGATTTACAGGACTCATTCCATCCATATCCTTTGCCGGGTCGATCATCTGTCTGATCTTCTCTACATCGAGCTGCTCCGGAAGCGGCTGGAACAAAAGAATCCCGTGAACCTCCGGATCTTTATTGATCTTACAGAAAGCATCCTCAAATTCTTCCTGTGAAATATCTTCTGGCAGTTCTGCAATGCGGCACTCGATTCCGATCATTTCCATTCTCTTTTTTGCTCCACGTTCGTAGGCAAGATCATTTTCTTTTGCTCCTACCCGAATGATCGTAAGGCATGGATTTACTCCCGCCGCATTCAACTCTTCTCTTTCTCTGATCAGCTTTTCTTTCATGGCTTTTGCCACTTCAGCCCCTCGCATCTGTATGCTCATGTCTTCCTCCTGTCTGTCTTATCTGTTATGGTCTGATACCCTTAAGTACAGCATCATAAGTTGTCTCTTTCAGTTCTTTGCCTGTCGCAATCAGTTGATCAGCCAGATAATTCAGTCTTTCAGCTTCTTCCTGATCCTTCATCATCTTTGTATTGATAAAAATATTAAGAGAAGCTCCTTCAAGGGCTGCCTGGGCAAAGAGGATTGCAACTCCTGCATCGCTGACTGCAAGCCTGCTTCCTTTTTCCCCCAGCACCTGGATCATCTCCATAGTATCTACAATTGTTTTCATAATACACAGTGGTGCTTCTGCCGCATTTTTAAGTGCGGCCTCCATAACTTTTTCCTTCTGTGCTTGTTCTTCCTCTGTCTCTTTTGGCATTCTGTAAGCCTTTGCCAGTGGTTCAAAAGCCTCGGCATCTTCATCTACCATCCGGACCAGATCCTGCTTCTTCTGCTCAAGTTTTTCTCTTATCTCTAGAATCTCTTCTTCAACATCCGCATATTTCTTTTTTCCGACAGTCAGATTTGTAACCATAAGTCCCAAAGCTGATGCGAACGCTCCGACTGCTGCCGATGCACCGCCACCTCCCGGAATCGGTGCTGACGATGAGAGCTGTTCCAAAAAATCAGTTGTTTTCTGCTCCAATAACATATTTTTCCTCCCGCTTATTTTTGCTTTCCTATTATAGCAAAGGATTTCTCTTCTGAAACATAGTACTTTCTGATATGCCTTTCAGGATATCGGTATATGAAATTCTATCTGAATCCTAATGAAAATCCGGTGTCCCCACCATATCATACGGGGTTGCCTGGTAAACATAGTAATTCAGCCAATTTGCATACATACAGTTACCATGTGCTCTCCATGTAAGAAGTGGCTTCTGTGTGCTGTCATTGTCTGGATAATAATTCTCCGGCATTTCAATCGGAAGTCCTTTGCTCAGATCCCGCTTATACTCCTGATCCAGTGTCACCCGGTCGTACTCCGGATGTCCCATCACAAAAATCTGTCTTCCATTCTGTGCCATGATAAGGTATGCTCCTGCCTTTTCCGACTCTGCCAGAATCATCAGTCTCTCATCTGCACGGATCTTCTCAATCGGCACATCTGTATGTCTCGAATGCGGTGCATAAAATACATCATCAAATCCACGTACCAGAGGAATCTTACGGTTCATAACCTTATGTTCAAAGATACCGAAAAGCTTTTTGTCCAGCTGTACTTTATTAATCCCATAATGATAATAAAGTGCTGCCTGTGCTCCCCAGCAGAGATGGATCGTTGAAGTAACATGCGTCTTTGTCCACTCCATGATCTCTACAAGCTCTTCCCAGTAATCCACCTCTTCAAAAGGCATCTGCTCTACCGGTGCTCCAGTTATGATAAATCCGTCAAATTTCTGATCTTTTACATTTTCAAAATTCTCATAAAACCGGTTCAGGTGATTCGCTGAAGTATTCTTTGAAACATGATTTTTCACTGCCAAGAACACAATGTCAACCTGCAGCGGTGTATTGGAAAGGGAGCGCAGAAGCTGAAGTTCTGTATCCTCTTTCAGTGGCATAAGATTCAGAAGTCCGATCTTGATCGGACGAATGTCCTGATGAACCGCACGGTTCTCATCCATTACAAATATATTTTCTTTTTCCAGTATTTCTTTTACCGGAAGGTCATTCTGTACACGAATTGGCATTTCTGCTTACTTCCTCTCTTTTTTATTTTCCCCGTTTTTTACCGCTGTATCATTTTCTTCCGGATTTTCTCTGACAAATCTTCCGCTATCATCCACATAACTCTTTTCCCCATACTCCGAAGTCTGAAGCGGAAGCTTTTTCTTCTCCAGCAAATGATTGATCAGCATTGTAATAATATAATAAACTACTGCAAATGTAGGCACGCCCATGATCATTCCTACAAATCCAAACAGACCGCCTCCGAGCAGGATTGAAAATACAACCCAGAATGCAGATAATCCAGTCGAATTGCCCAAAATCTTCGGTCCGATCACATTTCCATCAAGCTGCTGCAGCACAAGAATGAAGATCAGAAAATACAAGCCCTTGATCGGATCATTCAGCAAAATCAGAACGGCACTCGGAATAGCACCGATATACGGTCCAAAGAAAGGAATGACATTGGTCACACCAACGATTACACTGATCAAAAGTATGTACGGCATCTTCAGGAGCGTAAGTCCAAAGAAGCAAAGCACTCCGATAATCATAGAATCAATGATCTTTCCAATAATAAATCCACCGAAAATCTCATTGCTTTTCTTTGTCAGATGCAGGATCATATTGGCATGATCTGTACGGAACACTGCATAGACGATCTTTTTACTCTGTGCGGAAAATGTTTCCTTACTGAACAGAATATAGACTGACACAATAAGACCAATCAGAAAATTCAGGATCTCACTGACAAAATTGATGATCCCAACCGTCAGGTTTGACATCACTTCATTAACCTTGGTTAAAAGATCCTGTTTGATCCAGTTCTGTAATGCATCCGATCCCTTTTCTAACAGGTTACGTGCCATGACTCCGGCAGGACTGGTATCTTTCTGGATACTTATGATCTTCGTAACCATATCACTGATCTGTCCCGGCAGAGTCTGAACCATGTCACGGATACTTTTATAAAGTTCCGGAATCAGCATATTGCACAGTGCCAGGATCAAAGCAAGCAGCATAACCAGCGCTGCAAAAACACCGACACTACGCGAAACCTTCTTTGCCTTTTCCTGAGACATTTTCTTTTTTAATTGTGGAATCAGCCACCGGTCAATCTGCTTTACGATCGGATTCAGCAAATATGCGATCACCATTCCGTATAGGATCGGCTTTAACACATCAATTACTTTACTGACACCTACTGATATATCCTCTATTCGGAGTAACAGAAAATAAAAGATTACACAAGCCGCAATAACAAGGAAAAAGGTAATCCCCTTCCTGAAATGCAGCAAAATCTTTGACGGCCCTCTGTTACCAAATTCCGGACGCTTTTCATAATACGCTGCCGATTTCTTCTTTTCCGGCTTCCCCGAAACCCCTTTCTCTACATTGTCTTTTTTTTCCATTTAATTTCCCTGTCTTTCTTCAAAAGTCCGATTTTTATTATACCTTCTTTCTAACACCCCCGTCAACCTCCCCAACCATCCTTTTCGCACCTTTTCTCTCATTCCTTGCACACAAACAAACAGGTGCAGGAGAAACTCTCCCACACCCATCACTTTCATCTACGCACATCCACAACTGAAAGTTGCACATTCCGTCTCATCACAGCTGCATGCCTTGCTGCCCTCCACACTGATCTTTCCTGCATGGCACTGGCATTCCTTATTGTACTGGCACTCCGTGGCCTTGCAGTCGATCTTGCTTGTCGGACCCGCCTCACCAGTCACATTGCTGTAGGTGCCGCTTTTTCTTTCTTCAAAGCTGTCACAGCTTGTCTCTGCAGCTTTCCGTGCAGATTTTCCTCCCACCGTAATTGCGTTCAGATCACAATAAAAATCTTTGTTGTGCATACATGTCTGTACTGTACATTTTAATTCAGGCATAATGTTACCTCCTTTTTGAAAATCAGTATCATTATGCCCGAAAGTTTTATTTCTTATTCAGATTTTATTTAAAACTCTATTTATCGTCTTCTTTTTTTACTTCCCTTGCTGTTTTGGCCTGGATCTCCATCTTGATTGCTGCAAGGAAGTCCGTCAGTGACTTCTGTCCTTCATCCCCTTCAAAACGGCTTCTTATAGATACCAGTCCGTCCTCTTCTTCTTTTGCTCCGACAACCAGCATATACGGGATCTTCTTCATCTGTGCTTCACGTATCTTGTATCCGATCTTCTCTGCACGTGTATCAATTTCTGCACGAACACCTGAATTGTTCAGTTCATCCAGAACCTTCTGTGCATAATCCATATATTTGTCTGAAATCGGAAGCACCTTAACCTGTACTGGTGCAAGCCATGTCGGGAATGCCCCTGCAAAATGCTCGATCAGGATACCGATAAATCTTTCGATCGATCCGAAGATTACACGATGGATCATGATCGGACGATGTTTCTCACCATCTGCTCCTGTGTATTCAAGGTTAAATCTGAGCGGAAGCTGGAAATCAAGCTGGATGGTTCCACACTGCCATGTTCTTCCGATAGAATCTTCCAGATGGAAGTCGATCTTCGGTCCGTAGAACGCTCCATCTCCTTCATTTACTACATATGGAAGTCCCAGATCGTCCAATGCGCCACGAAGAGCTTCTGTAGCCATATCCCAATCTTCATCACTTCCCATGCTGTCCTCCGGTCTTGTAGAAAGCTCCACATGGTATTTAAATCCAAACAGGCTGTAAACTTCATTGATCAGTTTTACAACGCCTTTGATCTCATCACGTACCTGCTCTGGTGTCATGAAGATATGTGCATCATCCTGTGTAAAGCATCTTACACGCATCAGTCCATGAAGCTGTCCTGATTTTTCATGACGGTGAACCAGTCCGAGTTCTCCCATACGAAGCGGAAGGTCACGGTATGAACGTGGTTCAGATTCATATACAAGAATTCCTCCCGGGCAGTTCATTGGTTTGATAGCGAAATCTTCATCATCGATCACAGTTGTATACATATTGTCTTTGTAGTGATCCCAATGTCCTGATGTTTCCCAGAGATGGCGGCTCAACATAATCGGTGTTGAAATTTCAACATAGCCGGCTTTTTTGTGGATCTCTCTCCAGTAATCAAGCAGCTGGTTCTTCAGTTCCATTCCTTTTGGAAGGAAGAATGGAAATCCCGGTCCTTCTTCTCTCATCATGAAAAGTCCAAGTTCTTTTCCAAGTTTTCTATGGTCACGCTTCTTTGCTTCTTCCATCATATGCAGATATTCTTCAAGCTCTGCTTTCTTCGGATAGGAAGTACCATAAACTCTCTGAAGCATCTTATTCTTTTCACTTCCGCGCCAGTAAGCTCCTGCAAGGCTTGTAAGTTTGAATGCTTTTACCGGTTTTGTGCTCATCAGGTGAGGTCCTGCACAAAGATCTGTAAATTCTCCCTGTGAATAGAAGCTGATTACGGAATCTTCCGGAAGGTCTTCGATCAGTTCCACTTTATATGGTTCATCTTTTTCTTTAAAATATGCGATTGCTTCCGCTCTTGGCATTGTATACTGTTTAATTGGAAGATCTTCTTTAACGATTTTCTTCATCTCAGCTTCGATCTTTTCCAGGTCTTCTGCTACAAGCGGAGTCTCACGGTCAATATCATAATAGAATCCGTCTTCAATTGAAGGTCCGATCGCAAGTTTTGTATCCGGATACAGTCTCTTGATTGCCTGTGCCATAATGTGAGATGTTGTGTGACGGAATGCACCTTTTCCTTTTTCATCATTGAATGTAAGAATGTTCAGCTCACAGTCTTTGTCGATCACAGTTCTTAAATCAACAACTTCTCCGTCAACTTCTCCTGCTGTTGCAACCCTTGCAAGTCCTTCACTGATATCTTTTGCAATATCAATTACAGACATGCTCTGTGCATATTCTTTGCTTGATCCATCTTTTAATGTGATTTTCATAGTCTTTTTGTTCCTCTCTTTATTTTATAATTTCTGATTATACAACATTTTTCTGTGCAAGCTCCGGATCCGGATGTTCTCCTGACCATCCTGCCTGTGGCATAGTTGCCAGTCTCGATACATCCTCTTCGCTGATCTCAAAATGGAACAGATCCATATTCTGTTTCATCCGCTCCATCGAAGATGATTTCGGAAGCGGAATGATATCATTCTGAAGCAGGAATCTCAGACACAGCTGCGCCGGTGAAACCTGATACTTTCCGGCAAGTTCAAGGATCAGTCCATCTTCCAGAATCCGCCGTCTTCCGATCGGGCTCCATGCCTGCATCTGAATACCATGCTCTTTACAATACTGCACAGCAGCCTGCTGCATATAACCCGGATGCAGTTCCAGCTGGTTGACAACTGGTTTTACTGTTCCATTCTCCAGAATGTTCTTAATATGGTGCGGAAGAAAGTTGCTGAGTCCAAGTCCCCGGATTTTTCCTTCTTTCTGAAGTTCTTCCATCGCCCTCCAGGTCTCAAGATCCAGTTCTTTCCAGTTCTCACAGTCAGCCGACGGTCTTGGCCAGTGGATCAGATAGATGTCCAGATAATCGGTACCAAGTCTTTTCAGACTCTTTTCTAATGCATCCTTTGTCTGCTGATATCCCATTTCATCTTTCCACATCTTGGATACAAGGAAAAAATCCTCTCTTGGAAGATTGCTTTCACGGATCGCCTGCCCTAAAAAATCTTCGGTCTGATAAAAGGATGCAGTATCAAAATAGCGATATCCTGCTTCTATGGCAGTCTTTAAAATCTCTACGTTATTCCCTTCTGCTGCTTTGTAAGTTCCAAAACCAACGCATGGGATTTTCATATCATTGTTCAGCTTGAAACAATCGTAAATACTTTCCATTAGATCATCCTTTCTGTAAACTATGAGAAACACGCTCCGCGAGTTTCTCAAGTTATCGCGGCAGTCGCCAAGATTTCGTGCAAGCACGGACTTTGGCTCGTTGCTCGCGTAAATAAAAAACCTCTGCAACAGAAATATCTGCTGCAGAGGACGAGTTACTTTGTATACCCGCGGTTCCACCCCGCTTGTCCTGATTTCCAGGACCTCTTTGTGGATGATAACGGTATCCAGCCGGACTGTTTTACAGCCGCTCGGAGGTGGTCTTCAAACGCTTCTGTAATAAGAGGCTCTCAGCCTAAGACCTCTCTCTCTGGGATTTTTCTGCGTTCTACTCTTCTCTTCATCGCATTTGCTAACATTATACCATGAGATTTTCATTTGTCAACACGTTCAAAAAAATGTATTGAAAATTTCTATCAGAACTTATTTGTTCTTACCACAGCATTTTTTATATTTTTTACCGCTTCCGCACGGACATGGATCGTTTGGATAAACTTTCTTTTCTACGTGGATTGTACGTGCGTTTTTCTGTTCTTTGTAAAGGACTTTTTTCTTTTCTTCTGTAAAAATCTTATCCCACTGTGGCAGTTCATACAGCCAGTCAGCTTTTGCATCTACCATGTTCTTGTAAAGCAGTTCTTTATCAAAAGCAAGACTTACCTCAGTGTCCTCATCCATCGTTTCAATTGGATTAGCCACTTTCAGGCTGTCATTGATTCCATCAAGGAATCCTGTCATTGTAAATACATTAATGCCATATTTTTCAGCAAGTTCCTTTACAGTTCCTTTTACTTCTTCGTCCGGATTCTCAAGCAGCTTTTCATAGATCTCTTTTTCAGTCTGGAAATAGGTTCCCCAGAACTTCTGCAGAGAAGCTTTATCCATCTCTTTCGAGTAAGCGGTATCTCTCCACTGTTCTAATAATGTACTCATACTGTAAATTCTCCTTTTTGTTCTTTATCACTTCATATATCATACAGCATTTTTCGACTGTTTGCAAAACATTTTCTTGTAGAAATTGTTTTTTATCTATATAATAGAGATAAAGTACAGTACAAAGGTGGTTGTTATGAAAAAATTCAAGCGTTTTACAGCTCTTATCTGTGCAATTCTTCTGTTCCTGATGTACGTCAGCACTCTGGTATTTGCATTTATCGACAAATCCAGATCATTAGGACTTCTGAAAGCATCTGTTGCCTGCACGATTCTTGTGCCGGTTATGAGTTACGCCTACATCCTGGTTTATCGTCTGATTCACAGGAATGATGACGACTTTCACAGTGAATATTAACATCTCATACATAAAGCTCTGCCAGCATCCAGGCAGGGCTTTTCTCTTCGCTGAATCTGCCACCGAATCGTTTTTTCTCCTGTTCTCTGATCTTCTGTCTCTTATTTAGATATTCTTCCATGGAAATGACTTCCTGTGTGCTGATATTCTTCTCTTTCTGCATATCTTGTTACCTCCTGTCTACAGTTTTTTCGTCTGTCTGCCTTCTGGTATAAGCCTCATCCGGCATTTCCCCGACATCTTTAATATATGTTCTTATTTTCTGATTTATGACTTTTTCTTTTTTATGATGAATGTTTTATTTTAAGAGTATAGCCGTGTTCTGTGACCTTACTATGGAGATTCTCTAAAAAAATCATAAGTTGTTTCTTAAGAAAATATGATTGACAACATCACGTCAATTCACTAAACTAGACATAGTGAGTAGTAAGAAAGGAAGAACATCATGAACAATTTGCAGATACCGGAGAATTACCATTCTCCACTTACGATCCGCGAGACTGAAGTGGCTATCAAAGAAGTAAAAGACCACTTTGAACGCGCACTTGCCAAATCTCTGCATCTGACGCGTGTATCCGCTCCTCTTTTCGTCCGCCCGGAATCCGGACTGAACGATAACCTGAACGGAGTAGAACGCCCGGTTGCATTTGGCATCAAAGAACAGGAAGACCGCGAAGTTGAGATCGTCCACTCTCTTGCGAAATGGAAACGTTACGCCTTAAAGCGCTACGGCTTTCATTCAGGAGAAGGACTTTATACTGATATGAGCGCTATCCGCCGAGATGAAGATACTGACAACATCCATTCCATCTATGTTGACCAGTGGGACTGGGAAAAAGTAATTTCCAAAGAAGAACGCAACATGGAGACACTGGAATACACTGTAGGAAAAGTATACAGTGCACTCAAAGAAACCGAAGCCTACATGGCACGCCGTTACAATTATATTGAAGAATTCCTTCCGGATGAAATCAGCTTCATCACATCCCAGGAACTGGAAACCATGTATCCTGACAAGACACCAAAGGAACGTGAATACCACTTTGCCAAAGCCAAAGGTGCCGTATTCATCAAACAGATCGGTAAGACCCTTGCCTCCGGACAGCGTCATGACGGACGTGCACCGGACTACGATGACTGGGAACTGAACGGTGATATCATCGTCTACTATCCGGTACTCGATATCGCACTGGAGCTTTCTTCCATGGGTATCCGTGTCGATGAAGATGCACTCCGCCGTCAGTTAAAGGAAGCCGGCTGCGAAGAACGCGCCGAGATGGATTTCCAGAAAGCATTACTGAACGGAAAACTTCCGTACACAGTCGGAGGCGGAATCGGACAGTCCCGAATCTGTATGTTCTATCTCCGCAAAGCCCACATCGGAGAAGTCCAGTCCTCCATCTGGCCGGACGACGTCCTCGAAGAAGCCGCATCCCGCGGAGTGTACTTACTGTAATACATAACCAACCATTATCACAATTTGATAATTTACCATAAAAATGAGGCAGGACTTAAAAAAGTCCTGCCCCTTTTTATATTCCTATTTATTTCTGAAGATGATATCATGTCTTCCCGGTCCATTAGAAACCATTGTGATCGGATATCCGATTTCTTTTTCGATAAACTCAATGTAGTTTCTGCAGTTCTCCGGAAGATCTTCGTATTTCTTGATTCCTCTGATGTCGCATTTCCATCCCGGAAGTGTCTTGAGTACTGGTTTTGCTTTCTCAAGAAGATGTGTTGTCGGGAATTCTGTTGTAACTTCTCCGTCAATCTCATATCCTACACATACCGGAATTTCATCCAGGTATCCAAGTACATCAACAACAGTAAATGCTACATCTGTAGCTCCCTGCATACGGCATCCATATTTGGATGCTACACAGTCAAACCATCCCATACGTCTCGGACGACCTGTTGTTGCGCCGAATTCTCCGCCGTCTCCACCACGTCTTCTGAGTTCATCTGCTTCTTCGCCAAAGATCTCACTTACAAAGGCACCTGCTCCTACTGCACTTGAGTAGGCTTTACATACTGTAACGATCTGTTTGATCTCATACGGCGGGATTCCGGCACCGATTGCACCGTAAGCTGCCAGTGTAGAAGAAGAAGTTACCATTGGGTAAATTCCATGATCCGGATCCTTTAATGTTCCAAGCTGTCCTTCAAGAAGAATTTCTTTACCTTCCTTGAGTGCTTCGTTAAGATACAGAGAAACGTTACATACATACGGTGCTACCATTTCTTTGTATTCCATCAGTTCGTTATATAAATCATCAGGATTGATTAACGGTTTGTGATACAGATGTTCCAACATGACGTTCTTCTGCTCTGCTACACGGTTTACCTTTTCTCTAAGTTCAGCTTCGTCTTCAAAAAGCTCGCTGATCTGGAAACCGATCTTTGCATACTTGTCTGAATAGAACGGTGCAATACCAGACTTTGTAGATCCGAACGACTTTCCGCCCAGTCTCTCTTCCTCATATGCATCAAAATTCTTGTGATAAGACATCACCATCTGTGCACGGTCTGACACCAGAATCTTCGGCATCGGAACATCTCTGTCAATGATTGACTGGATTTCCTTGAAAAGAACCGGGATATCTACAGCGACACCATTGCCGATGATACTGGTTGTATGTCCGTAGAAAACTCCTGACGGTAATGTATGAAGAGCGAATTTGCCGTAATCATTGATAATTGTATGTCCGGCATTTGCTCCACCCTGGAAACGAATGATAATATCTGCTTTTTCGGCAAGCATATCTGTGATCTTACCTTTTCCTTCGTCTCCCCAGTTCGCACCTACTACTGCTTTAACCATAATAAATCCTCCTGCGTGTTCTTGGCTATCTGTGAAATATCTCCACAGTGTCATCCCTCTTTTTTCATCGGGATAACTCCTACTTATAAATATAATCAATGTCCCTTATAAAGACACCGATTGAATTATACTACATTTCAAATAAAAAGTACACTCTTATTTTCAGCTACTTCCCGAAAATTCCGCATTTTTCTTGATTTTACTGCTCTCTGAGTGTTTTCCTACATCAGCGGTGCCACAAGTCTTAAAACCTGACCATATATTTTCACAAAAGTGCTCCGGTTTCTGACCTCTGTCATCGTCATTTTCTGGCATTTTGCAAGGGTCTCCTGGAAATCTTTTTCAATATCACGCACCACCGGATTGCGGTAAATGAAAACACCGCATTCAAAATGCAGATAAAGACTGCGGTAATCCAGATTGATACTGCCTACTGTCGCCGTATCATCGTCTGAAGTAAATACTTTTGCATGAACAAATCCAGGCGTATATTCATAGATCTCTACCCCGCCTGCGATCAGTTCCTCATAATAAGTCTTCGCAAGATAAAATGCATACGGCTTATCCGGAATATGTGGCATAATAATCTGCACTTCTATTCCACCTTTTGCAGCTCTTGTCAGCGCATCAATCATCTCATTGTCCAGGATCAGATACGGTGTCATAATATGCACATACTTCTTCGCATGATTCAGAATATGGAAATACACTTCTTCTCCTACATTTTCATGATCGAACGGACTGTCTCCGTATGGAATGATATAACCATCTTTGCGGCTGAATCCCGGCTGCTTTTCTGTCAGATACTTTGCATAATCCTCCGGCTGCCTCTCCGTAATATTCCACATCTGCAGGAACATCATGGTAAAACTCTGCACGGCATCACCTTCGATTTTGATCGCTGTATCTTTCCAGTGTCCGAACCGGACTTTCTTGTTGATATATTCATCTGCCAGATTGACACCTCCGGTAAATGCAACCTTTCCGTCAATCACACAGATTTTCCGGTGATCCCGGTTATTCTGGCTGGTAGAAAGGATGGGTACGATCGGTCCAAATTCCTTGCACTGGATTCCATATTCCCGGAGCTGCTTCGGATACTCATACGGCAAAAGGCTGATGCTGCAGGTTCCGTCATACATCAGGCGTACTTCCACACCCTCTTTCACCTTTTTGCGCAGGACCTCCAGGACAGTGTCCCACACATATCCTTCCCCGATAATAAAATATTCCATGAAAATAAATTTTTCTGCCTTATTCAGTTCTTCGATCAGAACCGGAAATTTGTCATCTCCCAGCGGAAAATACTGTGCCTGTGAGTTCCCATAAGTCGGAAATCCCACCTGGTTATAAAGAAAATGTGACAGATTGGCATTCGCAACCCTTCCACCTTTCATCGCATGGACGACATATTCATTCTGCTGCATATAAGGTTCAGTCTCCACTCGAAGCTTCTCCAGTCTGGCACCCAGATATTTGGTTCCGATCCCGGCTTTTGTAAACAGATAAAATCCAACTCCGACCACCGGGACAAGGAACACAAACAGGATCCACGTCATCTTAAACGCCGGATTCCCTTTTTCATTGAAAATATAAATCGCTGTGATAAAAGAAAGAAGCGATATCACTCCGTTCATATAGGTACTGTAATTTCCCAGATATGTAAAAGTGAGGACCATAATACCAATCTGAAGAAGGATCAGTAAAAGAATAATTGCAGTATGGCTGTACACTGCACCAAATAATTTGTTCTTGGCACGTTCTTTGACTGACTTGCTGGTATCATGGTATTTTGTAATTTCTCTCATGCGCGGTCTTCCTCTCTTTAGATACTATTTTATATCGTAACACAATTTTTATTCTTTCACAACATTCCAGCTGCTTATAATCGTACAACACTTCCTTATTTTTGTTGTTTTTCTGGTTCTTTTATAAATATTTTACTTTCCCTTTTCAAATAAAAGTATTACAATGAAATTATTCATGTATACTATATTTCATGACGAACTATCTCATCTGCCATATCTGACAGGACGAGATCAAGAAAGGAGCAGCAACATGGCTAAAAATTTTGGTAAAATCCTGCTCGGACTGACTGCCGCAGGCGCAGCTGGTGCCGGTGCATATTACTGGTTAAAGAACCGACATAATGAAGAACCGGAAGACGAGTTCGATGATACTTTTGAAGATGACGATTTTGAACTGGACGATGATCTTGGCGAAGTGCCAGAGCGTGGTTACACAACTCTTACTCCATCTTCTGCAAAGGAAGAAACCTCTGAAGAGTCTGAAGAAAAAACTGACGATGCAGAAGCCGCTTCCCAGACACCGGAAACTGATTCCGAAGAATCCGATCCGGCTTCAGAAGAAGTTTAAAAAAGAACTTTTCTTTTTCTTACAGCTTATCATTTTCTGCATAAAACCAAAACCCGGAAGAATTTTTCATTCTTACCGGGTTTTTCATTGCCATTTCTTTTCAAAAACTGTCGACTAACACATTATTTGCAATTAAATTCTGAGCAAGACTGCTTTCTTTATTTTGGCAGCTTGAATGAACTCTTCAGCGAAACGATTCTGTTAAATACCAGATGTTCTTTAGACGAATCATGAGAATCCACGCAAAAATATCCCTGACGTACAAACTGGAAGCTTTCATATGCTTTTGCATCTGCAAAGTTTGATTCTACAAAGATTTCTTTCTCTGTAAGAGAATTCGGATTCAGGTTCAGGGAACCGTCTTCTTTATTGTAGACACCCTTTTCTTCGTCGATCAGGTTCTCATACAGTCTTACGGTTGCCGGAAGTGCTGTACTTGCCTCTACCCAGTGGATCGTTCCTTTTACTTTTCTTCCTGTAAATCCGGAACCGCTCTTTGTCTCTGGATCATAAGTACAATGTACAACAGTTACATTACCATCTTCATCCTTTTCAAATCCTGTACAGGTTACAAAGTAAGCATTCATCAGACGTACTTCGTTGCCTGGGAACAGACGGAAATATTTCTTCGGAGGCTCTTCCATAAAGTCTTCTCTCTCAATATAAAGCTCTCTTCCAAATGGAAGCTGACGGCTTCCAAGTTCTTCATTCTCAAGATTATTCGGTGCATCCAGATATTCAATCTGTCCTTCTGGATAATTGTCGATCACAAGCTTGATCGGATCAAGAACTGCCATCATACGTGCTCTCTTAAGCTTCAGATCCTCACGGATACAGTATTCGAGCATTGCATAATCTACAGAGCTCTGCGCTTTGGAAACTCCGCACAGATCAACGAACATCTTGATAGATTCCGGTGTGAATCCACGGCGACGAAGTGCTGCGATGGAAACCAGTCTCGGATCATCCCAGCCGTCCACAATCTTATCTTCTACAAGTTTCTTGATATAACGCTTTCCTGTAACTACGTTCGTCAGGTATAATTTTGCAAATTCGATCTGACGCGGTGGATTTGCAAATTCACATTCTCTTACTACCCAGTCATAAAGTGGTCTGTGATCTTCAAATTCCAGTGTACAGATAGAATGAGTAATTCCTTCGATCGCATCCTCGATCGGATGTGCAAAGTCATACATCGGGTAGATGCACCACTTATCACCGGTATTATGATGTGTCATACGGGCTACACGGTAGAGGATCGGATCTCTCATATTGATATTCGGTGATGCCATATCTATCTTCGCACGGAGAACCTTCTCTCCGTCTGCATACTTGCCTGCACGCATATTTTCAAAAAGCTCCAGGTTCTCTTCCACACTTCTGTCACGGTACGGGCTATCCTTTCCCGGTTCTGTCAGAGTTCCTCTGTACTCACGGATCTGATCCGCTGTCAGGTCACAGACATAAGCTTTTCCTTTCTTGATCAGTTTGATCGCATACTCATACATCTGATCAAAATAATCAGATGCAAAGTAAAGGTGATCTCCCCAGTCAGCACCCAGCCATTTGATGTCGGCTTTGATGGATTCTACGAACTCTGTCTTTTCCTTTGTCGGGTTGGTATCGTCAAAACGCATATGGAATGTTCCGTTATATTTCTGTGCAAGTCCGTAGTTTAAAAGGATAGACTTTGCATGTCCGATGTGAAGGTATCCATTCGGTTCCGGTGGAAAACGGGTACATACATGATCGTATACGCCTTCTGCAAGATCTTTTTCAATTTCCTGTTCTATAAAATTCTTTGATACAGCTTCTTCTGCCATTGAAGTTCCTCCTCACGTTTCTCTATTATTATCACTTCTCTATCACTTGAGATGCCCTTTATTTTCATGTTTTCTAGTTTATCACACTTTCTATAGTGGAACAAGAGCAAAAATTATATAGCAATTCAGCAAAAAGTAAACTCATACTTTTTACGAAATCCTCTCTAAAATCATACGATTCATATTATCATATGAATCCCAGTATTCTTCTTTTATAGAAATTCCTGTATATCTAAACAATTCTTGTATCATCTTCATAATTTTTTCAGGTATAAATCCAGTCAATTCTTTTATTGTAACATCTGTAATTGATACAATCTCATGTGCTGCCAAATTCCGAATATTTACTTCTACTAACCGAATATCTTTCACAAGCTGTAACAAATATGCATCATTTGAATATCTTTCTATTAATCCTTTTAAATGATGAGAATAAATATTCTTTTCTCGAAATTCACCTTTATACAAATCATTTAATATCCTTCCAACTTCTGTATTTTCTAATTTTTTCATTGACCAATATCGAACTGTTTTCCCATCTTTTTTATACTTATCACAATAATCATCTACTTTAATTCCACATTGCTTTCTTAAAATCAATTCAAACATGTCAACAATAATTGGTGTTACTGCTCTAATAAAATCTACATATTCTCCCTTTTTTAAACGTATTTTCAAATTTAATGCATATTCAAAATATTTTCTTTCCGATGATGTGCGCACAGGAATACATTGGACTCCTGTTTTCCTGATCATCTCATCTACTCCATTAAAATCTAGCATTATTCTTCTCGATGCCAGATAAATCAAATCCCGATATGATTCAGTTTCTTCTTTTTTCAGTGTTTCTACAACATCTAATCCGGCTTTATAGTCATATGCTAATATATGCTTTTTAATTATTTCCTCTTTTTTTATCTTGGACAAAGTAGGACATTGAATCTCTTTGCAACGATTTTCACATCCTTCTTCATTATCTTCATTTAACTCCCACAAAACTTCCACATCATAGTCTTTATGATAATGTTCATTAATCCTTTTCTCCGGAGTAGCTACCTGAATCACCTTTGCTGGAAATTCTCCTAATGTCTGCAACACTAATAATCCACTTTTCATTGCCGGCGTACCTGAAGATACATTCAACAATAGAGTATCTGTCTCATCAATTTCCTTGTATATTTCCGAAATAACAGTTCTAAAATCTTGATAAAAATAATCGAATTCATGAACTCTGGTAAGTTCTTTTCTTTCTATAATTTCATATTCCATTTCACGTCCTTGCATCTTCGCTAAATTATCCAAACAATACCGATATCGATTATCTTTCTCCTGATAATCCAACATTTCTTTTGACATATACATAACAACTTTGTCTGGTTTATAAAATCTACAAATATGTAGCATAGATCCATCTTTGCAATTTGTAGCTGAAATTGGATCCGTCCCTCCTATTGGTGTAAATAAAATTACTCGATTCATATTTCATTTTCTCCATTTACTTTGTTTTATAAAATAATAACTTCCTCATCTTCTATCGTTGGACTCGCACCAAAAAGATTCACTTCTCCAGCTCCTCTTATTTTGTATACCCTGACCGTATCTATGCTTTGATTAATTAAAGATGGGATTTCTGTTAAAAGCTTTTTATACAAATTATCTGTAATCATTGCTTCAAACGCAGATTTTTGAACTCTGAATCCATACCCACTCATCTTATCAGAGAATTTCACTCTCCGCCTGTTATCTACAATATCATAAATCACAAGAATATATAGTTTCTTTCTTTTAGCTGGGATCTCCGTATTCCAAAAATAATTTTCCATTGCTATTTCCTTCTTTCTTCAAATGATATTTTCATCGAATAACAATCGGAATATATACTTCTGGATTCTCTGTTTCTATCGCCTTTATAAATTGTCCTATCTGCAAGTCCAATGCCTGTCTGAAACTCACACGATAGTCTATATAAGTAAGATATTTACTTTCTGTTCTAAATTTAGTTTCCAATTTTTTTATGTATTTCCGCAGTGCCTCTTTTTCCAAAAATACTCCCGGCTGTTCCACTGACGTATAAAACTCTTCCTTCCCTATTTCATGGCCATTTATCATACTTAGCACTGTAGAATCAATTAATACTGCTCTCCATTCTTCCATAAGATCACTTGCCAATGTTGGATGTTTTTCTCTGTCTTTGTGCATTATTCCAAAATAAGGATTTAATCCTTTTCCTTCGATTTTGCCGTATAATTCATTCATGATAATGGAATATCCCAAACTGATCATAGAATTAAATGGATCTAATGGCGGACGTTTCGGTCTGCCTTTAAAACTAAATTCCGGTTCAATCAATGTTCCAATAACCTTGAAATATATCTTTGCAGCAGTTCCTTCATATCCCATCACTTGTTCTATACTCGTTGCCCTTTCAATCTTCTTATACATATTTTGCATTTCAATAACAGCACGCTCAATTTCTACTTTTCTTGATCTTGCATACCGTCTTAATAACACAATTTGATTTCTAATCTTTGCCGTAATGATTCTTTTAGAAAATATCAGCTTAAACTCTTCATTTTTTCCTAGTTCTGCCTGTTTACGCTGTCTCTGAACATTCACATGTGACGTTGAAATCAATCTCCCAAAATATGCTCCATTTGTAGAATAAAATAATATATTAGTACCCCTTTTCAAGCATTCGGTTAAACACTGTGTTGTGATCTGTATATTGCCAAATACTTCTATCACTTCTAATGTTTCTATCGGAATGCTTCGTACTAATCCATCTTTATATTTCACTTGAAATCTATTATTTGTTATGCCAATATTGGCTCCCTGTTCACTTACATACAAATAACTCATTCTCTTTCTCCTTTTCTTCAACCACACATACAAGTTCCTTTTCCGCATATTTTTATTTCTCTTTTTCCAGAATCTTACATTTCTACTTTAAGTTTCCAAATGCAACCTTCCATTCGCTTATTTTTCATTCTCTTTACGAGTTCCTATTTTCTACGAAGTTTCGCAAGGCTGTAAAGAATGCGAAGTCTGTGTTTTCATCCCCTCTACGGGGTTCCTAATTTCTACCGGAGAAAACTGGTGTGACGAGTGTTTGAATGGAGACGTTTTCGTCCCCTCTACGGGGTTCCTAATTTCTACCAGAAGCAATCAAATATCAGTCACGGAGAAACCATCAGTGTTTTCGTCCCCTCTACGGGGTTCCTAATTTCTACGGAATTTGATTTAACGCTAAAACAGGAACAAAGTTTTCGTCCCCTCTACGGGGTTCCTAATTTCTACGAACAGAAAGAAGTCGGACAGAAGATTGCTAATCAGTTTTCGTCCCCTCTACGGGGTTCCTAATTTCTACGCAAGAGAAAAAATGGTAACAAGAACAGTAACTGTTTTCGTCCCCTCTACGGGGTTCCTAATTTCTACGAGAAGAAAAGGAGAATAATGTTATGGCAAAAAATGTTTTCGTCCCCTCTACGGGGTTCCTAATTTCTACAAGGCATGAAAGACCTTTACAATGATTGTAAAGCGTTTTCGTCCCCTCTACGGGGTTCCTAATTTCTACTGAAACACTCTACGGCATGACAGAGCAGGAGTTCAGTTTTCGTCCCCTCTACGGGGTTCCTAATTTCTACAAAAAACTCGGTATTTATTCATCATATGACGAAAAACGTTTTCGTCCCCTCTACGGGGTTCCTAATTTCTACACTGTCCCTCATTCCCCTTGGAAAATCAATATTATTTATCTGGTTTGCGGGGCAAACACGCAAACCAGACATTTTCCCATCAATAAAATTCCATTTTTTACTTAAAATGCCCATTTTACAAGTATCGGCGCAAAATTACATTTTCTGGTATTCTATTCTTCCCATTCCCATGTCATAAAGCTTTCCTTGATATCTTGTACATTTACATACATGTGGTGACAATTTAAGACTTAAATCTCTTGTATGCTTATGTTTGACATAAGAACTTCCTAATGTATTTCGATAAATATTATCCACTACTTTTACAGCATCTTTACCAAACATTGGATATATAACTGTCTTTGATAAAAATCCACATCCACCACCAAGCCATACAACATTCTTTTCTTTTGTTCCACGTCGAAATCTTGAATAAAAATATTGATAGCAATCCTCTTGAAAACTATTCAAAGCATTAATAATATCTTTCATATCATACGGACACACAGTACTATCAATTGAAACTTCAAATTCTATATCCGTTCCCGGAATGATGCATTCTCTCAATAATGGCAATTCTTTTTCTTTGCACTCCAAAGTATAATCAATTTTCTGACTCAATGTCAATTGTTTTAAATCAATTACTTCACTGTCTCCTATATGCAATCCAGACAAATTATCATTCACAGCATTCCCTAATTTTTTTTCATCTCTTTTTAGCGTATATAATACTTGCTTTTCCAGCTGTTCCATTTCCGTCTTCAGGCACCCTGTTCTTTTTGCTCTTTCACCTGACTTTTTCCAAATAATATCTTTTACATTTTCATATTCATCCGGTTTATTTTTAATCTCATAACTTATTAAAGCGGTGCGAATCATTCCTTTTATACTGCTGCCAGGAACATACGGCAATCCATATGCATTTTTAATAAATGCTTCTATTTCTTTTGGTCTGGCTGTAGAAGATAAAAATGCCTCGCCTCCATCCAATTCATATTTTTTCCATTTTTCAAAATCGCTTTCTCTAAATCCGTGCTTTCCCAACCACTGTCCTAATGACGATCCTTTTGAAGTATTATCCAACATATAATTTACAAATTCATTTTCCAAGCCTTTTCCACAAATATCCTGATACATTTTTTCAATACTCGGAATAATAACCCGTTGTTTCCATGGCATATAAATATATTCTTTTTTCCCGATTTTTTCTCCAGAACCTATATAAATGGGAGACAGCGCATGAATTTTCACTTTGTAGCATTTTAAATAGTCATTCATATCTACACCCCCATAAACAACGATTTTGCATATCGATAAACCGGATGACTTCCTCCATCCGATACATCATATACATCCCCTTCAAATAGCTGTTCAAAGCAAGAACCTGATACAAACACAAATAATTCTTTCTTTTTTCTCCACTCATCTGCATAGTCTGAAGAAGCTACAAATCCTGATCGTTTTGACAATTGATACGAAGCTCCATTTAATGCACATTCTAACTCTTCATCTCTTGGCAAAGCTACAGATAACAATATTTTTTTGTTCGAGTTTCTCTCCAGATGTTCTTGCATACATTTGGACATTTTTCCTCTTAGCAAATTAAATTTTCCAAGTCCGACTGATTTTTTTCCTCCAATTCCAGTATATGACAATCCTTCTAACAAATTTTCTGCTAATGTTTTTTCCGACTCACTCTCATATGCAACAATGATATATAAACCACAATTTTCTGAAAAATAAAATGTTCCTACTCGATATGGTAACGTTTCTTCATTATTCCGAACGTTTACCATAGATTGCTGCATATAAGTTCCATATCCTTTGAATATTTCGCCGTCTAAGTCCATTGTTCCATCCAAAAAATCTTCGAGTTGTTCTACTGGAATAAACTGAATTTTTTTATACTTTTTCTTTTGTTCCGATATTCCTTTGACCTTGGGTTCTACATATAGCATAGGTTTGGGAATCATATACTGTTGACCAAAATATGGAAACGCATCCGAAAACAAAAGCTTTCCATTTTTCACACAATCAAATAATTCTTTTTCACAATTCATCTTTAATGCTTCTATATACAATGCCGAAAACAACTGATCTGCTTGAAAGGTATATGCACTTTCATTTAACATACCTGTCCCAAAATGTACACCTGTTTGAAATTCTAGTTTATAAATTGAATACTGCATAATTGCACTCCCCTATCATTCCATTATTTGCTGACATTGTTCTAACAAAGCCTCATCTATTTCACCTATCACTACTTCTACCTGCAAATCTGATATTTTTATTCTTCCGTATCCCCTTGATCCATTTCCTCCTAAATAATCATATTCAAGCAGTCTAAGTCCATCTTTTAAGATTTGAAAATCTTCTAAAATATCTTTTGCCTCTACAACCTCATAAATTAATTGCAATGGAAATTTCGCTCCACGTACAACTCTTTCTATCTGTCTTGGATTTGCCACAGCCGTTGCCCTTTGTATACTATTTTCAAACTTTACTTCTGTTGCTCCAGTCAATCCTGCATTTTTTAATTCATCCATATTATCAATGAACATATCTCTAAAAAGTACTCTACTTGTCTTTACTTTTCCTTTTTTTGCGCTTCCAAAAAGCCTCGTCAGACATTCCGCATCATCATCCGGCGTTTTCACCACTACTCCATCATTATACTTTTTTGCAAGAAGTGCACGCATCTTTCCTTTCAAACTGCTTCCTGGAATCATTGGCATATTTGTTCTTCCGTCTCTAATTACCGGAGAGTCAACCGCACCAATCGCTGAAAATGCGCTTGAACCACCAATATGTAATCCCGTTACAATTTCTATATTTCCACTTATTTCGATTTTTGCAAACATTTCTTTTTATCCCCCTTATTCATCTTTTCCGCCATAAAATTTCCGATATGCTACCAATGCTTCCATATAATGGCTAAATAAAATATACTGTTTTCTACTGCCATTTATTTCTTTTAAATGTTGTAATATATCTGCCTCTTCTATTAGACTTTTTACTTTTGGTTCCCGCCCCGCTTCATATATGAATCGAATTTTCATATAATTAATTCTTCCAACTAATTCTGAAGAAAGTTTTTCCTCTTTAGAATTTATTACCTCATTATAAATATCCGCTGTCATACCTAATAAATTTCTAATTTTAGATGTTGTCACTAAAGGAATCTGCCTTCCTCTTTGGTCTTTCTTCTCCCGGAGCTTTTTTATCACATTTTCAGCTATTTCTACATAATTATCTTCCGTTAATTTCATCTGTCTGTTCTCCTCTCTCACGATTCAGATATACATATAAATAAATTGCTGTTATCAATTCTTCTCGTTCATTTTCTTCCTTACTCCATATATACATCTTCTTTGAAAATTTCTTATAATCATCTATTTTTTTCTTATCAGCATCTTTCTCTGGTTCCATTCTTGACAATAAATACACATATCTTGCAGTATTAATCTTTTCTTGTGTATTACGCAGTAATTCTACCAAATGATATAAAAATGCCATTCCCCGTTCATCTGACTCACCAAAATATTCCCTTAATGCTGATAACTTTTCATTTATTATTTTCTTTTCAAATATATCCCATGAATATCCATGTTCTGCAGTAAATATCGTAATCGCATTTTTCCCTTCTATTTCTTTCGAACACTCTTCTAATCGCTCGACTTCTCTTGCCATAATATTCAATGGATATTTAGAAGGGTATATTCCCACACCACCTGATATGGTCAATGTCCCTTCCGTAAAACGCTCTAATGCATTTTTCAAATCTATAAAAGATGCAATGACATCATTCCATGCACCGACAAGAAACACATCATCTCCTCCTGAATAAACTATCGCAACTTTACGTTTTCCTCCCTCTCCCAAAATACTTTCTTTTCCGTTTTCTAGTAATTTATTGATATAACATTTAAAAAAAAGTGATAATTGTCTTGAAAGAGTTGCTGTTCTTGACAAAGTTGTATATTGTCTCTTCCCATCATCCCTTTGAAATCCATCTACAAATGTTGTTCCAAGATTATCCACATCTGCTCTTAAGATTCCTATTCTTTTAACACCATTTGCTTGCTCCGCAAATTTCTCAAACGTATCCCCTGTTGTATAATCTCCAACCCATAATTTAGTTGTAACATGCTTCCCGGTATAAATATCATTCTTAGTATAACAACGAACATATGTATCCTTTTCCATCCGTTTTAGCAAGTCTTTTTTTGTATCTGCTATCAGATACTTATCTCCTGGTAAAGGTAACGAGTTTTCCAATTGTTCACAGACGATCGTAAAATATTTTTTTCCATCATCCATAATATTGCCTGACATTTTTTCTAAGGATCTGCATATTGGGCATCTGTCATCTATCAGTTTCCCTGTTCTACGACATATTTGGCATTCACGTTCTCCATCTTTATTTCTGTTATTCATAAAACAGATCATGTCTTTATTATATCTATGCGACTTTTTTTCAGAAATCATTTTAGAAATCTTAAAAAACAATTCTGAGTAACTTCCTTCAGGCTCATTACGCAAATCATTTGCACTTGCAACAGCATAGTCACTCGCCATATAAAGGGCTATATCAAATTTTTCTACAAACCAATGATTGACTTCTTTTTCATACCTTTCTATAGCTTTACGTACATAATCTGTATTCGGTAATAAAATATAACAATGTCCACCACCTGTATATATTAAATTGGCTCTGGACACTGAAAGTTTCATCAATAGTTCATCTACCAGATGTTCCATCATAATTTCTAAGTAAAAACTTCTTGCCCGTAATCCTTTTAATGCTCCTTTTTGGCCTATCGTGTAAATAAATTTCTGTATACCAGATATATCCATTGAATATAAAAGAAATATTTTTTCGTCATACGTTTGCTTTGCATTTTCCACTAGACATTTCCTATAATCCTCTTCCTTTTGCTCATCCAGATACTGCTCTACACATGATGCAATTGCTGCCGTCATCTTCATATGATCATATAACGAAATATCTGCAAGTTCTCTCCTCGATGTTGAAGATGGAATATAGGAAAGATTTGCTTCTAATACTGATAATAATGAGTTTAAATATTCTTCATCAAGCGTAATACTCTTAAGATTATCTGTAATATTACGTATAATTGTCTGATAAAAATAATCCTCCATTCTTACAGATTTTTCCGTAGGATAATTAATTTCTTTCTTTACATCCAACACCTGCATCGCATAATGGCTCTTCCCATTATTGCCATTTAATATATTAAACACACTATCCAACGGTATTGTTTTATCAAAACCATCTTCGGGATTTTCGTTTTCTCGACGATCTGCAAAAGCTGCTATGTTATCTGCAAAATATGTAATATATGCATTACTATTTTGTGGAATCTTTGCTTTTCTCAAATATACTCCATGATGATATCGCACACAATTCAAGATATCTATATCTTTAATATCTGCTTCATCTTTTAAATAATCATACCCACTTTGACTATGGTTTCTGCCATCTCCACTACGATATACAACTTTTCCAATATCATGCAGCAAACTTCCGATAATCAATTTTATCTGCTTGTCCGTTACCATTTCTTTCTCCCTTCATTTAGTATTTTCATGCATCCCATCCCAAGTGCCGTTTTAATTCCCACTCCTGAATATTCTCCAAATTCAAAAAGCATATTTGCAAAATTCGATATTGTTCTTGTCCCATTCATTTTTACAACTACCTTCCCTATAAATGCCGGGATTTTTACTCCTTCTAAAGAAAAACTTACACTTTTCAAATCATATCGCACAATCTGCGCGTTTTCTGTCAATTGTTCCAACGTATCCATATCTACCATCTTTTCATTTCGAACAGCCGAATCATACTTATTCATCAAACTTTGAAATATACATCGGATATCTGGATAAAACAAGTATTTCCCTTGTTTTTTAAACGCTGTCGGTGTTAAAAAGTGAATCTGTATAAAAGAACTATAATCCTTTTCATAAAAATGATTCATAAGTTCTTGATAGGCTATTTCTGAATAGTTTTTCTGCGTAATCTGGACTGTTAAATCCCTATTCTTAATTTTTATACTTGTGATATTCCATAACGTATCCTGAATAATTATTTTGACAGCTTCTTTGTTCAAACAACAGATAACCCAATACCATTCTTCCTCTCTATATTCCAAATGCTGTGTATATGGATGCAATTGTGACACGTGCATATAATCCGCATAATCTGCTGGCAATAATTCCATTAAAGCACCATGGAATAACGACGACATTTGATATCCTAATTTTTCTTGTGCTTTAATCTTCAGTTCTAATTTTCCTAACATATCTATCCTTCCGCAATTATCTAACTTTTTATATTTCCATTGTATCATTGTCCTATGTATTTCTCTATGTTTATTTCATATAAACCTATATCCTTTTGCATTAAGCGTAAAAAATATTTTAATATTTTTGTATAACAAAAAACCTTGCAAATCTACATTCCATAGATTTACAAGGTTTTATATAAGCTGCCTAGCGGAATCGAACCGCCGACCTCCGCCTTACCAAGGCGACGCTCTACCGACTGAGCCAAGGCAGCCTGCGCATTTTCGCGACTCATTTAATATAGCACATCACTGCTTTGCTTGTCAATATTTTTAAATTTTTATTTTTACTTTTTTTCAGACCGGCGTTTTTCTTCCAGAAGCTGGCGTGCTTTCGCTTTGATCCGCTGCAGGGCATTGTCGATCGTCTTCGGACTTTTGTCCATAAATTCTGCAATCTTCAGATATTCCATTCCCTGCAAATGAAGATACAGCACCTTTCGCTCCAGCTTACTTAATTTTTCTTTCAGTTCCTCTTCAAATGCATTCGTATACTCTTCTCCAAGAATCATCAGCTCCGGATTACTCTCTTTCCCTGCTTCGATCGTATCTACTATGGAAAGCCCGTTCTCCTCCGGATTGTCACTGGCAGATGCGTAAATCGACACATAGGAATTGAGCGGCAGATGTTTTTTCCGCTGTGAAGCCTTAATCGCCGTATACATCTGGCGTGACACACAAAGTCCGGCAAAACTTGAAAAGCTTGCACCTTCTTTCGGATCATAATCCTGCACCGCTTTAAAAAGACCGATCATTCCCTCCTGGATCAGATCGTCATTTTCTCCGCCCCACAGATACATGGCACGCGCTTGTTTGCGTACCATGTCTTTGTATTTTTCCATCAGATAATCCGTGATCTCGGTCTTACCTTCCCGAAGCAGTTCAATCAGCTGCTCATCCGTCATTTTCCCCAGATCCATTTTCATTCTCCGATTTTCCTAACTCATGCGCTGACGCACGATCTCATAGGCAAGGACACCTGCTGCCACAGACGCATTCAGGGAGTCAATATCTCCCTTCATCGGAATGGCTGCCGTCATATCACAGGTTTCTTTTACCAGACGTCCAACACCTTCGCCTTCGTTTCCGATCACCAGACCAATCGGTCCTTTCAGATTCACGCGGTACATCACATCCCCATCCATATCTGCACAGACGAACCAGAGTCCCTTTTCTTTCAGTTCTTCCATGGTTTTCACCAGATTGGTGACTTTTGCTACCGGTGTGTAATTCAGCGCACCTGCTGATGTCTTTGCAACGGTTGCAGTAAGACCTGCTGCGCGGTGCTTCGGAATGATCACACCATGCGCACCTGCAAGATTGGCAGTACGGATGATCGCGCCGAGATTATGTGGATCCTCAATATTGTCCAGAAGGATCAGGAAAGGATCTTCCCCTTTCTGTTTTGCAAGCTCCAGCATATCTTCCACCTGCGCATACTCGTAAGCCGCTGCCTGTGCAATGACCCCCTGATGTCTTCCGGTCTCTGAAATCTGGTTCAGACGTTCTTTGGTTACAAAATTCAGGATCGTATCATGCTTTTTTGCTTCTCTTACGATACTTCTGATCGGTCCGTCCTGACATCCGTCAAGAATATATACTTTGTCAATCGGTTTCCCGGAGCGAAATGCTTCCATTACTGCATTTCTTCCCTCGATCTGCTGACTGTTCATCTTTTTTTCTTCCATTCTATTTCTCCTGCTTCTTTTCTTCTTCGCATTCGCTTAAGTGATCCAGACCGATCTTGATCAGATCTGCCATTCTTTTCCATTCTCTTTTCAGGTAAAGCCATCCCATCAACGCTTCAAATCCGGTTGCACGTCGGTAATCGGTCAGTGACTGGTTCTTTGCCGGCGATACTGATTTAGCATTTCGTCCTCTTCTGTAAACAGCATGCTCTTCTTCAGTAAGCAATGGCTGAAGGGCACGCATCATCTCTGACTGGGCAGACGCCTGCACCATACTGCTTGTCTCCTGATGTAATTTTTTTACCTGTTTATTTCCTTCGCTGATCACCTTTGTCTTGATGATCAGATCATAAATGCTGTCCCCTATATAAGCCAGGGTAAGAGGTGAATAGCCTTCCGGCTCCACCTCTTTCATCTCAAGCACTTCTTTTATATAGTCAGCAATTTCAAATTCTACGCTTTTTTCCATTGTACTCCTTCTCTGGTATCCTTCAGGATAATTCCCTTTTCCAGAAGCTCGTCACGGATCGCATCGGCTCTTGCAAAATCTTTTGCTTTTCTTGCTGCCTGACGCTCTTCGATCAGTTTCTCAATATCTGCATCCAGAAGTTCTTCCTTCTTATCCAGGATCAGTCCCAGGACATCACCGAGTTTTACGATTCTGTCCAGTAATCCCCGGAGATATTCCTTTGAGCTTTCTGCTGTCGCAGTGGTATTTGCATATTTTACAAGTTCAAAGATTGCTGCGATTGCGTCTGCTGTATTGAAATCATCATCCATTGCTTTTTCAAATTCTTCTACATATGCATCAGTTTTTGAAAATGCTTCTTTTTCTTCGGCACTCATCTCTTCTGCTGCCACTGAAGCGATAAGATGTTTCAGATTATCGGTTGCATTGAGAATTCTCTCCAGACCGTTCTTGGATGCTTCCATCAGCTCTGCACTGAAGTTCAGCGGGCTTCTGTAATGTGCGCTCAGCATGAAGAAACGAAGCACCTGGAGGTCATACTGCTCGCTGATCTCTCTTACCGTACGGAAGTTTCCGAGTGATTTTGACATCTTGCGGTTGTCAATGTTCAGGAATGCATTGTGCATCCAGTATCTTGCAAATTCTTTACCGTTAGCGGCTTCACTCTGTGCGATTTCATTTTCATGATGTGGGAATATCAGATCTTCTCCACCTGCATGGATATCAATCTGTTCACCAAGATATTTCCTCGACATCACAGAACACTCAATATGCCATCCCGGACGTCCATCTGACCAAGGTGACTTCCAGAAAGGTTCTCCTTCTTTTTTCGGCTTCCAGAGTACGAAATCCAGCGGATCTTCTTTTTCATCCTCACCGCTTACCAGAAGAGAACGTCCACCGGAACGGAGATCATCCAGATTCTTGTGGGATAATTTTCCATAGTCTTTGAATTTTCTTGTGCTGAAATAAACGGTCCCGTTTTTCTCGTAAGCATAACCTTTTTCAATCAGCTCGGAAATCATCTCAACCATGCCGCAGATTTCTTCTGTTGCAAGCGGATGCTTGGTTGCAGGCTTTACATTCATTCCTGCCATATCTTTTTTACATTCTGCGATATAGCGCTGTGAAATTTCCTGCGCGGATACCTGTTCTTCGATTGCCTTTTTGATGATCTTGTCATCAACATCCGTGAAGTTCGATACATAATTGACATCGTATCCTTTGTATTCAAAATAACGGCGGACGGTATCAAATACGATCATCGGTCTTGCATTACCGATATGGATGTAATTGTATACGGTTGGTCCGCAGACATACATTCTTACCTTTCCTTCTTCCAGAGGAACGAATTCTTCTTTCTTTTTCGTAAGTGTGTTAAATACTTTCATAAAGCTACTCCTTCTTTTTTTTATGCTTCCTCGATTATTTTTTCTTTCGCGAGTTTTTCTTTCAATGCTTTCAGTTCCTTCTTCAGACGGATATTGTCAGTCTGAAGCTGACGGATATCATTCAATACCGGATCTGGCAGATGGATCTGATCCAGGTCAGCACTCGGAACTTTCTGGTCACCCATGCGGACAATTCTTCCCGGGACACCGACAACGGTACAGTTCGGAGGTACTTCCTCTATAACAACAGATCCTGCTCCGATCTTGGAATTCTTTCCAATTGTAAAGGAACCGATGACCTTCGCACCAGCACTGACCATAACATTGTCTTCCAGCGTTGGATGGCGCTTACCCTGCTCTTTTCCTGTACCACCCAGGGTTACTCCCTGATACAGTGTAATATTATCACCCAGGATTGCAGTCTCGCCGATGATAACGCCACTTCCATGGTCGATAAAAAGCCCCTTTCCAATGGTTGCTCCCGGATGGATCTCAATTCCTGTCTTTCTAACACCACGCTGTGACACCCACCGTGCCAGAAAATAGTGTTTTTTCAGATACAGCTTATGTGCGATCCTGTAATGAAGCATTACCTTAAAGCTTGGATACAGAAGTACTTCTATATCCGATTTGATAGCCGGATCTCGTTCTTTTACTACTTTGATTTCTTCTTTGATATAGGAAATAACTCCCATTTCATTCACCTCTGATTTGGAATTTCCTGTGAAATAAAAAAACTCCGTCTCAAAAAGAGACGAAGTTTCCGCGGTTCCACTCTAAATTAAAAGCAGCTCTCCTGCTTTTCTCTCACGGCCTGTAACGTCTGCCACACGTACCCGGCTACTTGTAAAATCTTCACTTTCACGTTCGCCCGGTCAACTCCCGAATGCACTTCATCATCCCTGCTCCCAGATCTGCTTTCAGCCGATGACAGATCCTCTCTGATGGAACTCTTAGGATAACTACTCTTTTCGTTCTCCGTCTTTTCAGTTTCATTCATGTCTAGTACATATAGTATGCGATTTTTCTTATTTTGTCAACCCGCTTATCAGACAATCTCGTTGATAAAAACAGGAGAAAACGGCATCAATTTACTGATTTCTTCTTTGAATTCTGCTGAAAAGATCTCTTTTTCTTCCTCTTCAATCTTTTCCAGCTCTTTATAGCCAAATACAATCGATGTAAGCGCATCAATACTGATCTTCTGCACAGCATCATCTTTGCCGGTGTGTGCTGTCCTTGTCCGGACTACAAGATGTTCTTCATTGCCTTTTAGCATAAACAGACAGTTATTTTCCCGGATAATCGGATCATACAGAACAAACTCCAGATCCATCTCTTCTTTGCACACCATTGAAGACAGAAGACTTTCTACATTCAAAAGCCGTGCCATGATCAACGGTTTTTTCTTTTCTTCTTTTTTGAGGATGACTCCTGCCTTATCAAAAACATCTTCATATCCCTTTCGGATCAATGGCTCTCTTACTGCAAGCCCATCTTCTTCATCAAAAACAAGGATTCCACGCATCTCTCCATCCTGCTCTGCGATCAGGATTCCGCCTTTTTCACTTTCCTGTTCCTTCAAAAGGCGCATATAATAAGCTGCATCCCGTTTGGTATATACCTGTATTTTCTGTTTTTCCAGAACTTCTTCCGCAAAATCTCCCAGCTTTTTACAGTCTTTTTCCTCTGCCTTTCTGAGTCTCACGCCGGAATCGTTCTGCAATTCCACGATCTTCTGTATTGTCAGTTCTTTCCCGTCTGTTCCTTTTGCACTCCACACATCGGCTGCATAGATAAACCGGTAATTATGTGGATAGTAAATTTTCTCACTTGCGGGCATCAGGAAAAAGAATGGCATTTTTTGCTGATACAGATCTCTTGCTGTCTTGCTTAATAATTCTGCCATATAACCTCTGTGCCGATAAAGAGGCTCTGTTGCAACTGCAACAATGTATCTGCTCTCTACTGCCTTTTTCCCCATCTGTATTACATAAGGATTCAGCTGCATCATCGCCCGGATATCGTGATCTGTCTCAATCACATAGATTTCGTTATTCTTCGTCTTTTCTGTGTAATAATAGTCCAGAAATTCTTTCGTATCTTCTGTAAATACCTGTTCCCACAGTGTTCTTGTAAGCCCACGTTCTTCCGGCTTCAGTTTTTTCAGTATCTTCATTTTACTTTTTCGCCGTGCCTTTCTATTCAGACTTGATCTACATCTGTCTTGCTGCACAACCTCCACAGCCTGCGCAGCCACCTGCAGGTGCTGCTACGTCTACACTGCTGAAATTAGTCAGTTTTTCGATTGCACAGATTGCCTGGGAAGAAATTCCTTCCCCACTTCCGGTAAATCCAAGACCTTCTTCCGTCGTTGCCTTGACATTTACCTGATTCGTTTCAATATGCAGTGCTTCTGCAATATTCTTTTCCATCTGCTCGATATGTGGGCGCATCTTCGGTCTCTGCGCAATGATCGTCGCATCAATATTCTCAATTACATACATATGATCATCCAGCAGCTTTCCTACATGCTCCAGAAGCTTAATACTGGAAATTCCTTTGTATGCAGGATCTGTATCCGGAAAATGCTTTCCGATATCTCCAAGTGATGCCGCCCCAAGCAGGGCATCCATGATTGCATGCAGAAGTACGTCTGCATCCGAATGTCCAAGAAGCCCCTTTTCATATGGGATCTCCACCCCACCAAGGATCAGCTTTCTTCCTTCTGTCAGTTTATGAACATCATATCCCATTCCAACACGCATCTTCTACACTTCTCCTTCCTGTCTGGCATCTGCTTTTTTGTCGCTCTTTTCTTCCGGCACCTCTTCTGCTTTCTTATCTTCTTTGTCCTCCACAGTTTTCTTTTCTTCGTCTTTTACCGCTTCTGTATCATCTTCTGCTTTCTTTTTCTCTTTTTCACCGTCTTCCGCTTTTTCTTCAGCAGCTGTTTCTTTCCTTTCCTCTTTATCCGCAGACTTCTCTTCTTTTGTATCAGCTCCTACATAAACGTCTGCAACTTCTTTCCCTGAAGAAATCTTTTTTGCCGCTTCTTCGCCATCTTCGTTTTCTTCTGCCCCTGCAGTTGTACCCTGAATTTCTGCCTTTGTCTCTTTTACGATTGTTCTTATATTCCAGATAATCGTAGCCAGGCCAAACAGTGCAAAAAATACTCCGACCAGAATAAAAAGGATCTGGTTTTTCGGTTCTCCGACAATTGTGTCCTTCACAAGTGATATGCCGGTATATACCAGATATGCGCCAATTGCAGCCATGATGATCTGCTTTGTCTTAGATGTCATATGAAAATTCCTCCGTTTTGTCATAATCTAGGGATATTTTATCACATCTTGGGGGGATTGCATAGGTTTTGTTGGGAGTCAGACGAAATGGAGCGGGTTCAGAGGGGACGCAGGAGGAGAAAAAATATCCCACCGGATTCCTTTGTCCAAACCATTCCGATAAGCCTCTGAGAGCGAAAATTGTGTCAGCAATGGCTTCCACAATTTTTGAGTCTTATCTCCATTGGACAAACATGGAATCTGGTGGGATATTTTTTCTCCTCCTGCTGACTTTCTCTGAAAAGACGGCAGCGCTTGGAAGCGGCTGCCTGGGGAATTTTGAGGCAATAGGCTATTCTTAGAACCTATAAGCTATAACGCAAAAAGAAGCCCCACACAAGGACTCCTTCTTGTAGTAGCGGGAACTGGATTTGAACCAGCGACACCGCGGGTATGAACCGCGTGCTCTAGCCAACTGAGCTATCCCGCCATATGATATGTTTTTGTGCCAGCTCTTCAGAGCTGTGTGCATCGCACGAAGTGCTCGTCACATTTCGCGTTCAATGTTTTCGACTTTAAAAAACTTTCTCGCGAAATGGGACCAATAGGGCTCGAACCTATGACCCTCTGCTTGTAAGGCAGATGCTCTCCCAGCTGAGCTATGATCCCATATGTTCGTCCGTTTTACAACCGACTTCGTTATTATACAATTATCTACTTCTAAATGTCAACTATTTTTTTCATTTTTTTGTTTTATTTTTATCATTTTTCATTCGATACCATTAAACAGGCAAGCGCCGGAAAAAGAATCGTTTGGATTCTTTTTCCAGCGACCGCGCACACACCCTATATCATTCAACATTTTCCCATAAACCAGAAAAATCTCCGGATTGCTCCGAAGATCTTTCTGATTATATTTTACATAGAGGATATGTCTTATACAATTCCCTGAGCCTGCATTGCGTCTACAACTTTTTCAAATCCGGCAATGTTAGCACCTACTACATAGTTTCCTTCTGCTCCGTAACGTTTTGCTGCGTCTGCTGCGTTGTGGCAGATATTTACCATGATGTTCTGAAGTTTTGCATCAACTTCTTCGAATGTCCAGCTGAGACGTTCGCTGTTCTGTGACATCTCAAGTGCTGATGTGGCAACACCACCTGCATTAGAAGCTTTACCAGGTGCAAATAATACACCGTTCTCCTGCAGATACTGTGTAGCTTCCAGTGTGGTAGGCATGTTAGCTCCTTCTGCTACTGCGAAGCATCCGTTTGCAACAAGCTGTTTTGCATCTTCCAGATGAAGTTCGTTCTGTGTTGCACAAGGAAGAGCGATATCAACTTTTACTGACCATACACCGCGTCCTTCATGATATTCTGAATTTGGACGGTAGTTCTTGTATTCTGTAAGTCTTGCTCTCTTCACTTCTTTGATTTCTTTCAGTGCTGCAACATCGATTCCTTCCGGATCATAAACCCATCCTGTAGAGTCGCTGCATGTTACAACTTTTGCACCCATCTGCTGTGCTTTTTCAATTGCGTAAATAGCAACGTTACCGGCTCCGGAAACAGCAACTGTCTTGCCAGCGATGTCTTTTCCTGCAAGTTTGAGCATTTCGCGTGTAAAATACAGAAGTCCGTATCCTGTAGCTTCTGTACGTGCAAGGGATCCACCGTAGCTGAGTCCTTTACCTGTAAGAACACCTTCTGATAATCCACGGATTCTCTTGTACTGTCCGTACATATATCCGATCTCTCTTGCACCTGTTCCGATATCTCCGGCCGGTACATCTGTGTCTGCTCCGATATATTTGCAAAGCTCTGTCATAAAGCTCTGGCAGAATGCCATAACTTCACGATCTGATTTTCCTTTCGGATCGAAATCTGATCCACCTTTACCTCCACCGATCGGAAGACCTGTCAGAGAGTTTTTGAAGATCTGTTCGAATCCAAGGAATTTGATAATTCCGATATTTACTGAAGGATGAAGACGCAATCCTCCTTTATATGGTCCAATTGCACTGTTAAACTGTACACGGTATCCTGTATTAACCTGAACCTGACCTTTATCATCTACCCACGGTACGCGGAATTTGATCTGTCTTTCCGGCTCAACGAGTCTTTCAAGAAGAGCGTCTCTTCTGTATTCTTCTTCATGAGCTTCTACAACTGCACGAAGAGATTCCAGAACCTCTTTTACTGCCTGATGAAATTCTGGTTCATCTGGGTTTTTCTTTACTACAAGTTCAATTACTTCATCAACATAAGACATACTACTCAATACCTCCTGAATGTTCTTTTACAAAAATGTGACTTTGCACACTTCTTTGCTAAAAAAAGAGGGACAAACAAATGTCTGTCCCTCCGGAACACCTTTGTTCTTTAACAGAGTAAAGCATTCAGGCGCCTGTGTCAAGATTTTTTTTCATATTTTTCAATTTTTATGAATTTCCACTACATTTTTGTTTCAAATACAGCTGATTTTCATTTTTTTTCTTGATACTTCTTCTCTTTTTTGCAAGTTCGTGTCGACAATCTTGCATTTTCGTCTCATTCGAAGCATTTTATTCCAGATTTCCCGTCTTATTTGAAATATTTCACACCGGATTCAAAGATCTTCATATCCTGCTCACCATAAATATTGATTGCCACGGAATCTGCACGACGTTCTGAATGTGCCATCTTACCAAGCACACGGCCATCCGGACTTGTAATACCTTCAATTGCGCGATAAGAGCCATTGACGTTCCATTCTTCGTCCATAGATACATTTCCGTCAAGGTCACAGTACTGTGTTGCAACCTGTCCGTTTGCAAAGAGCTTGTCAAGCCATTCTTCACTTGCAACAAAACGTCCCTCTCCGTGGGATGCCGGATTGGTATAAACTCCGCCAAGCTCTGCCCCCTGCAGCCATGGTGACTTGTTGGTAACAACTTTCGTGTAAACCATCTTGGAAATATGGCGTCCGATGGTATTGTAGGTCAGTGTCGGAGAATCCGGTGTCTGTCCCACAACTTCTCCGTAAGGAACCAGACCAAGTTTAACCAGTGTCTGGAATCCGTTACAGATACCAAGTACAAGACCATCTCTTTCGTTCAGAAGTTTTTCTACTGCTTCTTTGAGTTTTGCATTCTGGAATGCAGTTGCAAAGAATTTTGCTGAACCATCTGGTTCGTCACCAGCTGAGAATCCGCCCGGGAACATGATGATCTGGGATTTTGCAATTTCTTTTTCAAATGTATTCACAGAATCTACGATATCTGCTGCATCCATGTTACGGAATACTTTTGTGATGACCTTTGCACCTGCTCTTTCAAATGCTTTTGCACTGTCATACTCACAGTTTGTTCCCGGGAATACCGGAATAAATACAGTCGGCTGTGCAATCTTGTGTCCGCAGATCACAATGTCTTTTGTATCATACAGCGGAGATTCTACCTTTTCGTCAGAAGCTTCGTCAGATACCGTACGGAATACCTGTTCCAGAGTTCCTGTCCATGCATCTTCTGCTTCTTTCAGTGTGATTTCTGTATTTCCAAATGCGAATTTCGCATCATCTGTCACTTCACCGATCACAGTGTAAGAAATGGAGAGTTCCCCAACCTTGTCTGCCGGAACTTCTGCTACGATGTCACCGAATGCAGGTGCAAAAAGTTCTCTTGCATCCATGCTGTGTTCGATCTTCACACCCATTCCGTTACCGAATGCCATCTTGCTGACAGCTGCGATCACTCCATGGCGGTCAAGTGCGTAAGCCGATACGATCTTTCCGTTGTGGATATCATCAGCGAACTTACCGTACTGATCCATTACCTGTTCATATACCGGAAGCTCATATTCATCTTTTTCAATCTTCATCCATACAAGTTTATTACCTGCTTTTTTCAGTTCCGGAGTAATGATATCTCCTTCTTTGGCAATGTCAACTGCAAAGGATACCAGTGTCGGCGGTACATCGATATGTTCAAATGTTCCGGACATGCTGTCCTTTCCTCCGATTGACGGAAGTCCGTAAGCAATCTGTGCCTTATATGCACCAAGCAGTGCTGCAAATGGCTGACTCCATCTTTCCGGATCCTCTGTCATTCTGCGGAAATATTCCTGGAATGTAAAACGGATCTTGCTGTAATCTCCACCACAAGCCACGATCTTAGCCATAGACTCTGTGACAGCATAGACAGCTCCGTGATACGGACTCCAGCTTGACAGATACGGATCAAATCCATAACTCATCATCGTAACGGTATCGCATTTACCATGCATAACCGGAAGCTTTGCAACCATACTCTGCGTCTCTGTCATCTGGTATTTTCCACCGTGAGGCATGAAAACTGAGCCTGCTCCGATGGATCCGTCGAACATTTCAACCAGACCTTTCTGCGAGCATACATTCAGATCTTTCAGAATATTCAGCCATTTTTCTTTTACATCGCCAACCTCAACCTGTTTCTTAAGGATGGTATCTTCTCTTGAAGGAATATCAACTTTAACCGTTGTCTCCTGGTGTGCACCGTTGGTGTTCAGGAAGGCACGGGAAATATTTACAATCTCTTTTCCTCTCCATGAAAGAACAAGTCTCGGATCTTCGGTAACAACTGCAACCTTTACCGCCTCCAGATTCTCTTCTTTTGCATAGCCAAGGAATTCATCTACATCCTTCGGATCTACCACAACAGCCATACGCTCCTGGGATTCAGAAATTGCAATCTCTGTTCCGTCAAGACCTGCATATTTTTTCGGTACTTTGTCCAGATTGATCTGAAGACCATCTGCAAGTTCTCCGATTGCAACAGATACTCCGCCTGCTCCGAAGTCATTACACTTCTTGATCAGCTTGCTGACTTCTTCTCTGCGGAACATTCTCTGGATTTTACGTTCGGTCGGCGCATTACCCTTCTGAACCTCAGCTCCACATGTCTCGATGGATTCTTCGGTATGAACTTTGGAAGAACCGGTTGCTCCACCACAGCCATCACGTCCGGTACGTCCGCCAAGAAGAATGATGATATCTCCCGGATCCGAATTTTCACGGATAACTGCACGTCTCGGAGCAGCACCCATAACCGCACCGATCTCCATTCTCTTTGCCACATAATCCGGATGATAGATCTCTTTTACCAGTCCGGTTGCAAGTCCGATCTGATTACCATATGAGCTGTATCCATGTGCTGCACTACGCACCAGTTTCTTCTGCGGCAGTTTTCCTTTCATCGTCTCTTTTACAGATACGGTCGGATCTGCTGCGCCGGTTACACGCATTGCCTGGTATACATAAGTACGTCCTGACAGCGGGTCACGGATTGCTCCACCAAGGCAGGTAGCTGCACCACCAAATGGTTCGATCTCGGTCGGATGGTTGTGCGTCTCGTTCTTGAAGTTGACAAGCCACTCTTCTTCCACACCATCTACTTCAACCGGGACAACGATACTACAGGCATTGATCTCATCGGATTCTTCCTGATCCTGAAGTTTGCCTTCTTTTTTCAGCTTCCGCATTGCCATCAGTGCAAGATCCATCAGGCATACAAATTTGTCTTCGCGTCCTTTAAAGATCTCACTGTGTGTCTGAAGGTATTCTTTATAAGTATCTTCCATCGGCTTTCTGTAATCGCCATCACCGAAGGATACTTCTGTAAGTTCTGTTGAGAATGTAGTATGACGGCAGTGGTCAGACCAGTAAGTATCCAGAACACGGATCTCTGTCATAGATGGATCTCTGTGTTCCTCTCCTTTGAAATAATTCTGGATGTGCTGGAAATCCTTGAATGTCATAGCAAGTCCAAGAGAACTGTATAACTCTTTCAGTTCCGCTTCCGGCATATCTTTGAATCCGTCAAAAATCTTTACATCTGCAGGTTCCTCGAATTTCGTAACCAGTGTCTCCGGTTTTTCAAGTCCTGTCTCTCTGGAATCCACCGGGTTGATGCAGTGTGCCTTGATAGCTTCCATCTCTTCTTCGCTGATCTCACCTTCGATCACATAAGTGGTCGCTGTCTTGATAACCGGCAGCTCATCCTCTTTGATAAACTGTACGCACTGAACAGCAGAATCTGCTCTCTGGTCAAACTGTCCAGGAAGAAATTCTACAGAAAAAATGTGGTCACTTTCTTCGCGCGGGAAGTCCTCTCTGTAAAGCACATCTACCGGTGGTTCTGCAAACACACCGTTGCATGCTCTTTCAAATGTTGCATCAGAAAGATTTTCCACATCATAGCGGATCAGTACACGTACATTCTTCACCGTCTTAATTCCAAGATAACTCTTCACCTCATGGCGAAGTTCTTTAGCCTGTACTGCAAATTCTGGTTTTTTCTCCACATATACACGTTTTACGCCCATAATTTCCTCCATTAGCTTTGGTAGTAATATTGAAACCGCATGCCTTGATCCGGCATAACGGCAGTTTCCTCGATTTTTATTTTACCACATCACCTTTTATAAGTACAATAAATATAACTAAATCTTTTTATAAGTATATCTTATTTATTACAATTACCGTGAACCGCATCTCTTATTTATCTTTTTCTGGACAATACTGCAGACAAGAGATACGATTAAAAACACAGCAAAAATACTTCCGATCCTCATCACCATATCATAGAAAAAGCCCTCCGGAAGCATCCGGATCATATAGTCTTCTGCCGGATCAAGGATCCATAAGTTATTGTTAAAGAAAATATGATGAAAGATCACGAAATATTTGTTAAAGTCTCTTGAGAACAGAAATCCTGCCACCGCGGTAAGTGCCAGAAATACCGCCAACACCCGCTGATACATCTGCGGGATCAGTCTCTTCCAGTCTGCTTTCATAAGCACAAGTGCCGCCATTGAAAAAAGCAGTACGATGATCGCTCCCCTCCGGATTGCAAGTCCGCCAAGAAAAAGCCCCTGCACATCTGCCATATGAAGCCGGTCCTTCTCATTGAAAAAATCCTGTATATTTCCTTCCACTTCCGTCTCGATACTCAGTTTCTTTTCGTTGCCCCGCAAATAAGACATCATGAATTTTGTCACCTTCATAATATCCGGCATCTCCATATAAAGTTCATCCGCCACCTTATATTTTTCATATTCTTTTTCATAAAAATTCCAGTCTCCGTATGCACCGATCTCAAAACTGCTGATCAGCAGGATCACGATCAGTGAAATACTCGGCAAAATCGCCAGGATTTTATGCAGCCATTTCTTTTTTGCCATCCTTTTTCTCCTTCTCTTTTTTGTCTATAGTTTAGCAACCCTGTCTTCATTTGTCAAAAATGGTTTTCTCTTGAAATTTCATTTTTTATCACTTATAATACTAATAGGTTTTATAAGGAGGACTAATAATGGATATCAACTATGAATTATATAAAGTATTTTATTATGTTGCAGACACGCTCAGCTTTTCTGAGGCTTCCAAGCAGCTCTTTATTTCACAGTCCGCTGTCAGCCAGTCCATTAAAGCACTGGAAAAGAAACTGGATCAGGTTCTTTTCATCCGAAGCACAAAAAAAGTTCAGCTCACCCCGGAAGGCGAGATCCTTCTGCGTCATATCGAACCGGCGATCAATCTGATCAAGCGCGGGGAATCCCAGATCATGGAAACAGCCTCTACCGGCGGTCAGATCCGCATCGGTGCCAGCGACACCATCTGCCGGTATTTTCTGGTCCCTTATCTGGAACGTTTCCACAAAGCTTTCCCTAACGCACATATAAAAGTGACCAATGCCACTTCGATCAAGTGTACGGAACTTCTGGAGAACGGTCAGGTAGATCTCATTGTCGCTAACTATCCGAACGTTTACCTTGGCAGTCTTGCCTCCTTCCGAAAGATCCGTGATTTTCACGATGTCTTTATCGCAAACCAGTCCTTTGCGGAACTGCAGGGGAAAAAGCTTTCCCTCAAAGAACTGCAGCGTTATCCGATCATCATGCTGGACAGAAAAAGTACAACCAGTGAATTTCTGCATTCTCTCTTCCAGCAGCATCAGTTGGATCTGGTTCCTGAAATCGAGCTGAGCAGCAACGATCTTCTGATCGATCTCGCACGGATCGGACTTGGCATCGCTTTTATTCCGGACTACTGTGTACCAAAGAATTCCGATCAGCTCTTTGTCGTCCAGACTGAAGAACAACTTCCAAAGCGTCAGCTGGTTGCCGCATGGAACGGACATGTTCCGGTTTCCCGCGCGACTCAGGCATTTCTGGATTACTTTAATGCATAAAAAGTTTCTTAATTATCCGTCTGTTTTTCCCAGAACAGACGGATTTTTTCTTCCACAATGTCTAACCGGCATCTTTCACAGTCCGCCCATTCTTTCGGGAAAATCTCTTTCCCCTTCTCCCTCTGAAAACGCTCATCCAGAAGAAGTATCACTCCGCGATCATCCTCTGTGCGGATCACCCTTCCTGCCGCCTGCAAAACCTTGTTCATCCCCGGATACCGGTAAGCATAGTCAAACCCGTAAAGTCCCTTCTGGTCAAAATAGCTTTTCAGGATTTCCCGCTCATTACACACCTGCGGCAGCCCTGTTCCGATGATCAGTGTCCCGATCAGCTTCTCATTTGTCAGATCGATTCCTTCTGAGAAAATCCCGCCAAGAACTCCAAAACCGATCAGACTTTTCTCTCTTCCCATTTCAAATGCACGCAGGAAATTTTCCCGTTCTTCTTCATCCATGTGCTTCTGCTGAACAACCAGTTCCATCTCTTCTTCATCTGATGCAAGAAGCTGTGTAAATTCCTGATACACATCTTCCATAAACCGATAAGACGGGAAAAAGATCAGATAATTCCCCATTTTTGCTTTCACTACCCGGAAAATGTATGTCGCATATCGTTGATACATTTCCCTGGAACGCATGGTGTAACGGGTACTCACATCCACACCATTCATAAGCAGTCTCTTCTTTGTATCAAACGAAGAATCAATGTAGACCGCATAGTTGTCTTTTTCCGTACTCAGAAGTCTTTTGTAATACTGGATTGGCAGAAGTGTTGCCGAAAAGAATACAGCACTGTTCCCCTTATCCAGACATTTCTGCAGATTTGCCGCCGGGTTAACACAAAACAACTTCAGAACAAATCTTCCATTCTCCTTATACTCCGTATAGACGACATAGTTCTCATCCAACCCATCATATATATTCAGGAAAGACCTCACTTGAAAATAAAAATCCAATACGGTTTCCCGGACTTCTTTATCCACACATTCCTCGAGATACCGGTCTGTCTCAGATAGTACATTCATAAGCTGGATTCCAAAATGCGAAATATTGTCCAGCACCTTATAGTTTTCACACTCTTTTTTCATTGCCAGAAGAATCTTATTGCATGCCTCCAGTCTTTTTGCAAACCGCGGTGCTTCTCCCTTTACCAGTTTCTTCACCGCAAGAAAGTCCTCCTTGCATAACTCTGCACTGTACATCTGCCGTCCACGTTCTACCAGATTGTGTGCCTCATCGATCAAAAACAAATATCCTCCAGCGCCACCTTCTGCAAAGAAACGCCTGAGCCGGGCATCCGGGTCAAACACATAATTATAATCGCAGATCACACCATCCACCCAGGTCGACACATCCAGTGCCATTTCAAATGGGCAGACCTTATGCTTTCTTGCCTGCGCTTCCAACACTTCCCGGCTCATCACATCTTCCTGCATCAAAAGCTCATAGACCGCGTCATTTACCCGGTCAAAATGCCCTTTGGCATATGGGCAGTCATCCGGATTGCAGCTTGTCTCCTCACAGAAACAGATTTTTTCTTTTGCCGTTAAAGTGATCACCTTGAACTTCAGATTCTGTTCCCGTAAGGTTTCGAATGCCTGCTCCGCCACCGTCCGGGTGATTGTCTTTGCCGTCAGATAAAAAATCTTCTCACCCAGTTCTTCTCCAACCGCTTTCACTGCCGGAAATACCGTTGAAATCGTCTTCCCCACTCCGGTTGGTGCCTGGATGAACAACTTTTTCTGCCGAAGAATCGTCCGGTAAACAGATACCGCAAGCTCTCTCTGCCCTTTACGATATGGAAACGGAAATTCAATCCCTTTAATAGATGCATTTCTTGCCTTTCTCCATTCAATCTGGAACTTTGCCCATTTTTCATACTGTCGAATCACTTCATCGAACCAGACTTTCAGTTCGTTACTCTGATAAGAATACTGAAACCTTTTCACCTCTTCCGTCTCCATCTGGCAATAGGTCATCTGTACCCCGATCTCATCCACCCCTTCCTGTTCTGCTACTATGCTGGCATAACATTTTGCCTGTGCCAGATGAATGCCTGCCGGCTCCTGCACCCGGTCAAGTTCCCGCAGAACACTCTTGATCTCATCTACCATGACCTGCTCTTTTGTATGAATCAGTCCATCGGCACGTCCTTCTATTTTCAAAGTAAACCCATCACAGACGATCTCTGTCTTAAGAGGTACCTCCGCCTGATAATCCGATCCCATCTGTCTCTGGATCTTCCGGTGAATCCGACTTCCCATCTGCATATTCTCCGGATCTTGTCCGCCTCCTGTTCGATTGTCAATATCACCTTCTCTTAAAATAAACTCCACAAGGTTTCGCACCGAAATCCGGATCACCGGGAGATTCTCGTCCATGTTCTTTCTGCCTCCGCTTTTTGCTACTTGTTATCATACCATAAACACATGTTCCTTGCCAATTGTATCCGTCCTGTCATGATATGGCTTTTCATATTTTCCGTGCCTCTATAGCTAAAAAGCCCCGGCGATCATCACCTCGCCGGAGCTTTCTTCTTAATTGAACTTGTCAATGATATTTTTAAGATACTGGTTGTCTGCCTCATAGAACTTCTCCTGTTCTACAATCTCGGCAAGTTTCGGATCGATCGGCATCTTTCCGAGTACTTCTACCCCAAGTTTTTCTGCAATCTCGTCAATGTGGCTTTCCCCAAATACAGATATTTTCTTTCCACAGTCCGGACATTCCAGATAACTGTAGTTTTCCACCAGTCCGAGAACCGGTATATTCATCTTCTTTGCCATATTGTAAGCTTTCTCTACGATCATCTGTACCAGATCCTGTGGAGAAGTCACGATCACAACGCCGTCTACCGGAAGTGACTGGAATACCGTAAGAGGAACATCCCCTGTTCCCGGTGGCATATCAACAAATAAGAAATCCAGATCTCCCCACATTACATCAGTCCAGAACTGGGTTACTACTCCCGCAATCACCGGTCCTCTCCAGATGACAGGATCTGATTCGTGTTCCAGAAGCAGATTGACCGACATGATCTTCGTGCCGTCTTTTGCAACGCACGGGAACATTCCCGCCTCGCTTCCGACTGCACTTCCATGCACTCCATACATCTTCGGGATAGATGGTCCTGTGATATCCGCATCCAGAATACCAACCGAATATCCCTGCTGTACCATCATACGTGCAAGAGATGCTGTCACCATTGATTTGCCGACTCCACCTTTACCGCTGACTACTCCAATTACTTTTTTTACCTGTGAATACGGATTTGCCGGTGCTTTCAGATCTTTCTTCGCACTGCTGCATGAACCCGCATGTGCACAGGAAGAACATGATTCCGGCGAACATCCGCTGCTTTTTTCTTCTGCCATAATGCCAAACCTCCTACTTTTTCAGGATATCTCTCTATCCTATTCTTCCACTGCTGCGATCACTTCAATTTCGCAAAGAAGGTTCTTCGGAAGTGTCTTAACAGCAACACAGCTTCTGGCTGGTTTTGATGTGAAATATTTTGCATAAACTTCGTTAAATGCGGAAAAATCTCCCATATCAGCAAGGAAACAGGTTGTCTTTAATACTTTGTCAAAAGAAGTTCCTGCTTCTTCAAGGATTGCTCCGATGTTCTTGCATACCTGGTCAGCCTGTCCTTCGATAGTATCAGCTTCTACAGTATCTGTAGCCGGATTGATCGCAATCTGTCCTGCCGAATAAAGAATTCCCCCATGTACATATCCCTGGGAATATGGTCCAAGTGCTTTTGGTGCTTTTTCTGTTGATACTAATCTCATGTTGCAAATCTCCTTTTCAAATATATTCTTTCTCTAGCATATCACATCTACCTCAAAATTCCAAATTTATTTTCGCATACAATGTTATGCCAGCTCTGCTTTTTCTCTCGTCACATTCTGAATCCATTTATAGCTTCGGTAGCGCATGACTGTGATCGGTACTTTGATCACCTCATCACTCATCAGAAGGATATAAACAACCTGTACCGGCGCATGAAAGACAAAGGCAGCGATCATACCCAGCAGAATAGAGCATCCCCACATGGTAGACACATCCAGGATCAGACCAAACCTGGTATCTCCTCCTGCCCGGAATACACCCACCACAAGGGTCGTATTGATCGCCTGGCAGAGTGTAAAGTAAGACATAACAAAAAACATAAAATAAAGATACCCCTGCGCTTCCTGTGAGAGTGTCATCACATGATTTGCAATCGGAGCAGCTATCAGAATGATGCCGCCTCCTACCGCACCAGTAATAATACTCAGCCACAAAAATCTTTTTCCATACTCTTTTGCCAGATGAAACTCTTTTGCACCGATGGTCTTACCAAGATAAATGGCAGTCGCATTGGATACACCAAAGGCAACCACCGTTGCCAGCTGTCTTGCAACCTGAGCAACAGAATTTGCTGCCACCGCAGCACTTCCCAGATGACCGATCACTGCTGTATTCGCTGTAGAACCAAGTCCCCACATCATTTCATTCAAGATCACCGGACTCGCATAAATCAGAAAGTCTTTTAGAAGCACCTTGTCGATCTTACGCATATAGACCGGGTGAAATCTAACGTCATGGTTTTTTACTTTTGCATACCAGATTACAATGATAAGTTCTACGATCCTTGCTGTCAGAGTTCCGATTGCCGCACCCATAATTCCCATCTTCGGTAAACCAAATAAGCCAAAAATAAGAAGCGCATTTACCAGGACATTACAAATTAGTGACGCGCTGTAGACAACCGTTGCAATCACAACCTGCTCGATACTCCGCATAATGTAAAGATAGACCTGCGTTGCCGCCATCAGGACATAGGAAAGCGCCACGATCCGCAAATATTTCACACCTTCTGCGATCACGGCCGGGTCACTGGTATAGATGTGAAGCAGCACTTCCGGAATGATTTCCGCAACAATGGTAAAAAGAGCTGCACAGCTGACACCGATGGTCATTCCCATTCCAAGGATTTTTTCAATCGTCTGTGTATCTTTCTTTCCCCAGTACTGTGCGGTCAAAACCGTTGCACCTGATGTTGTACCGAAAAGGATCAGTGTCATGACAAACTGTATCTGCCCTGCAAGGGATGCACCTGAAAGAACTTTTTCGCTGACTCTTCCAAGCATCAGCACGTCTGCCGCCGTCACACCCACATTGATCAGATTCTGAAGTGCCATTGGAATTACAAGTGCGAACACTTGTCTGTAAAACTTTCTCTTATTTATTTCCATCTTATTTTCCTGCTGCTTTCCGAAAAATCTGGTATACATCTTCGGCAGTAAGTTCTTTGATTTTTGAAAGTTTTACGGTATCATTTAATGTCGCCGCCATTGCAAGTTCCCGCAGATCTTCCTCTGATACTTCTCCGATCTCCAGTTCCTTTAAATTTGTCGGCATATGAATCTCACGGAAATATTCTACCGTCCGGCGAATCCCCTCTTTTGCGGCTTTCGCCACATCTTCTTCCTCTACGCCCCATACTTTTTTTGCGTAATGTGCAAATCTTTCTTCATCGTTTTTATAGACATATTCTGCCCAGGATCCCCAGACAGCTGAAAGGGTTGCACCATGCGCCTTATCATATTTTGCACCAAGTGCATGTCCGAGCTTATGTACAGAAAAATCTTTTGCTCTTCCGAGACCTGTCAGACCATTATGGGAAAGGCTTCCTGCCCACATGATTTCACTCATGGCATCGTAGTCTGTCGGATTCTCCAGACCTTTCTTTCCATTTTCAATCACAACCCGCAGAACTCCCTCTGCAATTTCATCTGTTATCTGATTTCTCGTATTTGGAATAAAATATCGCTCCAGTGTATGCATCATGATATCCACGATTCCGCACGCAATCTGATATTTTGGAAGCGTATAGGTAAGAACCGGATTCATAATCGCAAACTTCGGGCGGTTCAGGCTAGTGCTGATTCCTCCCTTTTTCCTTGTTTCTTCGTTTGTCAGAACTGCGGAATCGCTTGTTTCACTTCCTGCTGCCGCAATCGTAAGTACGCATCCTACCGGTGTCGATCTGGTAAGTATGATTTCACCTCCCCAGATTTCCTCCAGAGACCAGTCCGGGTTTGCTACACCATGGGCGATTGCCTTTGCTGTATCAATAGAACTTCCACCGCCTACTGCAAGAAGAAAATCCGCACCGAACTCAATTGCTTTCTCAACGCCTTCCTGTGCATATGCCATCCGGGGATTTGGCTTTACTCCGCCAAATTCCTCATACGCAAGTCCTTCTTTTTCCAGTGCTTCTTCTACCTGCGCAAGAAGTCCGCTTTTCTTTACACTTCCACCGCCATATACGATAAATACACGGCTTCCGCCCCATTTCTTTACTTCTTTCCCAACTTCTGCCTGTGTGTTTTCTCCAAACAGGATTTCTGTCGGGGTATACTGTATAAACTTTTGCATTTTACCTCTCTCCTTAAAAAAATCCGAACCGTTCAATAAAGATTGCGGTTCGGACTAAATCTTTCAGTCTTATCTTATAACCATACTTTTCCGGTATGTTCGCCATTGATTACATAGTATACTGCATAATCTTCCGGTTTTACATAAAGCTCAATACTCTTGATCTCGGAAATTTTATGTTTCTGTTTTGTCCAGTCTTTTTTTACTGAAGCAATCATATCTTTTGTGTTTACTTCTTTTTCACCATACTGAAGAACAACTTCTGTTTTGATTTCTTTCTTTGCTGCAGATTTTTTTGCTGTTGTTTTTGGTGCTGCTTTCTTTACTTCTTTTGTAACTTTCTCTGCAGTTTTCTTCACTTCTTTTGCAGCTTTTTCAGCTGTTTCTTCTACTGTTTTTTTCACTTCTCCCGCAGCTTTTTTTACCTCCTGCGCTTTCTTTTCAACAGTAGCCTTTACTTCTTTCGGCTGTGCTTCTTTTTTAGCAGTTTCTTTTACTTCTTCTACTTTTTCGCTGACTTTATCTTCTGCTACTTTAACTGCTGTTTTTACTTCTTCTTTAGTTTCTGCCGCTGCCTTTACCTCTGCTGCCTTTGTTTCTTTTATCTGTTTTTTCAGTGCCATATTGGTTTGCCCTCCTTAACCGTTAAGCCTTACTATTTTAAATCCGCAAAACTGACAATACGCTGTGTTATCATTTGCTCTTTGACATTATAGCATACTAAATGAAAAAAGTCACATTTTTTCATTTAATTTTACTTGCCTCCGTGTTATACTATAAAAAGACGAGAAAAGGAGGTACGTGTTATGGGTATTTTAGTAGCACTGATCGGTGTAGCAATCATCGCCGCTGTCGTTGTTGCTTCTTTCACTGCCGTTCTCGGAGGTGTCATCGGAGGAGAACTGGAAGACGAAGAAGAATAAAAAAAGGTGGCTGTGAAAAATTCAATCGAGTTTTTCGCAGCCACCTTTTTATTATTCTTCAAATGTTTCTTTTAACTTATCCATGAACCCTTTTTTCTTAGCTTTACCCTTCGATTCGGAAGCCGGCTCTTCCTGGTTCAGTGTATTTCCTGTCAACTGATCAAAATGTCTAAGCACTTCTTTGGCTTCCGGACTTAATTTTTCCGGGGTCTGAATAACCAGCGTCACATAATGATCACCTCTGACCTGAGGATTTCTCAAAGAAGGTACCCCTTTTCCTTTCAGGCGTACTTTTGTATCAGTCTTAGTTCCCGGTTTTACGGTATAGATCACATCACCATCAACCGTCTTGATTCGCACATCACCACCAAGTGCTGCCTGCGCAAACGAAATTGGTGCAGTCGAGAAAATATGAACATCCTGTCTCTGGAAGATTGGATGTCTGGAAACCGTAACTTCTACCAGAAGGTCTCCCCTCGGTCCGCCATTCACACCCGGTTCACCTTTCTCACGGATTCTTACGCTCTGACCATTGTCAATACCTGCCGGGATTGTGACTTTGATCTTCTTGCGGCTTGAAGTATAGCCTGTTCCACCACAGTCCGGACATTTCTCACGAATGATCTTACCCGTTCCATGACAGTCCGGACAGGTCTGCACATTCTGCACCGTTCCGAAGAACGACTGTGATGTATAAACAACCTGACCTTTTCCACCACATTTTGAACAGGTCTCCGGACTTGTTCCCGGTTTTGCTCCTGTTCCGTTACACTTTGTACATGGATCTTTCAGAACGATATCCAGTTCCTTCTCGCATCCAAAAATTGCTTCCTCAAATGTAATCCGGACACCTTTACGGATATTGGCGCCTTTCATCGGACCATTGTTCGCACGTCCGCCTCTTCTGCCACCGCCAAACAGATCACCGAAGATATCACCAAAAATATCACCAAAGTCTGCCCCGTTAAAATCAAAACCGCCATATCCACCGGCTCCGCCTGCACCGCCTTCAAACGCTGCATGACCAAACTGATCGTACTGACGCCGTTTGTCTGCATCACTCAGAACAGCATAGGCTTCAGAAGCCTCCTTGAACTTCTTTTCGGCTTCTGCATCTCCTGGATTCATATCCGGGTGATATTTTTTCGCCAAAGCTCTGTATGCTTTTTTCAGAGTCGCATCATCCGCATCTCGTGATACGCCCAGGATCTCATAATAATCCCTTTTTGCCTCTGCCATAATCCTACCTCACTTAGATATTTCTCAAAGTATTTTAATACAGAATGTACCCTGGCACATTCTCATGCCCGCGCCGGCTCTCTGCAACATCTTCTTTGCACATGCAGTTCACCTAACCGGAGGCTTTTTATGTCATAAAAAACTATTTTTATTTATGATACATGAAATCTGCAAGACGGTATAATGCCGCCTTGCAGTTTCTCATCTTATCTTACGGATTAAACTTCTTTGTAATCTCCGTCAACTACGTCATCTCCGTTAAATCCTTCCGGAGCCGGTCCTGCTTCTGGTGCAGGTCCAGCCTGTGGTCCTGCCTGACCAGCCTGTGCGCCTGCCTGTTCGTAAACCTTTGTGAACAGTTTCTGAGCGCTTTCCATCAGTTTTTCTTTTCCTGCTTTGATTTCTGCAACCTGAGCATCTGTAAGTTCTTCTGTATTCGCTTTCGCAAGCAGATCTTTCAGAGCCTGTACGTCAGCTTCTACTGCTGCTTTGTCTGCTGCATCGATCTTATCTCCAACTTCGCCAAGTGCTTTTTCTGTCTGGAATACCATAGCGTCGGCATCGTTCTTAGCATCGATTGCTTCTTTACGTTTCTTATCCTGAGCTTCAAATTCAGCAGCTTCTTTTACAGCTTTGTCGATATCTGCATCGGACATATTAGATCCTGCTGTAATTGTAATGTGCTGTTCTTTTCCTGTTCCCAGATCTTTTGCAGATACATTTACGATACCGT
>OLPV01000226.1_pt1 | contig 53798 bp, 44 predicted proteins | sample 1671961 | NCBI WGS metagenome assembly OLPV01 (sample SAMEA3136630, study PRJEB25190) | human gut metagenome | biome: human gut; feature: human-associated habitat; material: faeces | place: Austria | collected 2013 | reverse complement strand
CCTGCTGGCTGTATGCGACCTCGGCCAGCTTGTAACCTGCCTGCTGCAGCTTCTCCTGAGCTGCCTTCATGGCCTCAGTGTCGGTGCCCTTCAAAGCCTCCTCGGCTTCCTTGATGGCATCTTCAGCAGCCTGCTTTGCGTCGGCCGGGACCTTGTCGCCAAGTTCCTCGAGGGTCTGACGCGTGGCGTTGACCAGCGAGTCGGTATTGTTGCGGATCTCGACCTGCTCCTTGTGGGCTGCGTCCTCGGCAGCATGGGCCTCGGCGTCCTTAACCATGCGGTCGACTTCGTCGTCGGACAGAGCAGTGGAGCCGCTGATGGTGATCTGCTGCTGCTTGCCGGTGCCCAGGTCCTTAGCAGAGACGTTCACGATGCCGTTGGCGTCGATGTCGAACGTGACCTCGATCTGAGGAACACCGCGACGAGCAGCCGGGATACCGGTGAGCTGGAAGCGACCCAAGGTCTTGTTGTCGGCGGCCATCGGACGCTCGCCCTGCAGGACATGGATCTCAACCGACGTCTGGTTGTCGGCGGCGGTGGAGTAAACCTCGGTCTTGCGGGTCGGGATGGTGGTGTTGCGGTCGATCATCTTGGTCATCACGCCGCCCAGGGTCTCAACGCCCAGGGAAAGCGGGGTAACGTCCAGAAGAAGGATGCCCTCGACGTCGCCGGCAAGAACGCCGCCCTGAACAGCTGCGCCCATGGCAACAACCTCGTCCGGGTTAACGGACATGTTGGGCTGCTTGCCGGTGATCTGCTTGACGAGCTCCTGAACGGCCGGCATACGGGTGGAGCCACCAACGAGGATGACTTCGTCGATCTGGCCGGCGGAAAGGCCTGCGTCATGCAGCGCCTGCTCGACAGGCTTGCGGCAACGATCAAGCAGGTCCTTGGTGATGCGCTCGAACTCGGCACGGGTAAGCGTGTAGTCCAGGTGCTTCGGGCCCGTCTGGTCAGCGGTGATGAAGGGCAGGTTGATGTTGGCCTGGGTGGTGCTGGAGAGCTCCATCTTGGCCTTCTCGGCTGCTTCCTTCAAACGCTGCAGAGCCATCTTGTCCTTGCGCAGGTCGATGCCGCCGTTGTCGGAAGCGAACTTGTCAGCCAGCCAATTGATGACGCGCTGATCCCAGTCGTCGCCGCCCAAGTGGTTGTCGCCTGCGGTTGCTGCAACCTCGAAGACGCCGTCGCCAAGCTCGAGGATGGAAACGTCGAACGTGCCGCCGCCAAGGTCGAAGACCAGGATCTTCTCGTCCTTGTTGGTCTTGTCAAGGCCGTAAGCCAAAGCAGCTGCGGTAGGCTCGTTGATGATACGCAGAACCTCGAGGCCGGCGATCTTGCCGGCATCCTTGGTTGCCTGACGCTGAGCGTCGTTGAAGTAAGCCGGGACGGTGATGACTGCCTGGGTGATGGGGCTGCCAACCTGCTTTTCGGCGTCTGCCTTCAGCTTCTGCAGAACCATTGCCGAGATTTCCTCGGGGGTGTAGTCCTTGCCGTCGATGTCAACGACTGCGCGACCATCCTTGCCAGCCTTGACGGCGTAGGAAACGGTCTTCTGCTCGTCGGAGGTCTCGGCGAAGGAACGACCGATGAAACGCTTGACGGAAGAAACGGTGTTCTCGGGGTTGGTGACTGCCTGGTTCTTAGCAGCCTTGCCGACAACGCGCTCGCCGTCCTTGCGGAAACCCTCGACGGAAGGGGTGGTACGGTCGCCCTCGGCGTTAACCAGGATTTCGGGCTCGGTGCCCTCCATCACTGCCATCGCTGAGTTCGTAGTACCAAGGTCGATACCAAGAATCTTAGCCATAATATGTCATTCCTCTCATTAGAGTTGTGTTACCGAAGTCAGTGCTGGGGATCGAGCGTTGCTTGGCTGCGTGATTAAACGCATCAACACGTCGCTCAAGATTCCTTCAGCGATTGTCAATATAAAATCTTAGTCTATGAGTGTCAAGTTATCTTATGCCGAGTGTCACCATCGCGTTACTTAGTGTAACTTTGCGGTCAAATTAGCCGATTTCGACTGCTGAAACGCCCCAGCGAGCACTATCCGTCAAGCATGCGCGTGGCGACGCGGGATCCGGCCTCGACTTCTGCTGTTGACCAATACTCGAGTCGATTCGCTCAACACCCCGCGCCCTGCTCTGCTCCGGTTTGATTTCCCATTGATGTTGTACATATTCTGTTGTACATTCGTTTCAACGAATCGAAGTTGGGAGGATGCCATGAGCAGCGTGATGGTTACTGGAAGAATGGACAGCCGAAAGAAGCAGCGGGGGCTCGCAATCCTCGAACGCGAAGGCAGCAATGCCTCGCAGGCAATCAATCGCATGTTCGACCGAATCATCGAGTCAAACAGCGCGGAATTCCTCTTTGAAGAAAAGAAAGATACATCAGAAAGCCTTCGCGCGGCTGCGTCATTCGTCGATTCGCTCAGCGAGAAAAGGGCTTCCAGATTCGATTCCATGAGCAAGGAAGAAATCAAGCGGGAACGTCTCTTATCCCGAGGCGTGATCTAGCATGGCCCGCAAGAAACTGCTTCTCGATACGAATATCGTCATCGACTTCCTGAACGAACGCGATCCGTTCTACCAAAAAGCACGCCTACTTATGCTTTGCGGCCGAGCAGGCGAATTCGATCTTTGGACCTCTTCTTCTCAGTTCAGCGACCTTCTTTATATTCTTTCCGAAGGTGGAAGGCGCTCCGAACTCACACGCGTGACAAAACAGCTGCGGGGGCTGCGAACCTTCGTCCAAGTGCATCCTCTTTCCAGCGAGGAAATCGACATCGTGCTTTCTTCTCCTTGGCAAGACCCGGAAAGCCAGCTTCTAGCCGAAGCCGCCTCAAAGCTGCGCGCCGACGCCATCATTTCCCGCGACGCTGAAGGACTCAAAGACAGCCTTGTGCCCGTTTTCGACTGCGACCAATTCTTCGCCAAACTCGAAAGTGAAGGGATTACTTACGAGGCGATAGACGAATAGACGGCGCCAGAATACTGACTGTATTCACGGATCGTACGAATCGCCATGCCGCCGGTCATCGCTGGGCGAGGACTATGCAAGCGCTCGCGCTTTTTCAACACCGCCTCAAGTTCGCGCTGAACGCTGTGATCGGCGTTTGTCCCGATCACTTTATGCGGCGTCGTATTTCATCTGACGGATCCTAGATTAGCGACCCAGACTTATCGGAAGCTCGGCGCTGCCAAGCACTTACCCGCAGATAACCGTTCTTGATCGGCACTTGACAAAGGTCAGCGTGCGCTCGCCAGCCCAACCGCAAGCCGTCAATCGCAGCAACTCGCCAATCCTTTGCAGATAAACCCTTGCTCACGACGCAACGTCGCCCATTAACATCCCCTCTCGGTTTCGAGAGAGGAGAGACGATGATCGTTTCATGGATGACAACCAACAAGTGCAACCTCAAATGCGAGCACTGTTACCAAGACGCAGCGGAGCGCGACAGCCGAGAGCTGACGACGGCCGAGGGCAAGGCGATGATCGAGCAGATCGCGCGGGCCGGCTTCAAGATCATGATCTTCAGCGGCGGCGAGCCGCTCATGCGCGATGACATCTTCGAGCTTGTGGCGCACGCAGCGGCCCAAGGTCTGCGCCCCGTGCTCGGCAGTAACGGCACGCTGATCACCGACGAGATCGCGCACAAGCTCAAAGAGGCCGGCGCATGCTCCATAGGCATCAGCATCGACAGCCTCGATGCAGCAAAGCACGACACCTTCCGCGGCGTTGCAGGCGCCCACGCCGACACCCTCGCTGGCATCGAGGCCTGCAAGCGCGCGGGACTCGACTTTCAAATCCACACCACCGTAGTCGATTGGAACCGCGACGAGGTCTGCGCCATCACGGACTTCGCGCAAAGCATCGGTGCGGTCAACCACTCGATCTTCTTCCTCATCCCTGTAGGACGCGGCAAATACATCGAGGATACAAGCCTCAAAGTACTCGAGAACGAGGCACTGCTCAAAGACATCATGCGCAAATCCGCGGAGGTCGACATCGATGTCAAACCCACTTGCGCACCGCAGTTCACCCGCGTGGCAGACCAGCTTGGCATCCCCACGCGCTACACACGCGGCTGCCTGGCGGGCCTCACCTACTGCGTGATCGGCAGCGAGGGCATCGTGCGCCCCTGCGCGTACATGACCGAGGAGGCCGGCGACGTGCGCAAGCAGACCTTCGATGAGATCTGGGCGAAAAGCACCGTATTCCAGCGCCTACGCACGCAGGCATACAGCGGCAACTGCGGCAAATGCGACCACAAGGAGCACTGCGGCGGCTGCAGAGCGCGCGCAGCCTACTACCACGACGGCGACATCATGGCGCAAGACGACTACTGCGCCTACGGCCAGAAGCTCGGCCGTACGGGCGCATAGCTGCCGAACAGCAGCCGGCTGATCAGCGGAACAAAAAGCTGGCGAGTGAAGAATCAACAAGAACCAGCGGCCCGGTAATCGGCGGCTGCATCAATAAGACAAGGGGAACCACATGAAAAAGATCATGGCAAAGGCCTGCGCGTGCATGTGCGCGCTGGCCCTGGCGGCAAGCGGCAGCGCGATGGTCGGCTGCTCTGGCAACAGCTCAGGAAGCAACGGCGCACAGCAAAGCGCGGCAAGCCAGGAGGTCGGCTACACCTTCACGGACGATCTGGGCAACCAGGCGACCGTGAGCTCGCACGAACGCGTCGTCGCAGGCATGGGCAGCTTCGCGAACATCTGGGAGCTGGCCGGGGGTACGCTCGTCGGCGCATCCAGCGATGCGTTTTCCGATTACCACATCAAGTCAGACGCAGCGAAGGTCGGCGATTTCTCCTCCCTCAACGCCGAGACCATCATCGCCCTCGACCCGGACTTCGTTATCCTAACCGGTGCAAGCTCTGGCCGCGGCGGCGGCGTCGCCCAGACCGACCTCAAGGACACCCTGCAGGCAGCGGGCATCACCGTTGCATACTTCAACGTCACCACCTTCGATGATTACCTGCGCATGCTCAAGACCTGCTGCGACATCACCGGCGACACCGAGGCATACGAGGAAAACGGCACTGACGTCGCCGAGAACATCGACGCCATCAAGAACAAGACCGAGGGCAAGAGCGCTGGCAGCGCCGCGGTTCTAACCACGTACTCCGGCGGCACGCGCGTCCAAGCGTCCTCGACGCAGACCGGCACCATGCTCGCCGAGCTGGGCGCGAGCAACATCACTGATGCCGACAAGAACCTGCTATCCGACTATAGCTTGGAGTCCCTGGTCAAAGCCGACCCCGACTTCATCTTCCTGCTGCCAATGGGCGACTCCGACGAGGCAGCGCAAAAAGCCCTCAAGGATCAGACCACGGCTAACCCCGCATGGAAGGAGCTGAGCGCCGTCAAGGAGAATCGCGTCATCACGCTTGACCCCAAGCTGTTCCTCTACAAGCCCAACAACAACTGGGATGACGCGTATAAGGAACTGTACGAGGCCCTCTACGAGGACCAGCGCGAGCAGAAATAGCATCTGTTTTGAAGGAAACGCAAACGACAAACTCTCATGCCAAGCACCGGAGCGATTTGCAGGCAGGCTGCGGGCGCTTCGCAGCAGCCACGGTTGCCGCAGCGGCGCTGCTTGCCTGCACCGCGGTGCTAGGCATGGTCATCGGCTCGACCTCCGTCGGGCTGGCCGACGTGCTTGCGCTCATTTTTGGCACAGGTACAGGCACCAACCAGACGGCAGCAAACGTTATCTTGAACATCCGCCTGCCGCGCGTGCTCGCCGCCCTCTTGGCGGGCGCCGCGCTTGCCCAGGCGGGTGCGCTTATCCAAGCAGCCCTCGACAACCCCATGGCCAGCCCAAACGTCATCGGCGTGAACGCGGGTTCGGGCTTCTTCGTGCTGCTGGCGGCGTGCGTGTTCCCCAACGCCTTTGGACTTGCACCTGTGGCGGCCTTCCTCGGCGCGCTGTGCGTAGCTGGGCTCATCTTTGCCGTGGCGGGCCTTGGGGGCTCATCGCGCCTCACCGTCGTGCTCGCCGGCATGGCATTCACGGCTATCTTCACCGCCGGCATGAACGCGATTCTCATCGTGAACCCCGACGCCTATGTGGGCGCCTCCGGATTCTTGGTCGGCGGCCTGTCCGGCGTCAAACTGAGCGAGATCTTCACGCCTGGATGCGCGATCTGCGCGGTGCTGGTTCTTGGGCTGTTGCAGGGCACGCGGCTCAACCTGCTTTCATTGGGCGAGCACCAAGCGCACTCCCTGGGCCTCAACGTCCGCCACACGCGGCTCGTTGCACTGGTGACGGCAGCGGCACTCGCGGGCTGCGCGGTGAGCTTTGCAGGACTCATCGGCTTCGTGGGACTCATCGTCCCGCACGTAACGCGTGCCCTGGTGGGCCATGACAATCGCCGCGTCCTTGTGATCTCGCCGCTATTGGGCGGACTGTTGGTGTGCCTATGCGACTTGCTCGCCCGCACAATGTTCGCCCCGTACGAGATCCCCGTCGGCATCGTCTTGTCGCTGCTGGGCGGGCCGTTCTTCGTCTACCTCATTTTGCGTCGCGGGAAGGGAGGGCTCGATGGCTAGCGTGCAACTGAGCGACGTGTCGTTTGGATACGGCGAGCGTGTCTTGTTCAATGGGCTGTCGATCGAGTTCGCCCAGGGCAAAGTAACAAGCATCATCGGCCCCAACGGCTGCGGCAAATCATCGCTGCTTAAGCTTGTAAGCGGCATCTGCAAGCCGTGGGAGGGAACTGTCCGCGTGCTCGGGCACGATGTCGCTGCGCTCTCTTCCAAGGGGCGTGCACGTTTGCTGAGCCTGCTTGCGCAGGAACATACGGCGCCTCCCATGAGCGTAAGACAACTTGCAACATGTGGAAGATACCCGCATCACGGGATGCTCGCGACGATGGATGCGGCCGACTACGAAGCAGTGGAGCGAGCGCTTGCGGCGTGCGGGCTGTCAAACCTTGCCGAGCGCCCAGCAGCCGAGCTTTCCGGCGGCCAGCGACAGCGCGCCTTCATCGCCATGATCTTGGCGCAGGACACACCCGTTGTGCTTTTCGACGAGCCGACCTCGTTCCTCGACGTATCCGCATGCTACGACGTGATGGAATTGACGCGCTCGCTCAAGGAGGAGCACGACAAAACCGTCGTTGCAGTGATCCATGACATCGATTTGGCGCTCAGGTACTCCGACGAGGTGTGCGTCATGCGTGACGGGAAGCTCCTGGCGCAAGGGACGCCGCAAGAAGCCGCGGTGCTCGCGGCAGTCGAAGAAGCCTTCGACGTACGCGTCGAGTTGCTTCACGGCGAGCTGGGAAACTCATACGCGCTGTGGCGACGTTAGACGCAAGAGGAGACCGGCATGAGGTGCCCCTCGATGATCTCCATCCCCCTTGTAGCTGCAAAGCTGGCGGAATATCTTCCCCAAGGAGTCGCGATACTGGTTGTAGATTCCCCAACCTGTGCGCAAGTATCGATTCTCTAACTCATTGTTTGGACCAAACATCAACCCAAAGAATAGGCTTGCCCCAGGCAGCAAAAAAGGTCGCAGCCGAAGCTGCGACCTTTCGCGTGTCGCTTCTCAACCTTGCGGTCGAGCGATTTTCATCGAACGTGGAGCTAGTCCAGGCTCTCGACGCAGTGAGCCATGTTGCCCTTGGGCAGAACGACGCCCTCAACCTCGACGGCGTTGTCGGCGTAGTTGGTGTCAGCTGCGCCAGGAACGCGGAACGTGTCGTTGTCGAGCTGAGCAATCGGGGTCTCGACCGGCTTCTCGAGCTGGGGAATCCACTCGTAAGGAATGCGGTAAGCGCGGTACAGCAGAGCGCTGCCGATGTGCGGGTACACGAACTCCCAAACCAGTTCCTTCTCAGCCGTGTACTCACGAACGATGGCGGAGCAGCCCTCGCAGATCACGGTGTTGCCGTTAGGCATACGCTGTGCGCTGGAGGTCAGCGGGCTGTAGAAGTAGTTGCTGTTGAAGTTGAAACCGCCGGCGCTGAAGTGGTTGTCGCCGTCGCACTCCCAGACGATCTCGAGCGTGGTGGGGTCGAACTCGATGACGCGGGAACCGTCGCGACGGGTGACCTTAAGACCGGTCTTGCTGAACTGGTTCGGAGCACCGTAGCCGGCCCAACCGCCGTTGTCGTAGACCATGATGTGGCCCTCGCCCGGCAGGCCCTTCGGGATCATGTGGGTGTGGTGCGGGCCGACGATGGTGCCGAAGATGCGCTTCTCGGGGGTCTTGGTGAAGTCGGGGCCAACCTGCCAGACAATCTCACCTGTTTCATGTGAAACAATGAACATGATATTGCACTCGCGCAAGTCCATGATGATGTTCTGCGGGTTGAATCGCTCGTCACCCTCGTCGTACCAATGGTTCGGACCGACGTAGCTGGCGCAGTTGATATGGAATAGATCGCCCTGACCGGTAGGACGCATGGTGGGGTCGCGGTACATCGCGTTCTTCTGCTCTTCAGTGAAGCCGAAGTCGTTGAAGTGGTCGATGACGCTCCACTCCCACAGGATGTTGCCCTCGCGGTCGATCTCGATCACGCAGTCATCAAGCAGCTGATGCGGGCTGATCTTCGGCTTGTTCACGTCCTTATGGGTGAGGATCATCATCTTGCCGAAATCGGGCGTGACTTCCTGACCCGGAACCGGGTAGCCGACAGGGTTGCCTTCCATCTGGTAGTCATGATGCTGGCGAGCGGCCCACTCGATGCCGTCGGGGTCGTTCACGTGGTCGTACTTGTTGAACGTCCACTCAACGTTGCCATCCCAGTCGATCATGGTAACGTCCGCGAAGTCTTGCGAAGCAATGGCTGCGTCGCGTGCTGCAAGACTGCCAAGGATATGACCGCCCTTGATCATCTTGCAGGGCATACCCATGAAATCTTTCCACTGACGAACCACCTTGCCGTTCATGTCGATCAAGATCGCACCGATCTGGCGACCCATGAACAAGGTGTAACCGCTATCGCATTTGCTGGGGTCATAAAGCGTGGTTCCCGTTGGAAATACAGTTGGACGTCCCATTGCTCCTCCTTCATTTCGGCAATTCCGATTTATATCTTCACTAGTTCGCTTTACTCGAACGCCCGCATAGTATCATGCGATGCGACCGAAGTTGTGAACGTCGCCATCGCGTTTGCCTATATAAATTTTTCCTATTCGGGATTCCCGATTCGTTAGTAAAATTAAGGTCAACTCACCGATACAATCAGTGGGCCCAAAGAAACAGCGCTTTGCGCGCCTATACGTTCGCCAGCACGCTAGGCACATGCACCAGGAGGAACCATGCGCTCCGCGAACAACAGAATCACCGTTCAGCAACTTCGCTATCTCATGAAAACAGCCGAAACCGGATCGGTCACCGACGCCGCGCGCGAACTCGGCATCTCGCAGAGCACCCTTTCTGAAGCCCTTTCCCAAATGGAAAACGCCACAGGCTTCACTATCCTTGCACGCAGCCGCAAGGGTGCCACACCCACGCCTCTGGGAACCGAGTTCCTTCATTACGCTCAAAGCGTTGTAAACCGTATGGACGACTTGGAGCGCCGCTTCATCATCGGCTTCCCCAGCAAGAACAACTTCCGCATTGCCTCGCAATCGTTCGGGTTTGCCTGGGAAGCCCTGGTCGAGCTTGCAACGAAACCGGAAAGCGCGCACTTCAACTTCACCTGGGATCTTTGCGGAGCACCGAACGTCATTTCGAAAGTCGCAGCCGAAAAGGCCGATGTCGGACTGATCGGCATAAGCTCAAGTAACCGCAAGGTCATCGCGAAATTGCTTGCCGACAACGACGTCCAGTTTTATCCGATCATGAATGCAACGCTGTTCGCCATGTTCAACCCTTCGCACCCCCTTGCAAGACATGGGCGCCGTTCCGTTTCGCACGAGGAACTTGCAGATTATCCCTTCTTCGCATTTGATCAGTTCGTGCATCTGGAGCTCCGTCAAAGCGACGATTCCGGCAACGGACGAAGCGACAAACCCGCTGCATCCTGCACGGCGTACGGCATTGCGGTGCCGAACGGTCTTATGATTTCGCCCACGCAACTGGTGAATGACATCGCCGACAGTTACGCCTACACTGTATGGAGTCGCGTCATCACCGACGGAATCGTGCACAACCACATCGACACATGGCCCATCGACCCCGAAGAACGCAAGCGCATTGAGAAGCTTGCGATGCAAAACGACTTCTCGGCCAAAGACGTCGTTTCCGTCCCCATCGAGAACGAGGATCCCATGGAAATCGGCTACGTGCTGAAAAAGGGCATGTCGCTCGATGAAATCGGACATCTTTTCATCAACTCTGTTGCTTCTTACGATAATTAAAAGAACCAACAACCCCGAAAGCACTCGATGTGTCGACTCGGGCGCTTTTTACTGTCAAAACGTAGAAACTTTCACTGATATTCAAGCATTTGCCGATATCACGTACGAAAACACCCTTGTCTGATAGGCTATAGAAGTTTGTGGCCGACGTTTTCTCACGCCAACCAAACGAAACTCGAAGCAGACATGGCAAGGAGTGTTCCGTATGTCTTTGAAGCTTTCCAAAAACGACATCGCGTTGGTCGCCGTGCTTCTATCTGGCGCCTTCCTCACTTATCTGAATCTAACCCTCATGACACCGGCCCTGCCGACCATCATGGCCACCATGAGCGTCGACCAAGCAACCGTTCAGTGGCTCACCTCGGCATACTGCATGACCGAGGCCATCGTCGTTCCGCTTGCCGCCTACCTGATGGGCCGCTTCACCACGCGCCAGCTGTTCCTGTTCGGCATGACGCTGTTCGCTGCCGGCAGCATAACCGCGGCAGTGGCGCCCGTTTTCGCCGTCATCCTTCTTGGCCGCATCATGCAAGCTGCAGCAACCGGATACATGATGACCATGGTATTCAGCGTCATTCTTCTGGTGTTCCCCAAGGAAAGCCGCGGCATGGCCATGGGCCTGGTCGGGCTGATCATTGGCGTGGCACCTGCAATCGGACCGGTGCTTTCGGGCATATTGGTTGACTACGTTGGTTGGCGCATCATCTTCGCCCTTGTCGCCGCGCTAGCCGTCGCAACCATCGTCCTTGCGTTCTTTGTGCTGCCCAACTATGACAAAATCCGCCGTTCGAAATTCGATGCGCTGTCGGTCGTCCTGTCAACCATCGGTCTGTTCAGCCTTCTATACGGTATCTCGACGTTCAGCTCTACCAAGAATCACCTGTTCACTGCCGCAATGGTCGTCGTTGGCGTTGCCGTTATGGGCGTGTACTGCAAGCGTCAGCTGTCTCTTGACGACCCCATGCTCAACCTCCGCATTCTTGGTGTGTTCCGCTATCGCCTTGCAGTGATTTACGTGCTGATTGCTCAGGCGATTTTGGTCGGTCTCGAAACCATCCTGCCGCTTTACATTCAGGGAGTGCTCGGGCACCCGGCCACGGTGTCGGGTCTTACGCTTTTGCCCGGTGCGATTGTGGCTGCAATCGCCAGCTTGATCGGCGGTCGACTGTACGACCTGATGGGCGCCCGTAAACCCATGCTGCTCGCCTCTGTCATCTTGTTAATCACTGCAGGAATCCTGGCGGTGCTCAAGGCAGATAGCGAAATCTCGTTGGTCTGCATTATGTATGCTGTGTACAACCTTGGCTTCTGCTTTGCCTCCAACCCCATCAACACATGGGGCGTTAACGCACTGGACAACGACGATGTACCCGATTCTCAAAGCGTTTCCGGCACCGTGAACCAAGTTGCTGCCGCATTCGGCGTTGCATTGCTGATCTCCATTTCGACCGCCGTTTCCAGCGTGTTCGCCGGCAATGCCGCCGCCGCAGAGACCGCCGTCAGCGCCGCGCAGGTTACTTTCGCAGGCTACCATATAGCATTCCTGATCATCGGCGTCCTGTTTGCCGTTCAAACGCTCATGGTCGTGTTCCTCGTGAAGGACAAAAAGGCAAAATAAGGCAACCAGCTACGGGAAGATAACGCGCTACGAGATGCTGACGCAGGTCAGCACCTCTTTTTTGCGGAAAACCCCGCATCACCAGCACCCCGCAAACACGAGGAGCCAGCAGCACTGAAGCTGCTGGCTCCTCTTTCTGTTCACGCTTGAAGCGGCGGTTGACCGTTTAGTCTTCCACGACGTCTTCGATAGCGCCCATAGGGCACTCCTCAAGGCAGTCGCCGCATGCGATGCAGGACTCCTCGTTGACGACTTCCGCAGTACCACCGGAAATCTCAATGACCTCCTGCGGGCAGGCATCAGCGCAGATGCCGCAACCGACGCAATCGTCGGCGTTAATGATCGGGTGGGGCATGATCGCTCCTCTCGCCATCACGGATCTTCGTAAGCGTCTATGCAATCCGACGTCTTGTCATCGTCGAAATTCACCGTATGCGGAACCCCCGCCGCACGACGCATTCCCTGTTTTCCCTAGGCGCAAGATACCATGTAACGGATATGCGTCAAGCGTTCAGGGCGATTAACCCGCGACCGTAGTCTACGGTTAGGTAACGGCGCAGGTAGAAGACACTGTGCAAAACGACAATATCCAACCGCGACCCGATTAGCAGATGCGCGGAAGCTGTTCTCCGACCAGCATGTCCAGAATTCGCTTGCTGCCAAGCGGCGTTTCCAGGTACACTTTCGGACCGCGCTCGGGAACCATCTCGGCAACCTCACCGACAATGGCGGCGTCGACACCGTACTTGTTGGCGTGCATGGCTGCAAGAGCCGCCTCGGCCTGATCGGCGGGCACAACGCAAACCATCTTGCCTTCGTTGGCAACCTGCATGACGTCGTAGCCAAGCATGTCGCATGCGCCCAGAACAGCATCTTTCACGGGAACGTCCGCTTCCTTGACAAGCATGTCAACCTGCGACTGCTCGGCCAGCTCGTTCAAAGTCGATGCCAAGCCGCCACGCGTGGGATCGCGGAAGCATCGCGTATCGGGGGCCGCCGCAAGAACCTCAGCGATGAGGTGGTTGAGCGGGGCGGCATCGCTTTCAACCGGAGCTGCGAACGAAAGCGACTCACGGCAGCTCATGATGGTGATGCCATGGTCGCCAAGCGTGCCCGTGACCAAGATCTTGTCACCGGGCTTGCAGTGCGCCCCCGACAAATCGACGCCTTCGGGAATGAAACCGACGCCCGAGGTGTTGATGAAGACGCCGTCGCCGTGACCTCGGTTAACAACCTTGGTGTCGCCCGTGACCAGGTGCACGCCAGCTTCCTTTGCTGTTTCCGCCATGGTCTGGCAGATCTTTTTCAAGTCCTCGATCGGGTAGCCCTCTTCAAGAACGAAGCCACAGCTCAGATACTTCGGAACAGCACCCGAAGTTGCGACGTCGTTCACCGTGCCGCAAATGGCCAGCTTGCCGATGTTGCCGCCAGGGAAGAAATGAGGAGTGACGACAAAGCTGTCCGTGCTGAACGCAAGGCGCTCGCCTTCTTTCGGACCCGGCAATGCCGCTGCGTCGTCACCGCGCATCAGCTCTTCACCTGCATACGCAGCGAAGAAAACCTCGTCGATGATGCGCTTCATCATAGTGCCGCCCGAACCGTGGCCAAGCAATACCTGCGTATCCATTTCCACTTCCTTTCGTGCCGGGAATCCAACAACGATTCACCGGTTCTCACTCAATTATGCAAGGGGTGTGCGAGTTGGCTTCGCATAGGATCGGTCATGCGTGTGAGCATGATCGTGAGAGTGGGCGGGGGCATCTCCATGATCGTGGACATGCCCGTGAGCATGACCGTGCTCGATGCCATCCTCATGGTCAGAGTGCTCGATCGCCGTGGTAACCAAACCGCCGTTCTTCACGCCTTTGACGCCGAAGACCAAATTGGCGAAATCTTGAACATCGGATGCCTCGCCTTTAAGGATCATCACCTCAAGGCAGTTATCACCGTCCATGTGAACGTGAGTCGTCGACACCACCATCTGCAAATACGAATGCTGGATGACCGTGAGCTTGTCTTGAACGTCAGACTCGTGATGGTTGTACACGATGGTCAGCGTGGCCATGACGTCGGTTCCCGGAATGCCACACTCGTCGGCGTCCAAGGCATCGCGAACCAAATCGCGCACAACCTCGCTGCGGTTCTTGGCCAAACCGCGACGTGCAACAAGTTTGTCGAACCTCATCAAGAGGTCCTCGGGCATGGCAACCGAGAAACGCATCAAATCGTTCTTCATGGCAGGCTCTTAGACGAGGTTGACCTGAACGTTCGCTGCGGATTCCGCATCCTCTTCAAGCGCATCCTTTGCGTCGCTCAGCAAAGCACGGACGGCGTCAAGCTGAGCCATTACCTGATGCAGCTTCTCGCCGACGGTCGGGAAACCGGCGTCCTCGGCGTTGTGGCCCATGTTGTGAGCCCAACGGCGCTCCACCTTGATGTGGTCATCGATCATGTCGATCATCTGCTCGAACTGGCCAGTGTTTACTCCATTAGTGCACATTTTCAAACCCCTATCAATCACCGAGCTTGCTATGATTGCGTAAGCTCTTCTGCTTGCATTGAGCATAGTCCAATTCAACTCGAAAGAATGTGAAAATTATGCCAGGCGGTAACATTTTCGGCGCGCCGCTTCGTGAAACCATCGATTTGTTCTCAGATTTCATTCAGGGAACCGGCGGCGGATACGCTCTCTATCTTTCGCAAAGTCATCCAACCGATGCCGCATTCACCGCCGTGGACAACTCTCTTGCTGCATTGGGCTACGGAAAAGGCACTTGCTGCTTCGCCGCAATCTCATTTGACGGCATCAGCCTCGACCCCGATGCCGTGCGCACCTTGATCGAAGGGCTCGACCCCGTGATCCTCATTGTCGCCGATGAGCAATCAAACGCTGTTCTTTCGCAAGCCTACCGCGCATCCATCGCCGCCAACGCACCTCTGCGTTTGATGGGACGCAGCGGCGTTGCCTTCGAAAACTTCGAGCAGATGATCAGCACTCCCGACGGCAAGCAACGCGCCTGGGCTCTGCTGAAAACCCTTCCGAAAAAGAATTGACGCCATGCTCGAAAGCACAGCGTCAATTAATTGAATAACGCATATAAGCCTCAAGGGTAAGCCATGAGGACGATCAACCCTCAGCGAAATCAAACCTGCGTTTTACTTGATATGACCAATGAAGTCCTTGGTACGGGTTGACTTCGGGTTGTCGAACACCTCGGCAGGGCTGCCCTCTTCGACGATCACGCCGTTCTCCATGAAGATGACGCGGTCGGCGACTTCACGGGCGAAGCCCATCTCGTGCGTGACGACGACCATGGTCATGCCGCCTTCCGCGAGCTCGCGCATAACATCCAAAACACCGCGAACCAACTCGGGGTCAAGAGCAGACGTAGCCTCGTCGAACAGCATGACGTGGGGATCCATCGCCAAAGCGCGGGCGATGGCAACGCGCTGTTGCTGACCGCCCGAAAGCTGGCCGGGAAGGAAGTCGGCGCGATTGGCAAGGCCAACGCGCTCAAGCTGCTTGATGGCAATGGCCTCGGCTTCCTCTGCGGAACGCTTGAGAACCTTGCGCTGCGCAAGCATGACGTTCTTTTTCGCGCTGAGATGCGGGAAAAGATTGAACTGCTGAAACACCATGCCAACATGCTCGCGAAGCTTGTCGACGTTGGTAGACGGACCGGTGATCTCCTCGCCCTCAATGAAGATGTGACCACCCGTCGGCTTTTCAAGAAGGTTGATGCAGCGCAGCATCGTAGACTTGCCCGAGCCCGAGGGGCCCAAGACGACAACTACCTCGCCCTTTTTGACATCGATGTTCACATCTCGCAAAACCTGGGTGTCGCCGAAGGATTTGGAAAGATGCTGGATGCTTACCATGATGTCGTTATTGGATTCGCTCACCGAGTCCCCTTTGTTCAAAAAAACATGGCGCGAATGACTGCGTCATGTTGGATCCGCAATTGATAATCGATACATATCCTTCTGTATTGTAATGGCTTTTGCCTGAACAGCGTTGAATTATTGCCAAAACCCCGAATGCGTCCATTCACCCACTGCGAAAACGATGGCCGTAGCGAGCAAAATAGCTACCGGAAGCATGCGGCAAGACTCCAATCGCTCACTCACTCGAAAAGGCGCATAACATCGCCAAACCAAAACAAAGGCAATGCTTACATGTTCCTGAAAGTCATCCGCTGGGTATGTTTTTGTTTTCCCCAACAGGCGTTCTGCAGTACAATATTAAAAAGCGGCTATGTTTTAATCGAAATGATTTCGACGCCGACTCTCTGGCGCAGTCAGCCACCTAAATCCACCACAAGCGTTCCATTGTTACCTAATTGGAGCGAGGTGCAGCCAACTATGACACGACGACCGGGAACATCAAGTGAAGTCACAAAGGCGAATCTTGTCGCCTCCGCTGCTGCAGAGTTTTCTCGCGTCCTTTACGATAAAGCCTCTCTGCGAGTCATCTGCGGGAACGCAGACGTAACAACAGGCGCACTGTACTTCTTTTTCGATAGCAAAGAAGACCTTTTTTCCGCAGTGGTCACGCCCGTAATCGATGAAATCATTTCCATCATCGAGAAAGTCCTCCCAGCTGAATTCCTGCTTCTACAAGGCGAAATCACCGAGGAGGAAGTAAACGCCACCATCGTTGACGAAATCGTGAAGCTCGTCAACGAGAGAAGGGATAACGTCGCAGCCCTCGCCATGAACCGTGAGCACCCTCTCGTGGTCGAAAAGCGCACGGAAATCTCTACTCTTATCGACAACTTTTTCCGCGACTGCATCGGCTCTGGCACCAGCTTGACCTCCAAGAAACCCGAAACCGACGAGTTCGCAATCGCATGGCTCACCAGCATATCGCTCGCCCTGTTTACGCGTCTTCTGTACGACCACGCCTCCGATGAAGAAATCCACGAGCGCGTTTTATTCGCAACGACTTTCATCTGCGGCGGTTTCAAAGCCCTCGATTCCAACCCTCAATAGCAATATGACGCGTCAAGAAGGCGAACAGCCCAATTTCAATGCCGGCTCCGCACCCACTTTGAAAACGCGCATGCCGGCGCTTCACGACATGCACTGCCACCTTGACTTTGCGCACGACCCCCGATCGTTCGCGCGCGACGCCGCGCAAGATGGCGCCCATGTCTTCGCGAATACCGTCACACCCGCAGGCTTTCGGCAAGCACGCGAGTTGCTTGCGGGATTCAACAACATCCACTTGGGCATCGGTCTGCATCCGTGGTACATCGCCGATGCAGATGCGCAAGTCGAACAGCTTCTCTCGAGCCTTGATTCAACGAACTTCGTCGGCGAAATCGGACTCGACTTTAGTAAGAAAAAAATCGAAACCGCCGAAACCCAACAAACGGTTCTTCGCACAATTCTTGAAGCGTGCGGCAAGCAAGGTGGGAAGCTGATTTCCCTTCACGCGATAAAATCCGCCGATGCGGTGTTGGATATGCTCGAAGCAAGCGGCTCGCTGACCTCTTGCTCCTGCATTTTCCACTGGTTCTCGGGGTCGAATAACGAGCTCCATAGGGCAATCAAAAGCGGTTGCTATTTCTCAGTAGGTCCTTTCATGGCCAACTCGCGCCGTGGGCGCGAATACATCAAGGTCATACCTGCAAAGCAACTGCTTCTGGAAACCGATTATCCGCCAACCAACAAAGGCGCGACGCCCGATCCAACAACCGGCGAGCCTCGAATCGACCTTTCCTATCAAGATGCACGCAAAGCGCTTGAAATAGCAGCTCAAGTAGTATTAGAGCGAAAAGGTGCTGGGGTTTTGCAAGAAATTGGCAAAAATTCGTTGGAGCTTTTCGCGAAGCATTCATAACAATCATTTAATCGCACCCCATCGCCTGATAGCTGATACCATTACGGTGATCTCATCGAATTGTCGACAAAAGCCGATTCGAATCAAACGAAAGAGGAATTATGTCCAACAAATCTTTGGCGAAAGCCCCTCAGGAAACCTGCGTGCTGGTTACCGGCGGCGCAGGCTTCATTGGCAGCCATACCGTCGTCGAGCTTCTGAACAAGGGCTACAGCGTTGTTGTTTACGACGATCTCAGCAACTCAAGCGAAGTCGCGCTTGATCGCGTCCGCACCATCACTGGTGTTCAGAACGATCGCCTGCGCTTCATCGAGGCCAATATCCTCGATCGCGACGCTATGACCAAAGCGTTCGACGAGAACGACATCGACGTCATCATTCACTTCGCAGGCTTCAAGGCCGTTGGCGAAAGCGTGCAGAAACCGCTCGAGTATTACTGGAACAACATCGCAGGCACCTTGGTGCTGTGCGATGTCGCTCGCGAGCATGGCTGCAAAAACATCGTGTTCTCCAGCTCCGCTACGGTATACGGTGAGCCCGAGTTCGTCCCCATCACCGAGGATTGCCCGAAGCACAACGCAACCAACCCGTACGGTCAGACCAAGAGCATGCTTGAGCAGATCCTGACCGACCTTTACATTGGCGACGACGAATGGAACGTCGTTCTTCTTCGCTACTTCAACCCCATCGGCGCCCACGAAAGCGGCCTGATCGGCGAAGACCCGAAGGGCATCCCCAATAACCTGCTTCCGTATGTCGCACAGGTTGCCGTCGGCAAGCTTGCTTGCGTCGGCGTGTTCGGCGACGATTACGACACCCCCGACGGAACCGGTGTTCGCGACTACATCCACGTTGTCGATCTTGCCCGCGGCCACGTCGCCGCACTTGATTGGATGGGCGGCAAAGTCGGCACCGGCGAGGCCATCGGTCTTGGCTCCATCCAGGGTGCCGCCGATGCAGATGGCAGCCGTCACGGCGTTGGCATCTTCAATCTGGGCACCGGCACGGGTTCCAGCGTTCTCGACGTTGTCCGCGCGTTCTCCAAGGCCTGCGGTAAGGAGATCCCCTACGAGATCAAGCCTCGCCGCGCTGGCGACATCGCTGTGAACTACGCAGCATGTGACAAAGCCCGCACCGAGCTTGGCTGGGTTGCCGAATACGACCTCGATCGCATGTGCCAGGACAGCTGGCGTTGGCAGTCCACCAATCCCGACGGTTACGCCACGAAATAAACTTCCGCAATCAGCGCTTAACCGCATTCAATCGCCGGTAAAGCGCTAACGCACCTTTTTCATTGCCTGCGAATACGCCTGGATAGCACTTGCAGCATCCAGACCCCTCGCAAACATAACCCCACTCAAACAGAATGGCCTCCGACGATCACCATCGGAGGCCATTCCGGTCTCTACGCCACCTGCGCAGTGAGTTTCAAAATCGACTAATAGCTGGCAAGGTATCCGTTGCTAACCGACGTAGGATCGCCGCCGGAATCAACGATCTTCATCAGCTCCTTCGTATTCGCCTTGTCAGCGATTACATACGAGACGCCGCCTACCATCTGCGTTGCCGAGGGAATGGTCGCCGAATAGATGGTCATCTCGCCTCCGTCACGCATTTGCAACGCCAGGTTTACCAAATCGGAAACCGTTAGGTCGGTTGTCACGCACTTGGCAGCAGCGCTTACCACGCCCGGGATGTCAGTCGGCGACATAGACATGACTTTGTCAACGATTGCCTGAATAAGCTTGCGCTGGTTTGCGACACGGGTGAAATCACCGTCAGCGTAAGCGCGGCTGCGCGCGAACACCAATGCCTGCTCGCCGTTAAGATGCTGTTCGCCCGCCTCGATGATGATGCGCGGGTTCTCAGGGAAGTCGGTTGTATTATCGGCGTCGGTGTCGTCAATACGCTCGTCAACAACAACGTCCACGCCGCCAACCGCATCAACCAACGCAGTCAAGCCCTCGAAGTTGATCTCGGCGTAATGAGAGACAGAAATACCCGTAAGTTGCTTTGCCTCGCGGATAACACCCGCCGCGCCGTCGTAGAAGTACGCAGCGTTGAACTTAGCAGTGCCAACGCCGTCGATTTCAGTCATAGTGTCACGGGGAATGGAGACCATCGTAACAGTGTTGGTTGACGGGTCCACACGAGCAACGATGTTGGTGTCAGAACGCTGACCCATCTCGTCGTCGCCCTCGCGCGCATCAGAACCAATAAGCATGACATAAAAAGGTTTAGTGAACGTGGTGGTGCGAGTGAGCTCCTGATCGATTGCCTGAAGCTCTTCACTGGTTTTGCCGCCCTGCAATTCCTTGTTGATGCCGTTCACGTAGGTTGCCAGAGCGACACCCACACCGATAAGCACCACGACCAGGGCTGATACGACGCCGATGGCGATTTTCTTTCCGCGGCCGCGCTTCTTGCTTGCGCGGTACTGAGCTGCATTGCGCGAATACTGCGCTGCTGCGCTGCTTCCACGGTAATTTGCATCAGGTGTGTAGGCGGAACGATATGCTCCCGACTGAGGCCTTGGCGTTTGGGCGCCGTCCCATCCCTCGGGTCTCGTTCCGTAAGACGAGCGAGAGTAGCTCGAATAATCCCCGGGATTGTGCGTCGGGGCTACATTGCGGGGTGCTTTGTTTTGCTGGGGAGCTTTACGTCCATCGCGCGACGGCCTTGCGGCTGCGCTAGTATTTTGACGCGCACTGGGGCGCTGGTTTCGATCGTTCCTCGATGCCATCTGGCCTCCTCGGATTCGAAGATGACCTTAAAATTTTACCATCTACGCCCTTGCGACATAAAAAAGGCACGTCAAGCCCCTTTATGACGCACACCTCGATCGATTTCGTCACCATTTGGAAACGTTACTGCCCAACTCGCCCCCAGGTTGGTGCTTTTTAATCGGGCATCTCTCGTCGGCCGTTGGTGTTTTCTTCCTCGCCCTCTCTAGATTCGGGCTTCATGCATCGGCGTCGAGCCGACGTCATATCGGTCCTTTCCCTTTTAAGCACCCTGCGCCAGCACCGGCTTACGCACCTGTATCATTTAAGATATACGACTTCAGAAGTCACCGATTTTCAGTCGTTTACTCCACTCGTCTCTACGCTTTTCGAGTAGCGTTTTCTTATGCCCGAAACGGAATTCAGGATAGACGCAAATGACTCTGGCCTCTCTTTGATGGGCCTTGGCTCCAGCATGCCGATCAGCTTAAATGAAACTTTGGGACTCAATGTTGCTCAACTTCGCAAAGAGCAAGGGCTTTCACGTAATGAACTTGGGCGACTGACCGGCTTGAGAGCAAGCTCCATCTATCGCATCGAAACCGGTGGATCCAGCCCGCGACTTCAAACAATAGAGAAGCTCGCCAGGGCTCTTCGTGTTCACCCAAGCGAGCTTCTTGTCTAACGTTCAAATTTTTTGTTGGCGTTTCCCTAGCTATGGGATTCATGCCATCACTACGTCGGTATTAACCCAACAGCTTTTCGACAGCCGCTTCGTACTTTCCAACAGCTTCATGCGCCGCCTCCAACGTTGCTCCACGGGCGAACAGGTAAGCTTTGATCTTCGGCTCGGTACCGCTCGGACGAACAATCACCTTGTCGCCATTATCCAAACGGAACTCAATCACATTCGCAGCAGGAAGGCCGTCAATTCCTTGCGAGTAATCAACAACGCCAGACACTTCATTGCCAGCGATATTGCCAAGGGAAACCGTGCGCAATGCTCCCATAATCGCATCCATGCGCTCATGGCCATCAGCACCGGGATACGAATATGAGACGGTCTTATTCTGATAGAAGCCATGCTTCTCGTACAGAGCGCGCATTGCCTGGGCGAGATTCATACCATGCTGCTTATAATATTGCGCCATTTCGCAAATCAGCATCGACGCATCAACAGCGTCTTTGTCGCGAACATGAGTACCGTTCAGATACCCGTAGCTCTCTTCGAAGCCGAACATGAAGCGATCAGCCTGGTTTGCTTGCTCAAGCTGTCCGATGAATTCACCAATGTACTTGAAGCCTGTTAGCACGCGCTTGATTGCGAAACCGTACTCATCTGCCAGAGCATCGATCATCGTCGACGAAACGATGGTGGAAACTGCAAACTTATCTGTCAGGTTCTCGCCCTTCGCTTGTTTAACGCGTGCAATATAGTCAAGCAGCAGAACGCCCATTTCATTACCGGTAAGCAATACATACTCATCGCCGTCTTTAACGGCTGTACCTACGCGGTCTGCGTCGGGATCAGTCGCAAGAAGCAAATCGGGTTTAACCTGCTCGCAAAGCTGAATGCCACGTTCAAGCGCTTCTCGAATCTCAGGATTCGGATACGGGCACGTAGGGAAATCTCCGTCCGGCTCGGCCTGCTCAGGGACAACAGTGACGTCCGTGATACCAACTCGATCAAGAATCTTGCTAACACATTCGATTCCCGCGCCATTTAGAGGTGTGTAAACCAACTTTAACGCCGCTTTGTTCTCGGAGTCGTCGTCAAGGACAACCGACTGGTCTAGAACAGCCTCGATGTAACGCTCCATCGTGTCCTCGCCGATCCATGCAACTATCCCTTCAGAAAGAGCCTCATCAAACGGCATCGAACGAACATCAGAGAACGGATCAACTTTCATGATTGCGTCAGATATGTCCTTTGACGCCTGCGTGGTGATCTGGCAACCATCCGGGCCATACGCCTTGTAACCGTTGTACGGTGCAGGATTATGACTTGCGGTAACGCAAACCCCGCCCGAGCATTTAAGATCACGGGTTGCAAACGACAATGCAGGAACCGGCTCGATACGCGGATAAACAAATACCTTCACTCCATTAGCCGCAAACACCTCTGCTGCACGACGGACGAACTCTTCGCCCATGTTGCGACTATCGCGACCGATTGCAATTGAAGGCTCTTCGAAATGGGCATTCAGGTAATCAGAAAAACCCTGCGTCGCACGACCGACGGTGTAAACGTTCATACGGTTAGTTCCAGCGCCTATGATCCCTCGCAGACCTGCAGTGCCAAACGAGAGGTCCTGGAAGAACGCATCTGCGATCGCGGCCTCATCGCCAGATCGTTTAAGATCCTCAAGTTCGCGTTTAAGCTCGGCATCTTCAACTTTCTCAAGCCATAAATCCAGCATCTGATGCGGATCAGTCATATTAGATTCCTTTCGTTCAACTAGGTATCTAGTTGCGTTTCACGCATGATGTTTCACGTGAAACATCATGCACTTGATGATTCTACTTAAGCCAGATCGAGAATAGCAAGAGGATCGTCTACGACCATATCCGCACCAGCAGAGATCAAACGATCGACGGTTTGATAGCCCCAGGAGACCCCTATCGCCATCGTGCCAGCTGCCTTTGCGGTCTTCATATCGCCAGCCGAGTCACCAATATAAGCGACCTGGGAAGGATTCAGACCGATTTCCTGGATCGAGGCGAGCAAGCCCGTTGGATCCGGCTTCCTTGGACATGTGGGCGACTCCCCCTTTGCAACATCGAATATCGCAGGGAAGTAAAACCCAGCCAGGTCTTTTACTGCGGCATCGAATTTATTGGACAAAACTCCAAGCTTTACACCCTTCGACTTAAGCCCTTCAAGCATTCCGATGATGTTCGGATATGGGACGGTCTTTCTGCGCCCGAACTCCGGATACCGAGACTTCCATTCAACAAGCGCGGCTTCTTTCTCATTATCAGATGCAGAATCTGGCATTGCACGCATCATCAAGGCTCGTACACCGTCACCGATGAAGCCGCGAATAGCTTCTTCTGTATGCGTCGGATATCCGAAATCAGACAGAACAGCATTGGTCAATGCTGTTAAATCGGGAAGGGTGTTAAGCAGCGTGCCGTCCATATCGAACACAACGCCCTTCACATCAGTGGTCGTAGAAGTACCCTCGCCCATATGCCGTTCCTTTCAATACCGCACGTAATGTGCTTTATAAGCCGACTCAACAAGACGAATAGACTCACCGCACCTTGCCAAAGCAACGCTTGCACGACTTTGCGACGATAAAAATCGTCGCCAGCAAAGCCCTCGCACTCAATGAGCTCGCCGAATAAACGAAAACCGCCCCTAAAGGGGCGGTTAATCGCGTCAAAGCTCAGTTGCTTTTGTATGTAACGCACACTAACGTGCGGTGAGATCTGGAGCGGGTGACGGGATTCGAACCCGCGAATGCGAGCTTGGGAAGCTCGTGCCTTACCACTTGGCGACACCCGCACGTACAACGAATCGCTCCGTGTTTGATGAATTATACCCCGAAATCCACCCTTAAATGCTCTTAACAAGCTCCTCGACAAAATACGTGTTCTCTTCAAGACGCTGGGGATCGATATGAGCGAAAACATCCTCACCCTGGCTAGTAAGGGCCTTAATGCCGCCGTCGATGCCAAGAATATGCAAAGACTGGACACCCGCAGCAGCCGCAACCGAAGCAGATGTTTCAATCCCGGGCATAAGAACAGGCTCGCAGGGGATTCCAGACTCACGAGATGCCTTCTGCACATAGCGCTTCATGCGTGAGGTTGTCTCGGCACCAGCGAGCGCGCCCTCTTTTCGTGCATACGACAGGGTTCCCGCGCCAATAGCTTCAATGTCAACGATTACGGCACCGTGAAGCTCGTTGTGGTGAGCATCGATAAACGCGCGAATGCCGTCGTGACGGTCGACCTCGGAACCAAGGGCGACAAACCACACCTCGGTCTCGAAATTAGGGTTGCGGAACTGATAAACGGCATTCACTTCAGCTGGGGTTTCGATATCCTCATCCAATGCCGCAGCGGCATCCTGAGAGTCGCCCTCGGACGAGGAACGCATATCGACGCGTCCAAGACGCACGCGAGACATGGAACCACCCTGCCACTTGCGATTATCGTCCCAGCCATCGTCTCCATACGGATCTGCATAGGGATCGGAATAGTCGTCGTACGAATCCTCGGCGTAGTCGTCGTATTCGGCAGAATAATCATCCTCGCCCACGAACTCAGGGGCATTATCACGGTTACGACGGCTTTCGATATTCTCATCACGGAAGCTGTCCCAACCGCCGCGCTCCTTACCTACTGCGCGAGGGTCGAAATCATCCTCAACGTCAAGCCACTCCTGCGGAGTTTCCTCTTCACGGTTCGATTTCTTCGAACCGAAGCGGAACTTATCAAAGAACCCGCGAATGCGAGACTTCGGCATCTCAACGTAATCGGGGCCCGCAAAAGCACCGGTTTCGGTGTAGTTGTCTTCAATATCGAAGTCGTCGGCATCTTCAATGTAGGCGTCTTCGGGATCAAGGTCCTGCAGGAGCTCATCACCAACGGGTTCAATAGAGCCAGTTGAACCAGCGGCAACGAACGAACCAACCGAGCTGACGTTGGAAACAGCAATTTCCTGATCGCCAATACGCTCGATCGAACCACTCAAAGAGGGCAACTTTGTGCGCAATGCACGCATTGCGCCCGACTTAGACGGCGAAGTCTGCTCGGGGACGGCCATTCCGGGACCCACAACCGCGGGAATCGTGCTAGCCAAAGCACGTGCGCTGGCGTTCGGCGCGGGCTCTGCAAGAGGAGCTCGTTGGCCCTGAACCAAAAAATCAGGAACGCTGGGCTCGGCAATGGAAGGCACCTCGAAGCCAGAAATATTGGGCAAGTTAAGGTCATGATTGCCTGCGTCGGGTGCAGAGGCGGCCTGTGCAGAAGACACCGCTTCGTTGTTGGCTCCAAGAGCGGCCAACTCTTCGGGCGTCATCACGATAGGGGCGAACGCGCTGGTCTCGCCAATAGGCTCGGCAGCGACAGTCTCGGCTTCATCAGCTGCAGGCTCGGCAGCGACAGTCTCGGCTTCATCAGCTGCAGGCTCGGCAACTGGAGCCGCGGAAACAACAGAGGCGCTCTCCTCAACCTGAGGGACAGGCTCGTTAGCGGGCTTGTATTCAGCAGCAGCACCTTCGGGAATCGCGCTAATCGTTGCGGTGATCGGGCTCATTGCGCCACCAGCAGTGGCGATGACGCCACGATCCGCCGGCGAAGGAGGAGCCACCTCGACGATATCCGCCGAACGGGCACGCATACGATCTTCGCTCTCGTCAAAAACGAGCTTGTTCGCTTCATCGAAAATGGCAGCCGACTCGCTCAGTGCCGCATCAAGAGCGTCAGCATAGCGCGAACGCTGTGCTGGCTTCGGACGCTGCGGAGAACGCTTGGCCTTACGCTGCGCCGCCGCGAACCAATCGGGCACGTTCTCATCGGTCTGCTCGTTGAAATCAGACTCGCCCTCGGACTGCGGGGCGGCGTCCGTCATCTCAGCGACATTGTTCTCAACCGAAACGAAGGTTTCCTGAACGGAGTCGGAGTCAGAATCCGCATTCGGGATCTCAGTGATCCTGATCTCCCCATTATCTGCGTTAACCGCAGCCTCACTTGCGGACTTCACATAGGTCGTGGTGGAAACCGTCTCGCCAGTCAGAGCGGCAATCGCGGCCTTAGCAGCGGAAAGGCGCTCTTCGGGAGAGCGATTCTCGTCAGCGATTTCCTCATTCTCAGGAACATGGTACTGAATCTCAGCGCCATCGGGAACAAGGCCCGCATCGACAGCAGCCTGCTCGCCATGGATCCTTGCGCGCGCCATGCCGTCTTCGATCTGATCCTCGTTCATCAGACCCTTCGAGATATTCTTGGCCACCTCCATAAGGGCCGACACACCGGACGCGTTGTCGTTTGCGCCGTCGCTCAATGACGCAACGCGAAGCATGACCGCACGAACGACAGGAAGGACCGCTAAAACGATGCCGACCAAGGTGATGATGTTCAAAACGATAGCTGCAGCACCTTCAGCGGCACCGAAGAGAAGAGCGCGAAGCAGTAAGAACACAGGCACGAACACCATAGCCGCAGTGCAGACAAGCGACCATGGAATGCCCATCGATTCGAACTTGGCAACCAGCGGCGGAGTAACCTTACCGGTGTCGTAATGGGCAACCAGGATGATCTTCCTCTTGTGGAGTGCATCACTGCTAGAAGGAACGTACTTTGCCACAACGTTTTGGCTAGCGCCCTTCGAAAGCGCCTTCGTCAACACCTGGCGACCAGTGGATTCAAGGACGTAAATCACCGCTGAAATAATGGCGATGATCGTAGCAGGCAGCATGAACTGCGGGAAAATCATCGCGATCAGAGCAACCACTACGGTGACCAACGCGCAAATAGGTTTGGGCGACTCTGCATTAGACGAGCTAACGACGTCTTCAATCTCGGTGGGGAAGCCGGTTTCAGTCTGGAACGTGTCGGCAATGAACAACGCCGCCTGCTGTTCCTCCTCGGTACCGGCAGGACGAGGGCCGATCTCGTTCGCCAAGTAATCGATATAGTCCATTTGGTGCGCCATACAATCAAACCTTCCTCGGTCAGACGCGCAGCGACCGCCACGCGCTCCGAATAGTGCGCATAATTACCGTTAGTATAGGGTATTCTCGCAGATGGAAAGGCTAAGCGCCTAAATAATCTCGAATTCTGTCGTCAGCAGCGCTCGCTGCGTATCTCGCGTCGTCGTACTTCTTACGCAAGTCCTCGATATCTTTCTCAAACGCCGCCTTAACCGGCTCCGAAAGATCCGTAGGCAGAGCCGCCGCAAGCTTGACGGCAGCAGAATCGGCCTCGTTGTAAAGCTTGGCCTGCGAAGTTGCCTCACTCTTATTTCGATCGAGAAGAGCCTGGGCCGTCGCACTTGCATAATCGAGCGCTTCAAGCCGCTTATCCAGATATTCAGTCAGCTTTGACAAATCAAGGTTGGCATTCGCATTCTCAAGCTGCTGAAGCTCGTACCGAGCATTCTTGAAACTCGCCGCCGCTTCGTGCAGCTTCTCCTTTGCGGAAGCCATCGAGTCATCAAGAGAACCTGCAGAAAGCAAAGCCACGCCATCTCGTGCAACGCTATCTGCCTGAAGCACATCAGCCCAAATCTGAGCGACGGAATCCGATGTGCCGTTTGCCTCTTCGGCCGCTTCAAAAATCGACTTACCCGAGTCGACCATCACCTGCCGCGCATCGCACGCGTCGATAATCTGACCGGCGACGATCTGCATATCACCTTCGCCAAGCACCGGTAACAGATCGTTACTGGTATCACGGGCGGATTCTAAATGAGACTCAGCGGCAGGAAGATTCCTTTCGAGTTCCATCCATGTGTCGTTCTTAACCTCAGCCATAGGGTCGCCGATAAGCGAATCCAGCTGAACCACACTCTCATCGGCGCTTACGATTTCCTCGACAGCATGATTGATCAGTTCGCTTTGATCGTTGTAAAGACGATACCGCTGATACGCATAATTGCCCGCAAGCCCAGCCGCCACAACGCAAACTGCGACAACTGTTGCCGCAAGGCGAACCCTGCGACGATGGCGGATCTTCTTGCGCCTTTCTACCTCTACCTGAGCGCTTTCATTCGAATAAGGCGCTGCGTTGGCCGCACGCGACAACGAATGCTTGGAATCATAGCGCTCCTGCTTCTGCCTCTTAGCGAGAGCGCGGGCCTCCGCACGAGCCGCTTTACGCAACTGACGCTGCTCTGCTGCCGCCGATTTCCTCTTTGGGGTGTCTTTGGTCTTGGCTCTTTTCCCAGGAAACAACGTCGAGGTTTTTGGATCCTTCGCCTCGGAGGTGTTGACCGTTGTCGGCGATCCGGACTTCGCCTTCGTTTGCCCGTTCCCGATCGATTCCTTCGTGAAGTGAACTTTCGAGAAGAGCAGCGAGATCATTCCCACACCCTTGCGAGGTGTCTTCACCTTCACTGCATTAGGATCGAAATTCTTGTCATCAAGCCGACGGCGGGCAGCATCAAGCACGTCGAACGAAAGCTCGTTCGACGTGCCTGCGGTATGCTCTTTGAGGTGAGCACCTTTCGTGATGGGGCCTTTCCGACCGAACATCGCGCTATTTTCTTTCCGACATAGCCGAAAGGGCAGCCACTATCTCATCCATCGTGCAAACTCGTACCGTTTTGCTCGGAAGCGAGTTCAAAACAGTCTTGCCATAATTCTTCGTAAGAAGCCGTTTATCGGCAAGAATCAACACCCCGGTATCATCCGCCTTACGAATAAGCCTGCCCGCAGCCTGCTTCACCTCGATAATCGCCTGAGGAAGCACATAGTGACGCCAAGCGCCGTCGTCGCGTGAAGTGCGCTCGCAATACAACGGATCCGTAGGACGAGCAAACGGCAGCTTAGGGATGATCACTCCCTTAAGAGTAGCCCCAGGGGCATCAAACCCTTGCCAGAACGACTTAAGCGCGAACAGCGAGAGGGTTTCATCCGCGATGAAATCATCGCGAAGACCCTTAACCGACACGCCCCACTTCTGACACACCAGTCGAAGATCCGCCTCTTTCAGTGCCGGACGAACCTCGTCAAAGCACTTTTCCATCTCGCGTCTGTTGGTGAACAGCGTGAGCATCGAACCATGCTGAGCAAGATGCGTCGAAATCAAAAGCTTCTGCAGCGCGCTCAAATAGCTCGGGGCGTTGGGCTCGGGCATGTCTTTCACAACATAGACGATCATGTTGTTGTCAAAATCAAAGCTCGAATCAAGCTCCAGAGCGTCGTATGCCGACTCCTCGCTTTGTCCAAGGCCCATCGTGTTCACGAACGAATCGAAGCGCTGATTCACCGTCAGCGTAGCCGAAGCATAAATAACCGAATGAGTGCGTGCGTACAAGGTCTCGTTCATGGACAAGCCGATATCAAGAGGCAAAGCTTCGAACGAGTCTTCGAATCTGTCCTTCTTGCGATTCAGCGAAGCCTGGTAAGCGAACGCCGAATCCTGCTTCTCGAAAATCAGCTCTGCGGCCTGCCTCATATCCTTCAGCTCAAGAACGATTGTGGCGATCTCGCGCTGGGCAACCGCAGCTTCGGGTACGTCCTCAAGGAAGGCGACCAACCTCTGAGACGCGTCTATAAGTTCGTCTGCAGCCTTTACCAGCAGCTGTTCGCTTGACCTTAAGCCCGAAAAAACGGAACTCGCCCTAATTTGATCGTTCAACCACAGCTCGAGTCGCTCGTAGCCCTTATTTTTACTGGTGTCGAAGTATAGGAGGTCTTTCGCGTGAGCGCAGAATTCATCGGAGACCTGAGCGAAAGAAACAGCAGCGGTCTTGCACTTTGAAGTAAGACTGAAAAGAATCTTCTCTTCAACGTTTGAAGAGCCCGCAGCGCTGCTCTCGGCCTTTGAGAACACGTTCCTCGCGCCCGCTTCGGTAACGATCTTGCCGCACATGCGTTTAAGGTCGGCGCAATCGACCTTCGAAGTGAACGCACGACGAGCCTCTTGCTCTGCGTCGTGGGCCTCATCGACGACCCAATGCCTAATAGGAGGCAAAAGCCCTCCATCAGCAGCCAAATCGCAGAACAACAGCGAATGATTGGTCACGACGATATCGGCTTTCTCCGCACGACGACGAGCTCCATGAGCAAAGCAAAGCGAGCCGAAATAGGGGCACTTTCTCTTCAAGCATTCATTCGACGTTGCCGTGATCGTGTAACGAGGAAGGGCGCGGTAATCGATTTTCAGCGAGTCGATGTCATCGTATTCCGATTGCTCGACGTACGAAAGCAAACCAGCCAAGGCAGGTGCCTGGGACGTTTCCTTGCCAGCAATCACCTTCATGACAGGCCCATCGGTCGCGATGCGATCGATCTTCCTCAAGCACGGATAGTGAGTAATGCCCTTCAAAGCTGCGTAACTCAGTGGCTGATCGCTAAAAGCTGCCATCTCAGGCGATTTCTGCAATGCGGCAGACAGCGCTGGAAGCTCTTGGAACACCAATTGATCAAGAAGCGAGTTGGTTTTCGTTGCAACGCCGACGGTCACACGGTTCTTCTTCGCAAGCAAAGCGGAAGGAACCAAATAGGCCATCGACTTACCAACGCCCGTTCCTGCCTCAACCACAAGATTCTTGTTTTTGTCGAAAGCCTTCGTGATGGCTTGAGCCATCTCTTTCTGCTCATCGCGCGGTTCGAAACTACCGTAAATGCGACCGAGCAGGCCATCACTCGAAAAGGCTCCGTCGATCTCCGCAGGCGCTGGCGCGATGATGGGAGCATCATTATCGGATTTGATCAATCCTGCGTCGCGTTTGGAAGAAAGATCCGAAAGCGAGTTGATCCTCTTCCTTCGAAGAGCGCGAAGCGAGAAGAAACGCTTCTTTTCAGAAGGAGAAACCTCGGGAAATAACTCATGCGCTCCGCTGTCGTTGCCCGAGAAGGCATTCCCCTCACGACCAAAATCGCACGAACCGGCTGATTCGGTCCGAGAAGCCTGCGCTCCGATCACGGCATCGCGAAGATCTTTGTTGTTCGCAAAGTATTCAAACACTACCTGGGTCGACCAGTTTTCCTTAGACTCCATACCGGCAATGTGCTCAATCAGCTCAAAAGGCATACTGCAGACTGCAGCCAGCAAAATGCGGTACACCGAGCACGTAGCCTCAACGTCGGCATCGGCCCTGTGCGTTGAAACAGGGGTGTCGAACGTATGGACCAAGTCGATTAAGCGATGCGACTTGAGCTTAGGCAATGCGATACGGGAAAGATCTAGAGAGTCGATCCACGTGTTTTCAAGAAGCGGATACCCCTCGGGATGACGAGTAGTGAACGTCTTGTCGAAGTCGACATTGTGCGCGATCATCTTCGCATCGCCAGCGAACTCAACCAATCCCGCAAGGGCTTCCTGAGGCGACGGCGCACCAGCAACATCCTCATCGTGAATGTCAGTCAGATGAGCAACGTCCTCGGGAATCGGTTTTCCCGGATCTACAAACGTGACGTACCAGTCAACGATCTCGCCCTTTTCAAGGCGCGCGGCAGCGATCTGGATCAACTCATCATGAGTAAACGAAAAGCCAGTGGTTTCGGTATCTACGACAACGATATTCTCATCCATCGCACCAAAGTCAGCCTTTGAGGCTATCTCCTTTAAGCGCGCGTAACGATCCACAACATCCTGAGCGGTGCCGTCCAAAAGATATTTTTTGATTCGCTTAGTAGCGTTTTCAGTTTCAGTATTCATAAAGAAAAGCCTACCATCTGCACGCCTTTGCAACAAACTCACTAAGGCGTTTATAAATAGAATCCCTTTTAATGCGATCTGTATATTCTAGCTGGGATACCATTGCAAGCACTGAAACGATCACCGATAGGGGTAGCACGTTATGAAAGTTGACTACGAAGGCTTCTATGCGCGCTTCGAAACAATTTCAAAGAAAGATGCTGGCATCCTCATGGGTGCCGACACGCTTGTTGGAGACGAATTCACCACTCGATTCGATAAAGAGAATCCAAGCATTGCCTATATCGAAAACAAGTTTGGTAAGACTGTTGGCTATTTCGAGGAACAGACAAGTCGTCAAATCAAACTTTACGAAGCGAGGGGCTGGTCTGTAAGGATTCTACTTGCCTTTCTTGCTTACTCGGACCATCCTGAGCCTGGTTGCTACTGGGGTCAAATGGCTATCCTGGCTTACCCCAAGGAATGTGAGGAATTTTTCACGCAGTTTGTCTCAAGAGTCTCAAAAAGCCTTTGCGGCGGAAAGCGCATTGACGTCAACATCGGCCAGCAAGGAATCAAATCCCTGGTGGATTCAAATGGAAGCTGGTTCACCAACGCCACCTTGAAGAAACCCGACCTTGATACTGGCACCGTCATGATGAAAAGCTCTCGTTCTCTTTCCGAAAAGGCTGTAGAGCTTGGCCGTGATGGCAACAAAGGTTGCTATGTCGTCTCCTGGGTTTTCATTATCGGACTTGTTGCCTTACTGTTCCTTGGTTTACGCTCCTGCGGCGTCTTCTAATCTAACCAAGACGCAGCGCTGCCAAGACTAAACATTTACGACAATCAAGCAGAGGCGGATGTTTCACGTGAAACATCCGCCTCTTTGTCTTGCAGTGCAAAGTACAACCTGTTTACTCCACCGCTAGTTCAACAAGTTTGGAACAAAGCTCAGGGAAAGAGATCCCTACTGCTCGAGCTGCGTCCGGCAACAGAGAAGTTTCTGTCATGCCAGGAATCGTGTTTGTTTCCAAAATCCACGGCTGACCATCTGAATCGATGATCATGTCAGTGCGGGACACACCTTTGCAACCAAGAACCTGGTGAGCTTTAACAGCCAAAGATTGAACGAGCTGCGTTATCTCATCATCAAGCCTTGCTGGGCAAATATGCTGAGATCCGCCAGGTGCATACTTAGACTCGAAATCATAGAACTCGTGGGAGGGAACGATCTCGATAACGGGAAGAGCCTGTGGGTCGTCATTACCCAAAACAGCAGCGGTAACTTCAGTGCCCCTCACGTAACTTTCGATAAGCAGTTGCTCGTCGATCTTAAAAACCTTCTCGATAGCCTCGACAATACCGGTCTTGTCCTCGACAATGAATACGCCTAGGGCGCTGCCTTCTGTCGCCGGCTTCACAACACAGGGATACTGAACTTTAGCAAGGTCAGAATGAACATCGAACCCATCCCTACGAAGCGTTACAGAGAAAGGCGTAGGTAATTCGTTATTGCGGTAAATAACTTTGGCTTTGTCTTTATCGATAGCCAATGCGCTCGATAGAACTCCTGATCCGGTATAAGGAATACCAACAGTTTCCAAGAAACCTTGGATTGTTCCATCCTCGCCGCCTTTGCCATGAAGGCACAACATCGCGACATCGTATTTACCAGAAACCAAATCCACTAGATCGCTCTTGTTTGCTGGATCAATCATCTCGACATCATATCCAGCTTCCTTCAAAGCATTCTTAACAGCAACTCCCGACTGAATCGAAATCTCACGTTCGCCACTCGAACCGCCCGCAAGCACGGCTACGTGAAGTTCTTTTATATCGTTGATTTCCATGAACACCTTCTTTTGTCGATTCATGAAGTATAGCAAAGCTCTGTTTCTTACTTGTGATGCATTACAAGCAGGGATTGTTTCACGTGAAACAATCCCTGCAGATACCATATAATTCGCGGTATGAATACTTCAATTGAATCCCTCACCCGCAACCAGATCCGCAAGCTCATCTCGGACAGTGGTTTGCCTAAATTTCGCGCCAACCAGCTGCTTGATTGGCTTTATAAAAAAGGTGTCTCTTCTTACGAAGAGATGACCAACCTTCCTCAGTCACTCAGGTCTCAGCTTGCTTTTGAATATCCCCTTAACAAGCCTAAGCTTATCGATCGTCAAATCTCAAAAGATGGCACAAGGAAATACCTCTTCCGTTTCGACGAGAGAAGGGTGGCTGAAACGGTTGGAATCCCCTCTTCTGATGATCGCCTTACCGTTTGTTGTTCAAGCCAATCTGGCTGCGCAATGGGGTGCGACTTCTGCGCCACCGGGCATCAGGGCTTCTCGGGGAATCTTCTGATTGGCGAGATCGTCGATCAGATCATTCAAGTTCAAAACGATTTCTCTCAACGAGTTTCGAATATCGTTGTCATGGGACAAGGTGAGCCTTTCCTCAACTTCGACAACGTAATCGAAGCGCTGCGCATCTGCAATGATCAGAAACTGTTGAACATCGGCGCAAGAAGGATAACTATTTCGACTTGCGGCGTTATTCCAGGCATCGAACGATTCTCTCAAGTTGAAGAACAGTTCACTCTGGCGGTTTCCCTTCACTCTGCAGTTCAGCAAACCAGAGATAAAATCATGCCAGGCACTCGCAAATGGCCCCTGCCTGACCTGAAGCGCGCTTTGATTAACTACAATCGCACGACAAATCGTCGTGTCACCTTCGAATATGCACTTATGCGAGGAGTTAACGACTCTCACAGCGATCTCCAGGCACTCATCGAATACTGCAGTGGGCTGATATGCCACGTCAACCTCATCCCTTTGAATGAAATTGATGATTCGCCCTATCAGCCCACTGCGTCACATGTAATTGATTATTGGCGAGACAAACTTCAAGCGAGCGGCATTGAAGCTAGCGTGAGAAACTCACGCGGTCAAGATATCGCCGGTGCTTGCGGTCAGCTAGCCAATCGCAAGTAATGCATCGAATATCCTCTCGAGTTACTGATTGCTCGAAACGATGCTGTCGAACAAACGCTGCAAATCTTCTTCGTCGGTGAACTCGATCTCGATCTTGTTCTTTCCCTTGACGGTTTTCACCCTAACGCTTGTATTCAGGCTCTTACGCAGCGCCTTTGCCACTTTCTTGTAAGACTGTGGAGTAGGCACACGAGGCGTCGCGTTTTCCGACTTCTTGCCAGACAAGAGTCGAGCGATATTTTCAGCCTCACGAACAGAAAGCTTCTCTTTGACCAGCTTCTCAGTCAGTTTCTTGCGGCCCTCTTCAGTAGGGATGGACAGAATCGCACGAGCGTGACCTGCAGTGATCTTCTCCTCAAACAGAAGCTGCTGAGCATCTTCCGGCAATTCCAGCAAACGAAGTGCGTTTGCGATAGTCGAACGACCTTTGGAAACAGCCTGAGCAACTTCAGACTGAGTCAGATTGCTGCGTTCCATCATCCTACGATAACCATAAGCCTCTTCGATGGGGTTAAGGTTGCTGCGTTGGATGTTCTCGACAAGCGCAAGTTCAATGGCGCGATTATCATCCGCCTGTTTGACTCGCACGGGAACCTTCTTAAGCCCAAGGCTCTGACACGCTTGCCAACGACGCTCACCTGCGATGATCTGATATGTTCCATCACCCATAGCGCGCACAAGAATCGGCTGAAGAAGACCGTCATGCTGAATAGACTGGGCGAGCTCTTCCAGCTCGTCTTTTTTAAAGTTGGTACGAGGTTGATCAGGGTTGGCGAAAATCAGATCGATGCTGATTTCATCAACTTCCTTGGGAACCTCAACTTCAACTTTAGCCGGCTTAGGCGGCTCGGGCCTCGCAGCGCGCTCAGTAACCCTTTTAATAGTCGTGTTCTCGGCTTTATCGGTGTACAGATCGCCCTCAACAACTTCTTCCACAAGGGTAGCCTTGGGAGCCGGCACTTTTTCAGCAGGACGATTTTCATGCATATGATTCTGGGGACGAGAATCATCATCAGCGGAAACGGTGTAACGTTCACGCTGGGGTTCGGCATAACGTTCAGGAGTGTTAGTGGTCTCTTCAAAAGGACCGCCAAGCAGCGAATTCAATCCACGACCGAGGCCGCTTCGTTGTTTAGCCACGCGAGATCACTTCTTTCGAAAGATTGATATAGGACTGGGCTCCCTTTCCCAAAGGATCGTATTGGGTGATGGGCATTCCGTAACTAGGAGCCTCAGACAGCTTAACGGTACGGGGGATGACAGTTTCAAATACTTGCTTTCCGAAGAAGTTCCTAACCTCTTTAACAACTTGCTTCGAAAGGGTTGTGCGGCCGTCATACATAGTGAGAAGTATTCCGTAAATCTCAAGGGTCGGATTAAGGCGAGATTTGACACGTTTCATCGAATCGAGAAGTTTTGTCACACCTTCCAATGCATAGAACTCGCACTGGATGGGAATAATCAGCTTATCTGCCGCAACAAGAGCGTTAACGGTCAACAAACCCAATGACGGAGGGCAGTCGATGAGGATGAAGTCGTATTTACCGCGCAAGGCTCCAACGGAATCTTTAAGACGATTCTCACGAGCCATCTCGGAAACAAGCTCAACCTCTGCACCCGCTAAGTTGATGGTCGCAGGAACAATATCAAGACCCTGACAAATGTCGGGGATGATGACATCCTCAATCGGAACGTCATTCAACAAGACATCGTAAATGCAGCGAGGGATGCTTCCCTTGTCAATGCCAAGACCGCTGGTAGCATTACCTTGAGGATCAAGGTCGACAAGGAGGACTTCTTTATTAGCTTCACCTAAGGCAGCAGCGAGATTGATCGCAGTCGTAGATTTACCGACACCACCTTTTTGGTTGATGATGGCGATGATTTTGGTCTGACCGATTGCATGCCTTACCGGAGCCTTCTCGCTATAAGGCTTGATCTCCTTATATTCAGGTACGTCATCGGCATCGGAAATAACATCTTCAGCAATCTGACGCTCAACAACTTGAATACTGTCAACACGAACATCCTCGTCTACGAAGAAATCGCTCTTCACTGAATCAGTATCCACATTGCTCGTCTGCTCGGGTATTTCCGTCGCCGAGGACGTATTTTGTTGGTTCACATGAGCTGTTTTCGCCGTAGCTGTATTTTGGTTTCGTTTAAAACCGTCGAAGAAACCCACAGAACCCTCCTTTCGTTAGCCGCTTTGAGTATACATGCTTTACGTTTCACGTGAAACGTAAAGCATGTATATCCCCATGTGATCAACCTAGAGAGGCTTGTTTTGAGCAAAACCATCGCGCCTTGGTAGCTTGATCTTGGAAGGACCGATCTTTTCAAACACAACAAGCGTGCGGAAGGTCTCGCCGTCACTTAAGAAATACTCGTCAAGCGACACCAAGCTGAATCCAACCTGTTTGCTGATTTTCTTAGCATGCTCGAGCTCGCTCTCCTCCATGCGGGCTTTATAGCAAATAAGACGGCCGCCTTGCTTTAGAAGTGGGCTAGCAAGCTCAAGGAGAATAGATAGTTTGGAAAGCGCGCGTGCAGTAACAAGGGAATAGTGATTCTTATGAGTCCTTGAAAACTCTTCAATGCGCGCATGGACAGCGATAACCTGATCACTCAAACCAAGCTGTTCAGCAAAATCATTAAGCAGCTCGACTTTCCTCTGACGAGCATCAATAAGCGTCGTCTTTCTTCCGGTGGCAATAGCTAAAGGAAAACCAGGAAAGCCACCGCCTGATCCGAGGTCGATGTATTTACCAGCAGGTGCTTTGTCGGCCTCTTCAAGAGCAGTAAGAGAATCCTCAATATGAAGAAGCATTCCCGAATCCATCGAATCAATTCGGGTAAGATTGGTTACTTTATTCGCTTCGATGACACACTCTAAATGCTTCTTGATTAAAGCTTTTTGATTGTCCGAAAGAGAATCTATTGAATTTAGATTCACATCCATCGAAATCAAACCTCTCTAGTGAAACCGGAAACAAAAGTCATTATGGACTCCTGATCCATCACTACGTTAGCCGGCGTCCAACTAAATCAAACAGATACGATGATTTTAATTACTAGCAGTCTATCGGGAATCAGTCTGATTTTGGGTACAAAAATGCCCTGCACTATTAATGCAGGGCATTGGTCCGATTATTGAACAGGAACGACAACGACGTGACGCTCGGATCCTTCACCCTCGGAAGCAGTCTCGACACGAGTGTCATCACGAAGAGCAACATGAATGATACGACGCTCGTACGGAGTCATTGGACGAAGCTTAACGCTTCGATGAGTAGCAGCCGCCTTCTTTGCGGAAGAGCGAGCAAGGGACTCAAGCTTCTGGCGCTGACGGCTCTTATACCCTTCAACATCGACAACGATCGGGTAACGGAAGCCAATGATGCGAACTGTAATGACGGAAATCAAGAACTGGAGAGCATCAAGGGTACGACCATGACGACCAATAAGAACAGCAAGATCGTCGCCTGTGATATCAAGGATGAGCTCACCGTCGTCACCTTCATACTCGTCGATGGTGACCTCACCAACATTGAAGTATTTAAGGATGTCCTTCAATGCAGAAATTGCAGTGTCGGCAACGAAATCAAGTTCTTCATCAGACAGCGGCTCATCAGCAGAGTCAGTCTCCTGATTCAAAACCTGATCATTGATTTCAAGTTCTTCAGACATGACAAGCTCCTTATAAGGAAATAAAACTTAGTGAGATGTTTCACGTGAAACATCTCACTCCGTAAATTAGCGCTTCTTGGTCGGACGCTTTTTCTTAACCTTGCGAGTAACGTTGACCTCAACAGGCTTGATCTCTTCAACAACTTCCTTTTCAGCATCCTTTTTCTTCATGATGCGCATGGATATCTGCTGCTGTGCGAGACCAATCAGAGAAGAAACGCCCCAGAACAAAAGAACACCTGCAGGGGAACTCCAACCAATCCAAAGCATGAAAAGGCTCATGACGCCGCACATGATGAGAGTCATGTTGCGTTGCGGGTTATCCTTCTGACCCATTTGCATAAGAACCATCGGAAGGAAGGTAGCACCGGCAAAGACCAAAAGAAGGATGACGTAAGGAAGGAAGGCTCCAAAGCCCATGGAGAACATCGAGGAAGGAGAGTAAACCAGGTTCGGAACCAAGTTGAAGAAGCTGTAGTCCTGATTACCAAGACGGTCACCCATTTCACGGAGAACCTGGAAAAGGGCGATAAAGATAGGCATCTGCAGAAGCATCGGCAAGCAACCTGCAAGCGGGTTGAAATGAGCTTCGGCGTAAAGCTTCTGCATTTCCTGCTGCATACGCTGGGGATTGTTAGCGTACTTGGTCTGAATCTCGGTCATCAGCGGCTGAACGCGTTGCATCTGATAGCTGGACTTCGTCTGCGTATGCATAAGCGGGGAGATCAACAGACGGAAGATAACCGTAACGATGATGATCGACATTCCCCAGTCATGAAATAACGGATAGAAGAATGAGATGATCGAGAATATAAAGTCTTTAAACACGTCCCACATTGAATAAAATACCTTTCTCTATATCCAAAGAGGATCACGGGACTGGATCGTACCCATGACCGCCTCCCGGCCGACACCTGAGAATTCGTTTTGCCGTCAATGCAAAGCCTTTAATGAAGCCGTACTTCTTAAAAGCGATCAAACCGTACTGAGAACAAGTAGGTACGAATCTGCAGCAAGACGGAAAAAGCGGCGAAATGCAAATCTGGTAAAAACGAATTAAGGCAACAGCGATGAATACTGGAATCTTACGAATCAAAGATAGGAATGAAGAACAGACCCGTTTCATTACTTATGAGCCCTTTTCACCGCTTTGCGGAGATAGGCGGAAAGATCATCGTAAGACGCATCATTGATGTTTCGGCGTGCGAGAAACACAGCATCCATCCCATCAAAGGCATCGGCAGAATCGCGAAAAAGAGCCCTCATTCGACGTTTGGCTCTATTGCGCCAGACCGCATTGCCATTTCTTTTTCCAGCAACAAAAGCAGCACGTCCATTACGGCCGTGCTGCTTTCCATCGCTTAAAACTATGAGCGTAAAAAAAGGCGTATTGATTCGTTGCCCGTTTTCAAACAAATTCGAAATCTCGGCGCTGGATTTAATGATATCCAACGAAGACTCCTATTAAACGGTCAGACGCTTACGACCCTTGGCACGACGAGCAGCGAGTACGCGACGGCCGCTTTTGGTAGCCATGCGTGCACGGAAGCCGTGGCACTTAACCCTTTTACGCTTGTTGGGCTGATAGGTGCGCTTCATTTAAATCCCTTCCAAACAACAATCAGTGCAATCACGAAATTATACCCGTTCAACGGATAAAATCAAGGTAATGCCCAACCCGGCATGAATCTTGAACCGAATTTGACATGCCTTTACATTTTGATTCTCGAAATCAAGAAAGCAAGCTTAGTTTTGCTTTGTCGGGAATAATCCATATATAACGAGATAGAACCTGCATTTTGACTCGCTAAAAGCAGTAAACACAAGATGCTGTGATCTAGAGGGTGTAAGTTGTGATGACGACCACCCGCAACCGTAATTCCAAAGCGAAAACAACCAAAAGAAAACCACCGTCAACACCCTGGTTCATTCAGGGAATCAGAGACTTGACCGCTGTTGCTCGAAAATCGCGTTTTGAAAACGTCGTCGAACCCAATCCCGGCATAGATCCAGTTTCAAAGAAAATCGAATCTTTTCGATAATTCGATTCGATTGTTGAAAATCAACCTCGTTTTCAATCACCGATTCAAACATCGATGAAATTCAAAATTCAAATACTTCGAATTTTGAAAAAGTTAGCCTTCGTTTGGTGGAAAACGTGGAAAACTCGTATAACCGCACGTAAAAAAGTGGAAAACTACAACAGTTAAAGAAAGTCAAGTGCATTGAAGGAGTTGATCACAATCGCTTTTATCAGGGGTAATGGATTCAGTATTTGAAATTCAAGTTCCTGAGCTGGTGTTTTATAAAAAGAAGAATCAGAATTCAAATCAAGATTTCTTTAAAATCCAGGTAATAGTTACCTATATTTAACTGTTTGAAACCACATCTAACGGGGTAAATAGATTGTTTTATCCAAGATTCAAGCCTCACTTTTTCCAGATTTCGAAATAGTTTTCCTCACTTGAGCTTCCAGACTTTTCAAAGATTTCCACATTTCCTGAATTAATTGTTGAAAACCATCTGAATTCCCAGCTCAATCATTGATTCTAAAATTCAATTAAGTGGAATTCGAACGTTAGAGAATAATATTTGCCCACGTCGCAAAGGTTTGGTGGAAATGATTGGTTACAATACGAACTGAATTTTCCTGAATCTTTGATTCAGATGGAATGAAAACCTGAAAAACGAGAAGTAAACGCAGCTTAAATGAACGACACAAACACCAACAACGAAACTCAGTTCAACTTTGATTTCGTCAAGAGCGTTGCGCGAATTGCCTGCTATGACGACTTCAAAGCGGCGCCGCGCGTGACGGTGATAGAACCGGCGCCCACCGACGAATTCATCATGAACCTCGCAACGGCCACCTATGAGCAGTCAAAAATGCTCGGTGGAAAGATCCCGTTCACCATCATCAAGGAAGTTTCTGAGAACTTTATCCACGCGCGCTTCCAAGAGATGACCATCTCGATCTACGACGAGGGGAACACTATCCGCTTCGCCGATCAAGGTCCTGGCATTAACGACAAGGACAAAGTGAAGATGCCCGGCTATTCCTCCGCCATCGAGCCAATGAAACAATACATTCGCGGCGTTGGATCGGGTTTACCCATCGTCAGGGACTACTTCGAAGAGAAACATGGCTCGGTAACCATAGACGACAACGTCCAAAGCGGCGCCGTTGTTACCATCAGCCTGAAACGAGGCAATGAAGATGAGCGCGAAATGGTGGAGAATAGGGAAATCCCCACTCATGCCCCTCGTTACGACAACACCGTTCAAACAGGTGTCGCACCTGAACTGCCACCTTACCAACAGCAGGGTTTCACGGCGTCTCAGAACTTGAATCAGGCACCGAACTACAACCAACAAGCGGCATACCAGCAGACCTATCAACAACCCGTTTACCAACAACCGGCATACCAACAAAACAACTATCAGCAGCCGCAACCTTTCGCATATCAAAACCAGCAGCCCCTAATGATGGGAAATGGCGGACGTGCGCCTATGTATGCGCCGATGCCGGCCATCCCAACGATTTCAGACAAAGGGAAGCAGTGCCTGAAAGCCCTCATGAACGGCGCCTTGGGCGTTTCCGAGCTTAACGAGCTGACCCAAATCCCGAATTCCAGCGTGCATTACGAGCTCAAAAAACTCGAAGAAGCGGGCTTGGTAGAGGTAACGGTGGGCAAAAAGCGCGTCCTCACTCAGGCTGCTTGGAACATCATGGATTTCATTTAGCCTGATCAAAGACGGAATTCTATAAAGTTTTCCACATAAACGCAGTACATGATAGAATCGGTGGAAAACCCTCTGCCGATAGAATAGCGCGGCCTTGCGCGCTTATCGATATTAAGAAGGTAGCTATGGAAGAAAGCGAGCGCCTCGCTCAGGAGTGGGCACGGGTCACTAATCAGATCAAGTCATACGACGGAATCGACCCATCCCAGATCAACGCCTTTTTCTCAAGACTGAAGCCACAGGCAATGAGCGAAGGGTTCCTTATGCTCACCGCCGACACCGACTTCATAAAAACTTGGATCGAGCGCCATTACGCAACATTCATTGCACAAGCCTTGAAGGATCTATACGGCGTCGACTTCACGGTGTTGATGGAAGTTGACGTGAATCAATCGTCCGAGCCGCAAGTTTCCAACGTACCCCAAACGCAAGTTAGCCAGCAACCGCAAAGCGCGCCTCAACCGTCTGCACCGGTGCAGAACACCACCCAAAATGCAGCGGCGTTCCAACAGGAAGCTCCCGCCTCCCAAAGCAATCAAGCGACAGGCAGCAGAGCGTCAAGCGGTTTTCAAGCAGCAGTCGCCCAACAAACCGATCCCACAACCCACACTGAGGTCGAAAGCGAGAACGTCGAGAGGGAATCTTCCTCCCCAACATCCTCCCTTACTTTCGAAAACTATGTTGTGGGCGCCTCAAACAGAATGGCATATTCGATGGCGGTAGTCGTTGCTGAAGAACCTGGCGGCGACCCATCACTGAACCCGCTGTTCCTTTACGGCAGGTCAGGGCTGGGTAAAACCCACCTACTGAGAGCCATCCAAAACTACATCCAAAGGAACATTCCGCATCTGAAGTGCGCGTACGTCGACTCATCCCAGATGATCGACGATTACACCGACGCTGCGCTTTCCCATAACTACAAAGAGTTCAAGAACAGGTACGAAAGCGCCGACGTTCTTCTTATCGACGACGTTCAGGCCTTCCAGGGCAAGAAGCAAACGCTCGACATGTTCTTCCAGATTTTCAACAACCTTACAACGCAAGGCAAACAGGTTATCCTCTCTGCCGACCGTGCACCGAAGAACATCGACATTGACCAACGTTACACAAGCCGATTCAATTCGGGCGTGACGATCGATATCTTGCCTCCCGAATTCGAAGTCAAACTCGGCATTGTTAAAAACTTCATTAGAGAATACAAGCGCGCCGAGGGCGTTGAAGGCCAGCTCATGAGCGATGAGGTGCAGGATTACATCGCCAAGAACTCGGGATCGAACATCAGGGAGCTGAAAAGCGCGGTCACAAACGTAATCTTCCAGGCTAAGGCATTCGGCAAAGAAACTTTGTCTCTCGACGAAGTCAAAGAGCTGTTGAAGAACCACTTCACAGGCGGGGCGACGAAGAAATTGACAATCGCCGACATTCAAAAGCAGGTGGAAATCTACTACAAGGTTAGCCATGCCGATCTGATCGGTAAGAAAAGGTCGCGTAACATCGTATACGCGCGCCAGGTCGCCATTTATCTTTCGCGCCACATGCTTGACCTGCCGTTCAGCTACATCGGCAAGAGCTTCGGCGGCAAAGACCACACCACCATCATGTACTCGGTTACCAACATCGAGGAAAAGATGAAGGAAAACTTCGAGATACACGAAGAGCTGGAATCGATCAGGCAGATGATTCTGGAAGCATAGGTGTGAAACAAACGTTGATAACGCAGGGTAAGGTTGTTGAAAAACGTAAAAATCGGTGGATTGATAATTTAAGCGATAAAACCTGTTGAAGACGGTAAATGGTTATCAACAGGTTCAAAAGACTTAAAAACAAGAATTGATCAGGCGCTTTAACCTCAATCCACTAAATTCACCATGCTTATTACTACTATTATTTAAATATATTAATTAAAAGAAAAAGAAATAATAAGAGAAGGCAAATGAAGCACCCCAGTCACTGAAGCCGGTGCTTCATTTTTGAAAGCAATCTAAAAAGAGGACAACGATTCTCTTTTAATGCTTTAATTGACCAAATCGATTAAACGCAAAGGAGCACGACGTGAAATTCAGCATCAATCAGACTGAACTGCAGACCGCACTCAATACAGTGCAAAAGGGCGTGGCAACTCGTTCTACGTTACCGGTTCTCTCGGGCATTTACGTCGTTGCTCATGGCGACGAGATCACCTTTCAGACAACCAATCTCGAGCTGTCGATTCAGTTCACTTGTGCAGCGCTGGTTGAAGAAGAGGGCAAGGCCGTTCTTCCGGGTAAGCTTATCTGCGATATCGTGAAGAACCTTCCCGACGCTGCGATTCATGTGACAACGGTTGATCTTGAAACCACCATCACCTGTGACAATTCCTCGTATTCGATCAAGGGCCTCGAGCCGCAGGACTTCCCCGCATTCCCTGAGGTTGCCACTGGTCAGCAGATCACCGTTCCTTTCGATGTCTTTTCTTCTATGGCCAAACATGTTTGCCATATGGTGTCAAAAGACGAAAGCAGGGCTATTCTTACGGGCGTGCTTATCACCGTCGAGGGTAACGAGCTCAGAATGGTTGCAACCGACTCATATAGACTCGCGTGCGTTCAGCACGAGGTCGCCCAAGAAGAAGATTTCAGCGTTGTCGTTTCCGGTGGCTTCGTATCGGAACTTGCCGGCTTGCCAAAATCGAGCGAGAACATCGTGCTTGCGTTGTCCGAGAACCAGATCGTTGTCTCGTATCGCGGAACCGTATTCGTTAATCGCCGCATCGAGGGCAAGTATCCTAACTACAAGCAGCTTCTTCCTGATACGTGCGAAACAAGGGTTGAAGTTGGTCTTGGAGCGCTGATTGCAGCTGCAAAACGTGTTGCTTTGCTCGACCAAAGCGGTTCTCCGATTAAGATCACGGCGAGTGCCGCAACTCAAACCGTACAACTGTCGGCTGTCGCTCAGGATGTTGGTTCCGCTCAAGAGACCATTGCCGCGACTGTCGAGGGAAATGATGTCGAAATCGCGCTTAACAGCAGTTACATGCTTGATGGGCTGAACTCGACCAAGGGCGACACTGTTGTCCTTGAGGCGCAGTCTTCCATGAAGCCTGGTATTTTCAAAAACGAAGCCGATCTGAACTTCACGTACCTTGTCATGCCCGTCAGGCTGCCTTAAATTGACGGTTTCAGCGCGTGGAACTGCGTTTAAAGGACATATCACTCGTTAATTTCAGGAATTACCGCGATTTCACTTTGAATTCGATAGGTGATTTGACGGTGTTTGTTGGGAGGAACGCGATTGGGAAAACAAACCTCCTTGAGGCGATTCAGCTCTGTTCGGCTCTGGATTCGTTCAGGCATCCGAACTCAGCGCAGTTGGTGGCAGAGGGTGAGGATTTCTCCCGATTGAGTGCTTCAATCGAAGGCGATGCTCGCAAGCTTGATATCGTGATGAAAGTTTCGGCAGGTCGTCGTCAGTTCTTTTTGAATGACAAGAAGAAGAGCATCGCCGATTTGAAAGGTACTTTGCCTGCCGTCATCTTCACGCCAGATGACTTGGCTCTTGTTAAAAATTCTTCGTCTTTGCGCCGTGAAGCTCTCGATGAACTTGGCTCGCAGCTCACAAAGAGCTACTACGTGGTAAAGCATGATTACGAGAAGGCCGTTCGTTACAAGAATAAACTGCTGAAAGAGGAAGCATCGCCTATTTTCCTTCAAAGCATTAACGACACGTTGCTGACGTGCGGTACGCAGCTTGAGTATTACCGCGCTGAATTGTTCTCACGACTCTCAGAAAGATTGACGGCTAATTATGGTCGCCTTTCTGATGGGGAAGTGCTTGAATCGCATTACATTCCCTCATGGTGTTCGATAAACTCCAGTGATTTTCAAACGAAATTCGACGATCTTTCTGACAAGGACTTCATCAAAAGGAAGATGAGCGAGGCGTTTGACCGAGCATTGCCAGAAGAACGCGCGCGCAAGCGAAGTTTGATCGGTCCCCACGCTGACAAGATCTCGCTTGAGATTGACAGAAGAAACGTCGCCGATTATGCGAGTCAAGGTCAGCGCCGCAGCGTTGTTCTTGCATGGAAGCTCGCGGAGGTGTCGGTGATCAAAGGATCACTTAATCAGAATCCGATCCTTCTTCTTGACGATGTCATGAGTGAGCTTGATGGGTCAAGGCGCGAATCGTTAGTCGAACTGGTTGAGGGCGATATGCAGACGTTCATAACCACGACGAATCTGTCTTACTTCACCGATGAGCTTCTTTCTCGTGCATCCGTGGTAGAGTTGCCGGCAACCGAGAATGCGATTCGCTTGTCCTGACGTTTATCTATCTTCGTGTTTCACGTGAAACACGAGATGAAGAGAGGTTCGCATGGGAGATTTGAAGAAACAACTCGATAGCGCTTTCTTCTCTTTGGCTGGCGATGATTCTATGGCGCGCATTCACCGTCGCGCTGTCCAAGTGCGTGATGAATTCAGAACCGCCCTTGAGTGGTCGAACAAAGGCAACGCACCTCTTTTTCTTGATCATATCAACGCGGTGTATATAACGAATAAAGAAGGCGACCAAAAGCGTTTGATCGTCTATCTTGATGACAGTTCGTTCGCAGCCGAGTTGAATGCCCAACGAGAGTTGATCAAAGGATTCATCAACGGCACATTTCGTGAGGGTATCGAGATCTTCGAGATCCATATCTCCCGAAAAGGTCACAGAGAGAAGCATCCTTACCTCGACGAAACGTCGCCTGAAGATTTGGGCGCTTTTGGGATTTCAAGCAACGGAAAGAAAATCTCTGTCAGGAAACTGTCGGAAAACGAAGAGAGATTCGTCGAGGAGACGTCAGGAAGAATTACTGACAAGCGAATTCATGATGCATTTCTGAAAGCGATGACAGCGGATTTGAAAAGGGAACTGTCTGACTGATAGCTAAAAAGTATTATTGCTGTGTAATTGCGCTTCAGAAGCGAAAAGAACAGGCTTAAAACGGATCTGAATGGCCCTCGCTAATACACACGTGTGCTAAAATTACTAACCTATCATTGGCATAACCAGGCAAACGAAGTGGATACCCGAATCGAATCGTTGACCGAATTGATTCGTCTATTCGCCGACGTGACCTGGTGTGCCGTCTGCCCGATTTCTATTCATGGTTAGGAGTGTGTGGTGGCTGACAAAGAAGAAAACTACGGCGCGGATGCGATCCAAGTCCTCGAGGGCCTTGACCCCGTTCGCAAGCGCCCGGGCATGTACATTGGCACTACCGGTCCCCGTGGCCTTCATCACTTGGTTTACGAGGTAGTCGATAATTCGGTTGACGAAGCCCTCGCTGGTTATTGCGACCATATCAAGGTGTTCATTCATCCCGACAACTCGATCACGGTCGTCGATAACGGTCGTGGCATCCCTGTTGAAAAGCATAAAAAAGAGAAGATCCCGACGGTCGAGGTTGTTCTTACCATCCTTCATGCCGGCGGCAAATTCGGTGGCAGCGGATACAAAGTTTCCGGCGGTCTTCACGGCGTTGGTGTTTCCGTCGTTAATGCTTTGTCGTTGCGCACCGAGGTTCGCGTGCGTCGTGACGGCAAAGAATATGAGATCGCCTTCGAGCGCGGCAAAACCGTCGAGAAGCTGCATGAGATCGGCTCTGCTAAGGACACCGGTACCACGGTTACCTTCTGGCCTGATCCCGAGATCTTCACCGAGACCACCATTTACGACTACGAAACCCTGCAGGCTCGCCTGCGCGAAGTCGCGTTTCTGAACAAGAACATCAAGATCGAACTCGTTGACGAGCGTTCTGATCCTAAAGCCAACACCAGCTCTCTTCTTGCCGAGCCGCATTCCGAGACCTTCCAGTACGCCGGTGGCATCGTCGATTTCACGAAATGGCTGACCGAGGGTAAGGAAACCCTGAACAAGCCTATCTATTTCGAAGCCGAGAACGAGGACGGCACCGTTGAGGTTGCCATGCAGTGGACGTCGACGTATTCCACCAACATGGTGATGTCGTTCGCGAACAACATTCACACCATCGAAGGTGGTACTCACCTTGAGGGCTTCAAGCAGGGTTTGACGCGTACCGTCAACGAGTACGCTCGCTCTAAAGGCATCCTCAAGGAGAAGGACAGCAACCTCACCGGTGACGATACCCGCGAAGGCTTAGCTGCCGTTATCTCCGTCAAGTTGCATGATCCGCAGTTCGAGGGTCAGACCAAGACGAAGCTTGGCAACACCGAGATCCGCCCGCTGGTTCAGAAGGCCGTCACGCAGGGCTTGGCCGAGTATCTTGAGGAAAATCCGACGGCTGCAAAGCGTATCGTGAACAAGGCAACCCAGGCTTTGAAGGCCCGCGAGGCCGCACGCAAAGCTCGCGAGAACACGCGTCGCAAGGGCGTTCTCGAGTCCCTTTCCCTTCCGGGAAAGCTCGCTGACTGCTCCAGCAGGAATCCTGCTGAGTCAGAACTTTTCATTGTAGAGGGCGATTCCGCAGGTGGTTCGGCCAAACAGGCCCGCGACCGCAAGCACCAGGCAATCCTTCCGCTTCGCGGCAAGATCCTCAACGTCGAGCGTGCCGGCTTCACGCGCGCGATCGGCTCTGACACTATCAGCGCGTTGATCACCGCAATCGGAACCAACATCGGTGACGATTTCGATGCCGATAAGGCCCGCTACCATCGCATCATCATCATGACCGATGCCGACGTCGACGGTGCCCACATCCGTATCTTGCTGCTCACGTTCTTCTACCGCTTCATGCCGGAGCTTATCAACCGCGGCTACGTGTACATCGCGCAGCCGCCTATCTTCGGCATCAAGAAGAAGAATTCGCGATCGCCGAAGATCGATCGCTACATCTACGACGAGAAGGCTCTGAGCTCTGTTCTCGCCGAGTATCCCGATCCCGACAAGATGGCTGTCCAGCGTTACAAGGGTCTTGGTGAGATGGACCCTGATCAGCTGTGGGAAACCACGATGGAGCCCGCCACCCGTACCTTGTTGCAGGTTAGCATCGACGACGCCGCTGAAGCCGAGCGCGCCGTCAGCGACCTGATGGGTGACAAGGTCGAGCCCCGTCGCGACTTCATTCAGTCGCATGCCCGTGACGTCCGCTTCCTCGATATTTAAGGAGACCATCTAAATGAGTGACGAAACCAAAGATGGCTTTGAGTTCGACGACATGGATGCTGAAAACGAATTGGCCGACGATATTCTTAACGATGTTGAGGAAGATGACGAGGAATTCGTAGACGAGGACGAGGACGCTTCCTCCGACGACGCTATGAGCCACTTCACCGCAATCGCCGAAGACGATGCATTCGTCAACATGCCGAACCCGCACGGCGGCATCGTGAAAGATGCCAACGGCGGCGAAGGCACGATCGTTCGCACCGCATACCTCGGCAAGGAAATGCAGACTTCGTTCCTGGAATACTCCATGAGCGTTATCGTTTCGCGCGCTCTGCCTGACGTCCGTGACGGCCTCAAGCCTGTACATCGTCGTATCCTGTACGCCATGAACGAGTCCGGCTACACGCCGAGCCGTCCTCACATGAAATCAGCCCGTACCGTCGGTGACGTTATCGGTAAGTATCACCCGCATGGCGATATCGCCGTTTACGACGCCATGGTTCGTCTTGCTCAGCCGTTCAGCATGCGTGTGCCGCTGGTTGACGGCCACGGTAACTTCGGTTCGATCGACGGTGACTCGGCTGCTGCAATGCGTTATACCGAAGCTCGTCTGGACAAGGCGGCTATGGAGCTGCTCCGCGACCTTGACAAGGAAACGGTCGACTTCCAACCCAATTACGACGAAAGTTTGGAAGAACCTTCGGTTCTGCCTGCCCGTTTCCCGAACTTGCTGGTTAACGGTTCTGCTGGCATTGCAGTTGGTATGGCCACGAACATTCCGCCGCATAACCTTGGCGAAGTGATCGACGCTACCTGCCTGCTCATCGATAATCCCGATGCCACTACCGAAGAGCTCATGAAGGTTCTGCCTGGTCCCGACTTCCCAACGGGTGCCGAGATCATGGGGATTGGCGGTATCAAAGACGCGTACGAGACCGGTCGCGGTTCCATCACGATCCGTGCGAAGTATGAGATCAGAGAGCAGAAGAATGGTCGCAGCCAGATCGTCATCAAGGAGATTCCGTATCAGGTCAACCGCCAGAAGCTCCTCGAGAAGCTTGGTGAACTCGTTCGTGACAAGAAGCTTCCCGAGATTAGCAACATTCACGACGGTGCTGACCGCCACGGCATCGACATCATCATCGATCTAAAGCAGAACGCCCTTCCTCAGGTTGTCATCAACAAGCTGTTCAAGCACACGCAGTTGCAGGTTGGCTTCGGCGTCATCATGCTTGCTCTGGTCAACGGCGTGCCGCGCGTCCTCTCTCTGAAGGAAGTTCTTCATCACTACATCGTTCATCAGGAAGAAGTCATCGTTCGCCGTACTCGTTACGAGCTGGCGAAGGCCGAGGAGCGGGCACATATCCTCGAAGGCTTGATCATCGCTCTCGATAATATCGATGAGATCATCAGCATCATCCGTTCTTCTTCGACCGACCGCGAAGCTGCGGCTCGCATGACTGAGCGTTTCGGCCTGTCCGACAAGCAGACCGAGGCAATTCTCCAGATGCGCCTGCGTCGTTTGACCGGTTTGGAGCGTCAGAAGATTCAGGACGAGTTGGCCGAGCTTCTCGAGCGCATTGCTTACTACAAGCGCGTTCTGTCCGATCAGAACCTCGTGCACGAGATCATCAAGGAAGAGATGCTCGAGATCAAAGATCGTTTCAACACGCCTCGTCGTACCAAGATCGGCGCAGACGCGAAGGAAATCGATGTCGAAGATCTTATCGCCGATGAGAACATGGTCGTTACGGTTACGAAGGCCGGCTATGTGAAGCGTCTGCCTGTTGCTACGTATCGTTCGCAGAAACGCGGCGGAAAGGGCACTCAGGCCGTTAACTTGAAGGACAACGATTTCGTTGAGCATCTTTTCGTGGCCAGCACCCATTCGTACATGCTGTTCTTCAGCTCGCTGGGTAAGGTGTATCGTCTGAAGGTTTACCAAATTCCCGAGGCGTCGCGCCATGCACGTGGCACCGCTATCGTAAACTTGCTGCCGCTTGAAAAGGGCGAGACCATCGCGGCGGTTATTGCTACAAAGGACTTTCCCGAGGACGAGTACCTTATGTTCGCTACGAGCCAGGGCATGGTCAAGAAGACCTCTATGGCTCTGTATAATCGCACGCGTCGCGACGGCCTGATCGCCATCAACCTCAAGGACGGCGACAAGCTGATTTCCGTTAAGCGCGTTCAGCCCGGCGACATGGTTGTCATTGCTGCCAATACTGGCAAGGCAATCAAATGGGACGAGTCTGAGGTTCGCGCTATGGGTCGTGGGACGATGGGCGTTCATGGCATCAGCCTTCCGGTTGGTGCAGAGGCCCTTGGTCTTGAGATCGCCCGCGAAGATTCCGAGCTGTTGGTTATTACCGAGAAGGGCTACGGCAAGCGCACTCCCATCGAGGAGTACCCCACGCAACATCGTGGTGGTCAAGGCGTCTTCACCATCAACATGACGGCGAAGAAGGGTATGCTCGCTGATGTGAAGGTCGTTAACCCAGGCGATGAGATCATCATCATGTCCGAGGATGGCCTTACCGTTCGCACCCCTGTTTCGGGCATTTCCCAGCAGGGACGTTCGACCCAGGGCGTTCACATCATGAACGTCGCCGATGAGGACAAGGTTTCCGTTATCGCTATTTCGAAGCGAGCCAAGAAGCGCGTTCACAAGAATGAACTTGGTCAAGAGGAAATCGAAGCCGATGGCAAGGATGAAATGTCGGAAGAGGATCTTGACGACTAAGTCGTTAATCGACTGAGGTTGATATAACGCCAGATGAACGGGAGCGTTTCACGTGAAACGCTCCCGTTTCCATTTGTTGAGCAGGGTATTATCATCGGTGTGACTTCATATTTAACTTCGGTAACTTCTCGCATACGGTATTTCGTTTAATGAGTCGGGCAGGATATCATTCCACTGACACGGCTAAAGGATGTATTCATGGCAAATGATGTGAAAAGAATAGTCGAAGATAGTGCAGCGGCAGGCGTTAGAAAGATCCAGAAAAACGCAGAGGACGTTCGCGCGGTTATTGAGGACATTCATTCCGATCGGGTTGAGGCGATTGCCGATGTGAAGACTCGCGTAGGCGAGTTATACGAGGAAGACAACCGCGTATCAAAAAGGAAGCTTCCTACAGCATTGCGTGTGTTCGGAATCCTCGCGGTGGTCGTAGGTTTGTTTACGATTCCGGTCGATGTCTTCTCTATTTTGGTTCTGAGCCAAGCTATCCGTGACACAGATTTCGCTGCTATGTATGAGATCACGGTGTCGACCCAAGCGTTGATCCTGTATGCGGTCAATGCGTTTGTGGATCTAGTGCAGACTGTTCTCTTTATGGTTCTCGGCATCCGCTTGGCGCGTAACAAGCGCCGCGGCGCAGCTCGTTTGTCTCAAACCCTCATCGGAGTTGCTGTGGCGTCGATGATCATCGAGATGATGACCGAAGGACTTGGCTGGAACGTCGCTTATGCATTCGGTGTTCTCGTATTTTTGATTGTGATGTACACCGTTCTTGATCCGACGCTGCGCGAAGAGCGCATTTTGCAGCGAAAGTTGAAAGCGCTTGAGGACAAGGCTGACCAAGAAGAAGGAGTGCTCGGCCGCGATAAAACAGGCGAAGGGTATCTGAAGCTCGATTTCTTCAATATCTTCTGGCTGTTTGTTATTGCAAGCGTTATCGGCTTGATCTTCGAGTCTGCCGTGTGCCCTTTCTTGAACAATCGCATCGAGAACCGAACCGGCATGCTATGGGGTCCGTTCAGCCCAATTTACGGCATTGGCGCCGTGCTGATGGTGATTCCGTTGAACAAGTTCTACGACAAAGACCCGTTCATCATCTTCTTTATCAGTGCGCTTATTGGCGGCGCGTTCGAATTCTTGGTCAGCTGGTTTTTCCAGTTTGCATTTGGCATTTCATCGTGGGATTACAGCACCGAGCCATTCAATATCGACGGTCGTACCGATTTGTTTCATATGGTTTGTTGGGGCGCGCTGGGACTCATCTTCATAAAATTCGTCGTACCGAAGGTTCTGGAGCTGATCAATAGGATCCCGTGGAATTGGCGCTACGCAGTGACCACTATCTGTGCGACGTTCATGATCGTGAATGCCGGCATGACGCTGATGTCGTTCGAGTGTTGGTATTCGCGTATGGCAGGCGTTCCGATTGATACGCCTGTGGCAGAATTTTTCGACGAGCACTACGATGATGAGTTCATGCATCATCATTTTGCGACGATGTCGATTGATCCAGAGCGAGCAACACGCTCTTGATCTGGGATTATGTAGACTATTCATCACAATGTGAAAGAAAAAGACAAAAATTCGAAATTAGTGCTTGCAGGAATTTTTTATTAGGGTTATAATAGCGAAGCACTTTTTCAAGGGCCCGTAGCTCAGTTGGTTAGAGCGCACGCCTGATAAGC